>Ga0316188_10000080_pt1 | contig 30187 bp, 21 predicted proteins | sample Phiworburrow1_MG_FD_204933 | JGI IMG/M metagenome (GOLD analysis project Ga0316188, IMG submission 204933) | Coastal sediment microbial communities from Maine, United States - Phippsburg worm burrow 1 | ecosystem: Environmental > Aquatic > Marine > Coastal > Sediment | place: USA: Maine... | reverse complement strand
CGCTTTTTTATGATGAGTTACACGTTGTTTATTACAAGGGCCATTTCCTTTTACTACATTCCAGAATTCATCCCAATCGATAGGACTATGATCATAATGTCCTTTTTCTTCGTTCCATTTCAAATTTGGATCAGGTATAGTAAGTCCGATAACTTCTGCCTGTTGTATGGTCTTGTCGATGAATTTTTGACGAAGCGAATCATTCGAATCGCGTTTTATCTTCCACTTCATTGCATTTCCTGTATTAGGAGAATCTGAATCATGCGGTCCAAACATCATTAAAGATGGAAACCACATGCGATTTAGTGCATCTTGTGCCATCTGTTTTTGCTCCGGACTTCCTAATGCCATTGTAGAAATGATCTCATAGCCTTGTCGCTGATGGAAACTCTCCTCAATACATATTCTAACCATGGCTCGTGCATAAGGTCCGTAAGAAGTTCGTTGTAAGGAAACTTGATTTACGATCGCTGCTCCATCAACAAGCCATCCAACGGCGCCCATATCAGCCCATGTTAATGTCGGATAATTAAAAATACTGGAGTATTTCGCTTTACCTTCATGCAACTGGTGTATAAATTCATTTCTTGATACTCCAAGCGTTTCACCTGCTGCATATAAATAAAGGCCGTGACCTGCTTCATCCTGGATCTTAGCCATCAAGACAGCTTTTGCCCTAAGAGTAGGGGCACGTAGCAACCAATTTCCTTCCGGTTGCATTCCGATCACTTCGGAATGGGCATGTTGTGAAATTTGTCGCGCAAGATGATCTTTATAGCCTTCAGGCATCCAGTCCTTAGGTTCAATTTTCATTTCAAGATCAATTTTTTCTTGAAAATGGACTTCCTTTTCGTTCTCAGTCATAGCAGATAATTAATCTTATAAAAATAAGTGTTTAAGAGAAATTTCCCTAAACTATATTTTATCAAAATACATGATCCCTAAAAGGCCTGAAAATGAACGAACTATTTATTTTTTGAATTGAAATAATATTTCAATCACTATGGAGTAGTTCTCTATATTTGCAAAAAATTTAAACGATCAAAATTAGATTTAAAGTCAATGAACGATATTTTAATTGAGAAAGCATATAGTATCCTAACACAATCCATCGCGCTATTCACTATTATGAATAGCATTTCTGCTGGGGTAATCATGCTAACCTTAGTCCCTGAAACCGTTTCTCATAAAGCACTTAAGCGAATTGCACTTAGAAATACAAAAGCAGTTTTTATTTCGATGATAGTGCTTTTTATTATCGGCGTTTATGTCTTTGATGTTTTTGGTATTTCCCCGATGGCGCTGCGTGTATTCGGAGGAATCATTTTATTACTGATGGGAGTGAACATGGTTCAGGGCCATGATAAAAAATTAAATTCAAGTCAAAAAGAAAGAGATGCCGCAATGGATAAAGAGGATATATCTATCGTGCCATTGGCTATCCCGATTATTGTAGGTCCCGGATTAGCAACTTCTTTGATCACTTCTCAAATAGAAGCAAAAGATTGGATGGATTATGCAGTAACCATTATCGCTATTATCATCGTTACTTTTTCAAATTATTTCCTTTTGTCGAACATGAATTATATAAAAATTCGATTGGGAGTGAACGGAATAAAAGTGCTGAATAGATTAATGGGTCTTGTTGTAGGTAGTCTGGCTGTGCAAATGATTCTTTTAGGTTTGCAACAATTATGGGACTTATATGCATAAAAAAAACCGATAGCTTTTGACTACCGGTTTTATATTTTTTATAGGATGATTAGATCATTCCTTTTATCGCTTCATTTACATTGATAACATGATCACCTGCTCGTTCCAGTAATGTGTAAAGGTTCGAGTAAATTAATCCGCTCTTAACATTGTAATCTCTGTTCTCAATACTTGTGAGATGAAGTTTACGTAACTTTTTCTTGTATGCATTGATTTCAAGTTCCAGTTCTTGTGCTGACTTTATATCCACCTTATCCCACTGCTCATCCAGATTTATTGACATTAGAGAAATAGCTTCACCTACTTTTTCGGTCAATTCTATTAATCCATCACGTTGTTCGGGAGTAAACCATTGGGCTTGCTCTGCTTTTTTCTCTAACTCAATTCCTACTTGATATAAAATATCTGCAAGTCTTTCTAATTCATGAACCATGCTTAGCATACTTCTTACTCTAAGAGATTCGCTGGCACTTAATTCGATCTCAGTAACTTTAGATAGAAAATCTGCAATCTCTATTTCCAATCGATCCGTATTTTCTTCTTGCTTTTTAATTTTCTTTAGTAATTTTTCAATCTTACCTTTTTTAGTCTCGGTATACATTTGGGTAATTGATCCAACCATTTTTTTGGTAATTCCGCTAAATACAACCAATTCCTTTTTAACCTCCATTAAAGACAGTTCAGGTGTTTTAATTGCACCGGAATTAATGTATTCAAGGTGAAACTCTTCGTCTTCTTCTCCTTTTGATTTTACCGTTCTGGTGGCGATTTTAACTAAAATCCCTGCAAATCCAATCAAAATGATCACATTGGTTAAATTAAATAAGGTATGAAATATGGAGAGCCCATAAGTAACGGATTCTTCTGTTATTTCCATGCCATTTGTACCCAGTGGTGAGCCAAAGCCCATTTCAATTGTAACCCAGTTAACCATCTGTATAAATAGAGGAAAGACCAGAAGCATCCATGTAACCCCAATGATATTGAACATGGAGTGAATTCGGGCAGATCGCTTTGCATATACATTTCCAATTACTGAAGCAAGTTCAGCAGTGATAGTAGTACCTATGTTTTCTCCTAAAACCATTGCAGCTCCAATATCAAAACTGATCCATCCTTTTGCCACTAATACAAGCGTAATAGTCATAGAAGCACTAGATGATTGTACGATAATCGTTAAGAGCGTACCAATGGCGATAAATAATAAATAAGATCCATAACCCCAATGTGCAAATCCTTGAAGGAATGCTAAAAGTTCAGGATTGCTCTTTATATCCGGAACAGAGTCTTTTAGAAAGCTTAATCCCATAAATAGCAAGGCAAATCCGATTAAAAATTCACCCCAATATTTTGTCTTTTTATATTTAGAAAACATTAGAGGAAAAGCGATCGCAATGATTGGAAGAGCCATTTTTCCAATACTTACCTTAAATCCAAATGTAGAAACTAACCAGGCCGTAATAGTGGTACCGATATTGGCACCCATCATGATTCCGGCAGATTGGATCAATGACAACAAACCTGCATTTACAAAACTTACCGTCATTACGGTAGTGGCTGAAGATGATTGAACCAATGCCGTGATTAAAAAACCGGATAAAACTCCCAAGTATCGGTTTTTTGTCATGGAGCCTAAGATAAAACGAAGCTTATCTCCGGCGGCTTTTTGAAGGCCTTCACTCATTATTTTCATTCCATAAATGAAAAATCCGAGGGCACCTACTACGGTTAAAAGATCTAAAAAATTAAATTTCATAATCTATTGTGGTTATTTGAGCGCAAAAGTAAATTTTGATACTAATTGATAAATCATTGTAATGTTAAATTAAAGTTAATAAATATCATAAAATGCAATAAAGTATTTTTTTTTGAGATATTTTTTATAAGACCTTATAATTAGGGGGTTATTCACAAACTGAGTTTGTGTTAACTTTATGTTAACTAATTAAGCAGTAAATATTTCGTTTAAATTATTAATCAAGGTTTATTTGTTCAAAATATTACCTGATGAAAAAATTTTTATTTACAATTACCCTCTTGGGAGTATTCTCTATTTCCAATTCCCAAATTAAATATGATGGAGCCTTCGGAAAAGGAATTGAATTCGAAACAAAGGACAGTTCCTTCTCCATGAACTTCACCACCCGATTTCAACCTCGGTGGGACTTCAATTATAATGTTGATGATCAATCCTACGTAGATCGAATGACGATCAAAAGATCTCGATTAAAATTTGATGGATTTTTTATTAATAAAGACCTAAGATATAAAATCGAATATGATGTTGTCGGCGGTTATGTGAGAGATGCAGTCGTTAAATATAAATTTTCTCCCCATTGGGATTTGTGGTTTGGACAAACAAAATTGCCCGGTAACCGCGAAAGGATAATTAGTTCAGGAAATATGGAATTTGTAGATCGATCTATTTTTAATGCCATGTTTTCATTGGATCGAGACCTAGGTTTTCAATTGATTAATGATTTTAAAATTGGAAACATTGTTTTTATTGATCATTTTGCATTATCTGCAGGAAATGGAATCCTTGACCTATCTGCATCTCCGGGTGTTGAGCTAACAGGGAAAATTGAAATGCTTCCATTTGGGAAGTTTACCAAAAAAGGTGATTATGTAGGGGGTGATATTTATCGTGAAGAAACGGTGAAAATGTCCTTCGCTTTCGGAATGGATTATAATATGCTGGCCTATAAATCAAATGCTCAGGTAGGATTAAGAACTGGAAAAGATGCTGACTTATTTTTGATCTTCGGTGATTTTTTACTGAAATATAGAGGGATATCATTATTGGTAGAAGCAGCGACAAGAAGCACTCCAAATACTTCAGCTATTGCATATGATCCAGAAGGAAATGAAATAGGGGCGTTTTATACCGGTTGGGGTATGAATTTTCAAGGAGGATATATTTTTAAGAGCATGTGGGGTATTAATGGACGATACTCATTTGTGAGCCCGAATATTGATTTTTATGATCAAAGAAAAGAATACCTGGTTGGCTTAAGTAAATATATTGTTGGACATAAATTTAAAGTGCAAACCAATTTCAGCTACAATACCAGAGAAGGAAGTTCTGATTTTGTTATTGGCAGCCTTCAGATGGAATTACAATTTTAAAAGAAAAACCAACTTTTTAAATAGTGATTTCTTTTTTCTTAGGAATTTTATATAAAAAATAAAGCCCAAAAACAAAGAAGATCAATAGCGCAAAAAGAGTGTCGCGAGTGTTTCCGCTTATAGCATATATAATTCCATAAATAAGCGTTCCTACTACTATGCCCAATTTATCCGAAATATCGAAGAAAGAGAAATAGGACGCATGGTCGATCGTTTGGGGTAATAGTTTAGAATAACTGGATCTTGATAAGGATTGTATTCCTCCCATGACAAGACCAACCGAACCTGCTAAAAAATAAAAGCCAACAGCGGTATAGGTAAAATAGGCCTGAAACATGATAAGGATCCAAAAGGCGACTGCAGCCATCAATGCGGGGATATTCCCAATTTTCCCTGATAAAAAGCTGAAAAAATAGGCACCTATGATGGCGATCAATTGTATGATCAATATAGAAATGATCAGTCCTGAATCGGGCATACCTGAAATCTCTTTTTTAGCAAAAGTGATGGCCATGTACATTACGGTTTGCACTCCCATATTATAGGTGAAATAGGAAAGCAGGAAGCGTTTTAAGATTAGATTATTTTTGAGTGACTTCCATACTTTCATCAACTCTAAATAGCCATTATATAGGTAACCTTTTTTCGTTTTATTCTGTCTTCTACTTTCCGGCAGAAAATAAAATGTGATCAAACTAAATCCTATCCACCATATCCCCACACTTAAAAACGATATCCGAGTCGCCTGTCCTACATAATAAGAACGAGCTTCATTTTGTGCATCAACAAGTGATTTGCCTTCTAATTGAACTATTAAATCTGCTTTTGCAGCAATAGCAAAAAACCATTCCGGTTGCATGATCATCAATAAATTAAAGATCAAAAGGATGACGGATCCTAAGTAGCCAAGAGAATAGCCCTTTGCACTCACTTTATCTTGTAATTCGGGCGGTGCAATTTCAGGTAAAAATGCATTATAAAAAACAATACTCCCCGAATAACCGATCGTTGCAAGAATTAATAAGATCATTCCTATTTCGATCGCATCGACATTAAAGAAATATAATAATGAACAGGAAGTGGCTCCCAAAAAAGCAAAGAATTTCATAAATCCTTTTTTCTTTCCTGAGTAATCGGCGATCCCGCTTAAAAGGGGAGTGATAAGGGCAATCAATAAAAATGATAAACTGAAGGTCCATGATAACAAGGAAGTATTCCGAATTTCAAACCCAAAAAGATGAACATAATCGCTGATCACCTTACCGGTAGCATCCCTGCTAACAGTCATGTTTTCAAAGAAAATGGGAAAAATAGAGGAAGTGATCGTTAGCGTGTACACTGAATTGGCCCAATCATACATGGCCCATGCATTTATTTTTTTCCTGTCAATAATTATATCACTCACTTGCTATCAATTTAAAAGACAATATTAACATATTTCAAATATTCATTTCTTTTTAGCATATTTACTTGACTAATATCCCTTTAAAACCAATTTCAAGCTATGAAAATATTATTTACATCATGTTTATTCTTTTTAGTTAATATAATGTTATTCTCTCAAATCAGTTTTGAAGAGAGTTCCCAAGAAATGGGGATTTCAGACACTTTTGGTCCTTCAATATTTGGAGGTGGTGGTGTAACATTTTATGATTTTAACCATGATGGTTGGGATGATATAAGCATGGCAACTACGGAAGGTGATTCGATCAATTTTTATCTGAATGTAGAGGGAAGCTTCGAAAAAATACTTCCATCATTAGTAAATAATACTGCTCAGGTAAAAAACATCTTATGGGCAGACTATGATAATGATGGTGATGATGATCTATTTGTTACTGGATATAGTTCAGGAACAAACTTATATCAGAATCAGGGAGACTTGACCTTTATTGATGTAACTCTTGATGCTGGCATAATAACCCCTCCTATGGGATATCAGGGAGCCGCATGGGGAGATATTGATAATGATGGGTTTTTGGATCTATATATTACAACGAATTCTAATGGTCCTTTTGAAACCAACTATTTATTCATAAATAATCAAGATGGGACTTTTGAAGACATTACCCAGAGTGCAGGAGTCGTTGATTCATTAAAATCACCATTTGGATTAGTATTTAGTGATTTGGATAGCGATGGAGATCAGGATATGTATCTTTCAATTGATCACAATGGTGGAAATTCTGTTTTTATTAATCAAGGTGATAATACTTTTCATGATGAAACTGCATCCTGCGGTGGGGGTCTTGAATTATACTCAATGTGCATTGCAGCCGGAGATTATGATAATGATGGATTTGAAGATTTTTATTTTTCAAATATGCCACCGGAGGGGAGTAAAATGGCTAAAGGAAACGGAGATGGAACATTTACTGAAGTAGCTGAAGAAGCCGGAGTTAATTGGATGTCGGATGGTTGGGGAGCCAATTGGTTCGATGCAGATCTGGATGGTGATCTTGATCTCTTTGTATGCGGATGCCATAATATCTTAGACGGATTTGAATCTTCCGTTTTTTATGAAAACCAAGGCGATGGGACTTTTACAAGTCTTCCAATGTGCGGTTTTGAAAATGATACGATAAGAAGTTACAGTAATGCGATCGGAGATGTAGATAATGATGGCTATCCTGATATAGTCGTTAATAATGAAGAAGGCTACAATCTAACTTTTTGGCATAATACCACTCAAAATGAAAATCATTATTTAAAGGTAGGATTAGTAGGGGTTGATAATAATATCAATGGAATTGGAAGCTGGATTGAAGTATATAATGATGGAATTAGACAAAGAAGATATACGCATAGTGCCAATGGCTATTTGGCTCAAAATACTTCTTATGAAATTTTTGGATTAGGATTGAATAGTGCTGCAGATTCTGTAAAAGTTCTTTGGTTAAACGGAGAAATAGATGTTTTCTATAATGTTGAAGGAGATCAATTGTTTTCTATTGTTGAAGGAACTGGAATCAACACAGGAATAGAAGAGGATCTTTTGGAAGCATTTACACTCTATCCAAATCCGGCTAAAGACAAAATAATTATTGACCTTCCGGCTAATTTTCCAATAGTAAAATCGATTAGCATTTTAGATCTGGCCGGAAAGCACATAAAAACACAAAAAGTTTTTTCTATTGATAATACCATTACCATAGATATAAATGAACTAACAAATGGCGTTTATATTCTTAATTTAAGAAGCGAAAAAACAGTCTTTAATAAAAGGTTCAGCGTTCAAAATTAATTATTGAGCAGAAGACCGGCAAAGTAGGATAAACTTAAGGCGCCAAATCTAACCGCTTCTTCATCTGCATCGAATTTTGCATGATGAACAGGGTAGGTTATTCCTTTTGCTTCATTACGAACGCCTAAACGGAAAAAACAAGCGGGCATTTGCTGACTATAATACGAGAAGTCTTCGGCTGACATCCGAATAGCTAGTTTTTCAACATTTTCTTTACCAACAAGTTCCTCTGCTGCGAGTGCAATTTTCTTTGTCAGGCTACTATCATTTAATAAAACAGGGTAACCTCCGACGATATTCACTATTATTTCAACATTAAAAGCCGAAGCCATACCTGCGGCGATATCCCTTATCTTTTGATGGGCTTTCCTCCTCCAATCTTCATCAAATGTTCTGAATGTACCTTCCATTGATACTTTTGAAGGAATAACATTAGTTGCACCATCTGCAATTACTTTTCCAAATGAAAGAACACATGGAATAGAAGGGGGGCATAATCTGCTGACGATCTGTTGTAATTCAACTAATAAATGAGCAGCAATACTAACGGTATCGGCATGTTTGTCCGGCGCAGCAGCATGTCCTCCTTCTCCTATAATGTCGATGTAGATCTCATCACCCGAAGCCATATATTTTCCCGGTTTAAACCCCAGACTTCCTACATTCATACTCGGTTCTACATGCAAACCTAAGATTGCCTTCGGCAATGGATCTCCTAAAGCACCTTCTTTAAGCATAGCAGAAGCTCCGCCGGGTAATTTTTCTTCTCCGGGCTGAAATACAAAAAGGACTTCACCACTCCATAAATGCTTTAATTGATTCAATAGATAACAGGCACCCAAAACGGATGTAGTATGCACATCATGACCACAAGCATGCATACAAGTGCTATTTACTGATTTATATTTAGTAGTATTCTCTTCTGTTATTGGCAAGGCATCAATATCACCTCTTATTGCAATGCGATTATTCGATATCGATTTTTCTCCCTTTAAGGTCGCAACAATTCCTGTTTTTACCCATCCCTCAGTAAAGGATACTCCCCATTCTTTCAGTTTCGCTTTTATAAATGCCGAAGTTTCGAATTCTTGGAAAGAGAGTTCCGGATTCGCATGTAAATGTTCTCGAATTAATTTTAATTCCGGATACAATTGATGGCTTAACTCAATAAGGAGTTTTTGATCTATCATTTATTGAAAATTAATTTAAGAGCAGCTAAGAGCATGATGATTCCAAAACTTCTCTTCACTAATACAGGCGATAATGAGAGACTTAATTTAGAACCAAAATAACCTCCTATAATAAAAGTTAAAGCAAGAATAGCAGCGTATTTCCAGTTAAGGTTATCGGATTTTGCATAATTCATCACGGCTAAAATTCCAATAGGAGGGAGCATCATAGCCAAACTTGTTCCTTGAGCTTGAAACTGGGTCATTCCCAGAAAAAACACCAAAGCCGGAACAATGATCAACCCTCCTCCGATCCCTATAAACCCGCCGAGTATACCTGCAGCTAAACCGATAATTGCTAAAATAACGATAGTGTCTGTTTGCATCAAATTAAAAATCTAAACTAAGTGAATAATAAAAAACAGATGGTAAGGTAACGCCATCGTCCACTCCCCATGCCCAATCTGCACGCATAAAATAACCCAGTAAACGTGTTCTGAATCCAAAACCATACCCATAGATAATCGGTTCTCTATTACTGTCGATCGTAATTAATAATGGATTTTTAGAAATGATGGTCTGATTAAATGTATTGTCTTCTGAATAAGGATTCGACCCATTCCAGGCAGTACCTATGTCATAAAATCCAACAATTTGAAAATTCTTAACAAAATCTGATTTTATTGGAGAATTAATAAAATATTTAAAAATAGGCCATCTCATTTCGACATTTGCCATAGCCATACTTGATCCATTTCTGGCATTAATGAAAAATCCCCTAACTGGCGCTCCCATTGCCTGGAAATAGTAATTTTGAGAATAATCGATGGGAGTTGAATAATCAACTTTACTACCAAATAGCCAACTATTTACACCTCCAACATAATGGATCAGCTTTCGGCTGCCTAAAGAAGTATTTGCCCCAAAACGAAAGGCAACAATAAGATCACGATGCACTTTTAAGTAATGCCTTATATCTAAACCTAATACGGTAATGTCTGAGCTTGATGATAATGGATTCAGATTATCATTTGTTGGATCTGGTTCATAGTAGAATTCTCCCCAGAACTTAAATCTCCATCCATTATAAAGATTGATTCCTTTTGAAATGGTATTGTCAAAAACATAAGCAAGTTTAACACCAAATGTATTTACATAAAAATCGGGTTGGTTAAGATTTATAAAATCTGTAGCTAGAAAAGTATAATCATCAAAACGATAAAAAACACGGGCTTCAAATCGATCTATTTCACTTAATGGATAACGCATTTCATAAGCTATTTGACTGGTCTTTAATTTTATGATACTATAACCTGTCGTACCTTCTTCCACTTGCCTTTCAAATATGATCTTTTTATCCATTCTTCTTTTCAGATTTTCGTAATATAATAGGTAGTTCGTGTTCTCTAAGCTCGCTCCAAATCGGAAACCTCCTACGATCCTATAATCTTCAAATAAGTCAGAAATACCATATTTAATATAAAAGCTAAACCCGGGCATCACATTTTCGGGTCCGGAAAACGATTGATAGAATTGACTATTAAACGAATTGTCGATCTGTGTTACAACAAAATCGGTGGCGAAATTAATATTGTAAATTCGTTGTGAAGGCAATTTAAAAGAACTTATCGAAGTTGTATTTTGAGCTGTGTCAGAAGCAACAATGATCTCCGTACCTTCATCAAGATATTCATCAATTCGAATCACTTCTTTTGTATAGCTTACTCCATCTGTATTTAAAAAGGTAACGTCATCATCTTTGTTCTCCTTGCTAAGCGCTTTTTCCCGTTGCTTATGCTCCAGGTCGAGTATGCTCATATCAATACTATTGATCGCTTTATTAACTTTTTCACTTTCCTTTAAAGTCGAATAGGGGAGTAGGTCCGTCATAATAGGCTCATCATCTTTTTTATTGCCAATATAAAATCTGTATTTCCCGCATTCGTACGTTACCATAGAATACTCATTATTAAATACATCATAATCGTAATATTCAATGTCTCTGCTTACATTGCTTAATGCATAGGTATTTGTAAAATAACGATAATGTACTGTAGTGTCTACATGCGAAATGGTACTGTCGTAAAGACCCCAGTATCGATTTATGATTCCATTTTGATTGCTTAAATAAGTATACTCACCATTTCCATAACCCTGTGGGGAGGATTCATCAACATCGGGTGTATTTGTGATGCGTTCCAGTAAAGGGCTTCTTCTTAAAAAGTCGTATGCAAAAACATCTTTATTTGGCGAAAGAGGGGCTATTTTTTCTCTGGTTAATAATGTATCACTTAATCGATTGGATGAAAAAACGATTTTTTTGTCGCCATTAGCAAATCGTGGATTTAAATCATCATAAATATCATTGGTTAATTGTTCTTGTCGGTTTCCTATCAAAAAATATACATAAATATCGCTTTGACCATTTTTCACGCCCGAAAAGACAATCTTTTGTCCATCCGGTGAATAATTCAGATCTAAAACTTTTTCAAGAAGGAAAATGGGTTTTTTGGTGATCTTTTTCGTTTTAATATCATAGGACATTAACCATCTTTTGTCTTTTTTTTCAATAACAAAACTTAATACCTCCCCGGTGGGATGCCAGGCTAATGCCGGATAAGATAAATCGGGCACTCTTTCTAATTTATGCTCTGCTTTGAATATTTTTTTTCTTTTCCCGGTAATTCTATCGTATATAAATACACGGTATTGTCCCATTTCATTGCTTACATATGCGGCTTTAATTCCATCCGGAGACAACTTGAAATGCTGGTAGACCCTCTTTTTTTTAGTTTTGATATCCTGCATTTCTGCTAACGGTCGTTGTCTTTTATTTTTATCAATCTCAAAAATCCCATTATAATAATCAGAATATTGTTGAACAATATCCTTAAATGAAATACCAAGGACATATAAGAAACCGGTCTCTACGTTCCTGCTCATCCTTGTCATATAAAGTATATTAGGAATGATGTTTTCTCCATAAACATCCGCTATAAAACGCCATAAAGAATGCCCGGCAATTTTAGCCTCTTCCCCTGTAAGCCGATTAAATTTGGCATACTTACCCGCCATAATAGCATCTTTTGAATGATTGTATACATATTGATCATCAGGGTTCGACATGTAGGATATGATCCCATTTAAATACCAATCGGGAACGGTAAGCAAGGTGGAGTTTTTAATTACCTCTTTCCAATTCCCACCATACATCATTTGATTTACGATTATTTGAGCAATACCTGATCGAATTTGATTTTCAAATTGCTCATGATCACCATTGAAATAAATAAAGATTTTGGATCCAACTATACGAGTATTTCCACCTATGTTGGTACTTTCCTCTGAGGAAATACCAATATTACTTTGCTTGAAATCAGCATGAGTGTTGTAAATAATGAATTCCAGACGATCATTTATATAAAAATCAAAGGCGGTCTCTAATTCGTCGAAATGCTTTTTTGCAATCTGCGAAAGATAAATTGCATTATTCCTGCCCCCCTCATAAAAATAAACTTCATATCGATCATATCGATAATAGGACCACAAAAATTCTTTGTACTGAACCCTGTTTTTGCCAAAAGTCATATCATTACCCTGATAGTATTGGGCTTTAGGCATAAGGGGTAAAAGAACTACAAACCCTATGATAATGACTATTTTAGAGATATAACTATTCAATAGATAGAATCCTTATTTTATTCAAACTTAACCATTTTAAAAGACTAAATTTCGCTAAATTATTTCGGATATTTGTTTCTAAATTCCATTTTGTATTTTGATTTACAGTAAAAATTTCATTTTCAGTCCTTTTGAGGAAAACACATATGTTCTTTATGATGACTTAAATAACGCTATTGTTATTGATCCTGGTATGGAGAATAGTCATGAAGAAGAAGAATTTAGCGATTTTATAAAGGCTAAGGGACTTAAAATCACACGGATTCTTTTAACACACGCTCATCTTGATCATATTTTCGGACTCAATTATGTTGCTGAAAAATATAAAGTTAACGTCGCAATGCATCCTGATAGTATCGACGTTTTGAGAAGTGCTCCAATTCAAGCTGAACTTTATGGCTTTAAATTAGATCTTGGTGATTTTAAAATTGAAGCGATTAAAGAAGGAGACAATGTGGAATTCGGGCTAAAAGCGCTTTTTGTTCCGGGTCACGTACCAGGGCACCTTGTTTTCTATAAAGAAGATCAGAAAGAAATGTGGGCAGGAGATGTTTTGTTTCGGGGAAGTATTGGACGAACAGACCTTCCGGGAGGCGATCATAACTTATTGATAAAAGGAATAAAATCAAAGATCCTGACTTTAGATGATGATATAGTCGTTCATTCAGGTCATGGACCTGATACCTTTATAGGATTTGAACGAAAAAACAATCCTTTTCTTTGATTTTTAAAAATGCCTTGCAATAGAAAAACCATACACTAATCCATCAAATCGACTGGTATGGTCCCAACTTATATTTGGAACAACAATCCATGCTTCGTTTTTAAGTTCTAATACATACATCGCGGTTAATTTGAATAGGCCTAAATTCTCTGATTTTTCAAATTCAATACCATAACCTGCAGAAAATACAAAATGACCATTAATATAATACAGTGCCGGTAATATCAAAAAGGCAGATTCTCTTGTTACTTCAATTTCTTCATGCATTTCCTCATTAATGGAAATGATATGTGAACCGATTTCAAATTCACTGATAAGACCGACCCCGAAATTGGAATTAATTTTACGAACGTATTCAATTCCTACTGTTGGAAGAACAAATCCTGATTTAAAAATATAGGTTGCTCCAACAAATCCTACTAGTTCGTTTTTATGCCCATGAATTCCCTTTGGAGCGTTTTGATTTCCCGAATGTTCTTGTGAAAAAAGACTGTTATTATTGAGATTGATAAAGAGGGATAGTAGTATTACCAGAAGAATTCTTGCCATTAGTTCTAAAAGTTAAGATCCGTATTTTGCCTGGCAAGATATTTACATTTTCACCTTCAGAATATGACTTTTGTTCTACCACATCATAATATTTCCTAGTTTTTTGAAGCACTTCATCATAGTTTTCCAGCTCCGGGAAAAGTTCTTTATTACTTTGATTTACGATTACTAAAACAACTTCTTGTTCAGCAACACGAGCATATACATAAAGCCCATCTTTAGGAATGAATTGTATTAAGTTCCCCGTTTTTATTGCCTCGCTCGTTTTTCGCCAATGAGACAATAGCTTAACATAATTAAATGCTTTATTTTCTATTTCTGTCCTGTTTTCAGACAAAAATTTATTGATTGGATCTTCCTCCCATCCACCGGGAAAATCAGTTCTGATAATACCATGTGAACCTTTATAAGGCATAAGGATTTCTGTTCCATAAAGCATAGACGGAATCCCTCTTAGTGTAAAAAGAAGTCCCATTCCAATTTTAAACTTTTCGAAATCCTCTTCGATAACTCCATAAAATCGGTCGAGATCATGATTATCTAAAAATAAAACATTGTTTTCCGGATGTTGATAAAGAACATCATCGACTAACTTATAATAGACCTGAGAAACTCCATTAGTCCAGCTATACGATTGTGTTAAGGTATTTAATAGTGCATAGTATAGTTGAAAATCGGTCACCCCATCAAGATAGCTTTCTCCCTGGTTTAATTTATTTCCACCGGCAAACCATGCTTGTATGGAAGATTCATGCACCCATGTTTCTCCAAAAAGAAAAATATCCGGATACTCTTCTTTCATTCTCTTTCCCCATAATTTCATGAAGCCCTGATCGGGATAGATATAGGTGTCTATTCTATATGCATCTAAATTATATTCTTCAACCCACCAGATCGAATTTTGGATCATATAGGTTGAAAGGGTTTTGTTTTTATAATTCATATCCGGCATATGGTGATCGAACCAACCATTCGAAAATTCTTTAATATCCTTTTGAGATGCATGTGGATCTAATCTAACTGATGCTCTGAAATTTGATTTTGTAAAGTTTTCCCATTGGTTTATCCATGCGCTTTCAGGTGGATTCTTGACCAGAGAATGCTGATCTCCAAAATGATTAAAAACCACATCCCTAATTATTTTGATTCCTCTTTTATGAGATTCCTTAACCAGTCTTTTATAATCATCTGCATTTCCAAATCGGGGATCGATACTATAATGATCAGTGATTGCATAACCATGATAAGATTCATCAATTTCATCATTTGTTTCTACAGGATTTAGCCAAAGTGCGGTAACTCCAAGCTCTTCTATATAATCAAGATGATTAATAACCCCCTTTAAATCCCCTCCGTGTCGTTCATATAAAGAATCTCTGTTAATACTATGCTGATTCATGTTTTCAAAAACATCATTTTCGCTATCTCCATTCGAAAAACGATCGGGCATTAATAAATAAATAAAATCAGATTGGTTCAGTCCTAGTGGATGATTTGATTCCGGATCCTTTTCTTTTAATGAATATTCCCATTCAATAATGGAATCTTTTGTCTTAATTTTAAAATGAATTAGACCGGACCTCGTATTTTCCAATAGAAGGTTTACAATGAAGTATTTTCCATTTTCACTAGAATTGTAATCACTTATAATTACATCATTTCGATCGCTGATTATGGTTTCAACTTGAAGCTCATTTCCATAAAATAATAATTGTAAACTGTCATTTTTCATTTCATTCCACCAATGCGGGGGCTCGACTTTTTCAATAAAACTTTGTGCTAATGTGCTTTTCGGAAGGTTATATATTGAAAAAAATAGTATTAATAATACGATTCGGATACTCATAATTGTTTTAATAATATGTAAACATATAAAAAGTGTACATATAACAATTACATTGTTAGCATTAGTTAATTTGAGCTTAGAATATTTTTATGCTTACAAAATTTCATTATATTTGACAAAGTGTATAAAGTACAATTACTAAAAACAAAAAATAATGAGAAAACTTTACTTACTATTACCTTTAGCAATGCTTACAACGCTGGCTATTGGTCAAATTGATTTTACCTTTGAGGTAGATATGAACGGGGAGACTGTTTCTGCAAATGGTGTTCACGTTGCTGGAAATTTCCAGTTAGCCGCTGGTGAAGCCGGTGATTGGGATCCGGGAACCAGTGAATTGCTTGATGGTGATGCCGATGGTATCTATACCCTAACAGTTAATATTCCTGCTGGAGGATATGAGTATAAGTATTTAAATGGAAATACCTGGGATGATTCTGAAGGTATTCCACTTGTAAGTCAAGTAGGTTTCGGAAACGGGAACCGTTATTTTCAGTTAACTGCTAATGGCTATGATTCAACTGGTGCTATTGTTTTTGGAGGAAGTGCTCCTTTAGGAATGACTGCTGTTAAAGTGCAAGTGGATCTTCCTGACGGACCGGATGCTACAGGTGCACATGTTGCAGGGGATATGTTTATACCAAACTGGGCTCCAAATGCGACACCTCTTTATAATGTCACGAATAATATCTATGCTGTATCTTATCATGTAATGGATGGAGATTATAATTATAAATTTCTTACCGGAGATGATTGGGGTTCGGATGAAACTGCAATTCCGGATTCATGTTCTACAGGTGGAAACAGAACACTCACTGTTGCAGGCGAAGATGTTATTGTAGAGCCTGTTTGTTTTAACGCATGTGGTAGTTGTGCTGCTTCATCAAGTATTACGATTAAAGTGGATATGAACTTAGCATGTATTGATCTTTCAACTAATGGAGTAAACCTAATGGGTACCATTACCGATTGGTCTTCAGGAGCCGCTATGAGTGATGACGATTTAGACGGGGTTTGGGAAATCTCTGTAAATGTTCAGCCAGGCGATTGGGAATATAAGTTTAGAGTAGGTAGCGATATTTGGGAAGGAATTGATAATAGAGCTTTAACTGTAGTTGAAGGTGAAGATCAGGTTCTTGAAGTGGATTGTTGGAATTCAACTGAACCATGTTCATCTGCTGCTTTTTCTCCGGCGGATGTGACTTTTACTGTTAATCTGGCAGATTCAACACTTGAAGCTGGTGAATTTGCATGGCTAATGGGTGATTTTACAGCTCCTTCATGGCAAGATGGTGCAATTCAAATGACAGATAATGGAGATGGTACATGGAGTCATACAGTAATGGATTTTTGTCCACAAGCCGGAAGATATAAATTTGCTTTTGGAGTTTCAGCATCTGATCCTTCTTGGACTGAAGAGAATGCAGAATTTCAACAAGATGGAGGTTGTGGTGAGGACAATGGTGCTTTCCCTGATAACCGTGTGTTTTTTAGATCTAGTAACGATCCATTGACATTATGTTATACTTTTAATACATGTGATGCTTGTCTAGTTGGTATTGCTGAAGAAGAAAGTTTAAACCGACTTGAAATTTATCCAAATCCTGTAAATGATGTAATTAATATCGTTTTCGATCAATATGCTATTTATACTGTTCGTATGATGGATATTAGTGGAAAAGTGGTTTATTCAAATGTGGTAAATACTGATAAGCTGAGAATCGAAAATAATACTTTAGTATCAGGTATATATTTCGTTCAGATAGTAGACACATTTAATAATACTATTACTAAAAAGATTATTGTTAAATAATTATATTAAGTTATAGAATTGAAAAGGTCCCGAATTCCGGGACCTTTTTTTGTATCTATACGATTGATAATTTTTAAGTTCCGCATATCTTCCTTGTAACAATGTGCATTCATTATTCTAGACTGTGTAAAGCAGCCTGTTGTTTAACTTTAAATTTGAGCTATACAAATCCCTGTCAAATCGATTTAAGAAGAGGAGGGATGATATTATCGATGTTTTTACTAGCTCACTTTGTATAATTAAAACGGAAGAAGAATAATTATACTTGTATTATCAATGAGATTAGCTTTTGTTTTATTAAGAACATTGGCAAAAGTTATTTTTTTACTTCTTAAACTTTTCATGCAAAACACTCTGGTACTTTATTTACCGGGGTTAATATACTCCAGCCTATTCAGTGTTGGGCAGACTATTTTCTATGCCTCTTTTATGCAGATAAGAAGATTTGAGATCAGATGCTCCTTTATAGTTTAGTTCCTTTAAAACCTGTGTTGTGTTCCTATTTCTCGATCTCTAAATTAATGTTCAGCGACGAATACCTTTAATAGACAATAATTTTTTTCGTAATAGAGTATTCTATTAGTTGATATTTTATAAATCAATTATAAAAAGAGATAATTACTGTAACAAAAAAAAAGGTCCCGGAATTCGGGACCTTTTAAATAGTATATTCTTTCGGATTAATTTACATCCCAGAAAATAGGTGAAGCACTAAGATCTCCTCCCATAGTTGCAGCAGCACTTGTATAGTTTGCACCATTAAGTGTTTGCTCATTGATTGGGTAAGAATATCGAATCGGATAATTACCATCTTCTGGCGAAGCAGCTAATGGAAGAGGGAAATCTAATCGACGGATTTGAGTCCATGCAACGAATCCTCTATTATAGAAAGCTACCCATGATTCACGAGCAATCTTTTCCATATTTGTATGAGATCCTGTTCCCCAAGCAACATCAGTTTGAGCAAGGTAAGTAGAAGCATCTCCAGCTCCCCAGTATTCAAATGAAGCATTAATTGCATTTTCATAATGGGTTTGAGCACCACTTACACTATATCCTCCTCTATCAGCAGCCTCAGCAAGATAAAATTCCATTTCATCATAAGACATTAGAACTACTGGTATTGTTGGGTCGATAATTTTATCACCTGGATGAGAAAAATCAGCATAAGGATTGTTTTCACCAATTGGTCCACCTGAATATGCTCCATTAGGATCCATTGTGAAATATTGTGCTCTTCGATCATCATTGTAAAAATTCATAGTATCTGCTATGGTTTTTCCAGCGATAAAATCCTGGCGACCACTAGCTACTAAATCAATATACAAAGGATTCGTATTAGGAGAAGCTCCTAAATAAGCTAAAACACAATTATCAGCATTAGAAGTAAATATTCCACCTGCAACAGCTTCGTTTACCCATTCTATAGATTTTGCAGAATTAAAATCGGCGATAATAATACCCATTTTAAGTTTTTGCCCATTAGCAAAAGCCATCCAACTAGCTACGTCACCACCATAAAATAAATCAGATGCTCCAAAACTTCCTTCAGAAGGATCCATTGATGCTATGGCATTATCAAGTCTGGAAACCAGATCTTGATAAATGGTCCATGAATCATCATATTTAGGTTGTAAATTATTATCTACATCCATTGCTTCAGAATAAGGAACATCTCCAAATAGGTCAACTAAACGTTGGTATGCGAAAACCGTCATTATTTCGATGATAGCATTTTTATTTGCTACTTCTTGCTCTGTACCAGGAATAACAGTTTCTGATGCTAATACTTTTTTCGCTTCAGTAAGATCAGAGATCACGTCACGATACCAGGTCTGAAATGCATAATCCGGAACTTTTCTCGTTACTATATCGTAATTACTCTCATCAGTATAGGTAGTTTCTGTCCAGTATTGCGCCCACAACTTTAAGTTGTTTCTGTTTACATTAGTACTCGCAACCTGATCTCCAGCATTCTTTTGAGCATTGGTAAACAATGTCTCAGAAGGAACAACTGCTGGTTTCTTTGGGTCCACATTTAAATCCGAGAACTTCTTTGCACAAGAACTCAGCACCAGGACCATTATTAATATATAATATATTTTATTCATTATTCTACGTTTTAAAATTGAAGATTAACAGTTAATCCAAAGTTACGTGTAGTTGGTAATACACCACTTTGCCATCCGGATAGGTTACCAGAAGCTACACCAGATTCAGGATCTGAATGCTTAAGATCTTTACTTATGATCCAAACGTTACTTCCAGTAAAGCTAAAAGAAACACCTCTGAAAAATCCGTCACCAAGTATAGATTGAGGAAGTGAATAAGTAAGAACAACTTCTCTTAATTTAACATAAGTAGCATCACTCATAAATCCAGCATCCGGGTTTCTATTATAACCAAAAACTCGGAAGTTATCACCGGCAACCCGTTTAGTATTTGGAGTACCATCAGCTAAAACACCATCTAGTACTAATCCACCACCATCAGCAATAGAATTTCTTACAGGGTTACCTAAGTCGTTAGTAAATACAGTTTCTTCGTATAAACCAGTAGCCATTCCGTAATATTGGTCAAGAGAGAATATTTGTCCTCCTTGTTGCCAATCGATCAAGAATGAAAATCTCCAGTTTTTATATGAAAAACGGTTATTGATCCCCATATTGAAATCAGGATTAATATTTCCTAAGACATTATCAAATGTAGTAGAACGTAGATAGTAACCATCTGCTCCAATTACTCGGTAAGCATCGTCCCCATCATGTCCGTCAAGATATACATAATCATTACCTTGGATCGTTCCATAAGGTTCTCCTACAGTTGCATTAATTGTTATACCTCCTTGAAAAGAACCTAATTGTAGATTATCTAATCCCTCAGATAAACTAATTACTTCATTTTTGTTTTTCGCGAAGTTAAGATCAACATCCCAACGGAAATTATCTTTAACAACTGGAGCACCTGTTACGAATAACTCCCAACCTGTATTTTGGATTTCTCCTGAGTTGATCACTTTTGAAGAGAATCCTGTAGCTCTGGAAACTTGAGCGTCAAAGATCAACTTGGTTGAATTTGTTTTGTACCAAGCAGCATCAAATCCAATTCTTCTTTGAAGAAAGAACATTTCTAAACCAGCTTCAATACTTTTAGTACGCTCAGGTACTAAAGTAGCATTGTTTTTTCCATTTGGAAGTGAGGTAAGTGCGGCGCTACCAAAAGAAGTGTTGATATTATAAGTATCAGCAATCTTGTATGCTGGAGCTCCAGATCCTACTTCTGCATAGTTTAATCTCAATTTACCAAAACTAATTTGATCAACATCCATTAACTCGGTAAAAATGAAACTACCGGCAACAGCAGGATATAAATAAGAGTTATTATCTTCAGGTAATGTTGAAGACCAGTCATTTCTTAGAGTAGCATCAATATAGATCATTCTCTTGATACCTAAACTGGCAGAAGCAAATAATCCTGTTACTCCATAGTTTATGTCATCTTCAAGTGGAGCTAAACTTGCATTTTTTGTATTTGATAAAGCAAAAGTTCCAGGAACGATCAGTCCACCATTTGTTGAAGAAAAAATAGAATTGCTATGGTTTCTTCTAATCTCAGTTCCAACTAATGCATTTAAATTAAGATTCTCATTTAAATCTTTATTGAAAGTTAAAGTAGAGAATAATTGAGATTCAATGAAAGTTTTATCTAATCTAGAATACCCTGAAGTTACATCTAAACGGCTAATTCCAAATCGGCTCGCAGTAGACCCAATTTCTTTTCTTTCCTCTTGCAGCGTTGTATAGGTATCAACAGATGCTCTAACATAAAAAGTTAAGTAATCTGTGATTTTATAATTTACATTAAAATTACCAAAGAATCGATCACGTGAATCAGTTTGGAAATTTTTATAACGTTGCCAGTAAGGGTTATCCCAATAAATTGGATTTGTAGGCTCACTAGCTGACGAAGGGTTCCATGTTACGTTACGATCTGTTTCATCAAAAACATCTCTTTGTTCAAGGATATCAACATTCATTTGCCACCACTGACGGAAACTGGACATTTGGTTACCGGAATAACCTGTTTCATTTCTACCTTTAGTTTTTGTACTAATGTAATTAGCAGAAGCCGAAACAGTCACATTTTTATTCACGTTGAATGATCCTCCTAAAGAAACATTGTTTCTTTGTAATTTCGTATTAGGAAGGATTCCTGTTTGATCCATATTTTGATAGGATAAACGGAAAGATCCGACATCACTTGCACCATTTACAGAAACTGCATTTGTGAAAGTCCATGCTGGATTGAAAAATTTAATTGGATCATTCGCACCAACTACCCATGGAGTAGCTTCATTATAATGAGAAGCCTGAGGATCCAAAGCATTCCATTGAAACACCATTAAATTTGGATCGAAAGCAGTACCAAAAGACGCATCTTCTGTAAAAGGAACTACGTAGTCATCAGTTCCATCACCATTAAAGTCATAATATTCAAGTCCTGGATGATCTGAATCTGAATAATAAGGACCATAACCTGCTCCATATTCTTTTTGATAAGTAGGGAAAGTTGATTTGTCAACGATTCCAACTGTAGCGGTAGAACTAAGATTAACTCCCAAACCTTTTCTGGTTGCTCCTTTAGCACTTCCTTTTTTAGTAGTAATGATAATCGCACCATTTGAAGCTCTATCACCATATAAAGCGGTTGCAGCAGCTCCTTTTAACACGTTCATACTTTCAATGTCATTTGGATTTAAATCTGAAATTACGTTTCCGTAATCATATCCTCCACCACCCTGCGAAACGTAATTGTTAACCGCATCGTTTGAAGAATTAGAATTATCAATAGGAACACCATCAACAACAAATAAAGCTTGGTTATTTCCTGTAAGAGAAGTATTACCCCTGATAATAACATTGGTCGATCCTCCCAAATTGGTGTTTTGTTTAATTTGAACACCGGCAACTTTACCAGAAATGTTGTTAATGAAATTATCACGTTTTACAGTGCTAACTTCATCACCTGAAACTTCCTGAGTAGCATATCCCAGTGATTTTTTCTCACGCGAAATACCTAATGCAGTTACAACAAACTCATCAAGTTCTACTCCGGACTCAAGAGAAACATCAATGGTTGATTTTGTACCGACCTCAATTCTTTGCGTATTCATCCCAATGTAGGAAAACACAAGAACATCAAGATCACTATCTATCTCTATGGTAAACTTACCATCAAGATCTGTGACTGTACCTTTGGTGGTTCCTTCTAGAACGACCGATACCCCAGGAAGTGATTCCTTGGTGTCAGATTCAGTAACTGTACCAGTCACTGTTCTGCCTTGAGCGAATAACAATTGCGAAAAAATTAGCAGTGTCATTGTCAAAGCAACATGTAGCTTTAATTTCATACTGTAGGTTTTAAATTTATAAAAATTAAGATGCACTTTAAACATCGAAAACAGGGCTTTCCCATTTTCGTCATAGTAAATAAAGGAATTTAAGAATAATTAACAAAATATTAATCGATATAATAAAAACGCTTTGCCACAAAATTTCTAATAATCTATCTTAAATCCCTACTTAAAATCCTACTATAGCTATGAATATTAGAGAATTAGACGATTTTGTTGATGTTAATAAAATGGATTTATTTTAATTGAATATTAATAACAAAAAAAAGCCGGTTGAATTCAACCGGCTTTTTTTAATGTTTTTTTAATGATTTTACATCATTCCACCCATTCCTCCGGGCATTCCCCCTTGAGGCATAGCAGGCATGTCTTCTTCAATATCAGAAACAACACATTCGGTGGTTAACAATATACCACCAATAGATGCAGCATTTTCAAGAGCTACTCTGGTTACTTTTGTAGGATCAACAACACCGGCTTCAAATAAATTTTCGTATTTATCCGTTCTTGCATTGTATCCAAAATCGCCTTTTCCTTCAGATACTCTTTGAACTACTATAGACCCTTCTCCTCCACAATTCGCTACAATTTGTCTTAATGGCTCTTCCAACGCTCTTCTAACAATAGCAATTCCTGTTTCCTCATCTTCATTTTCACCTTTTAGATTCTTTAAACTGCTGATCGTTCTTATAAAAGCAACTCCACCACCTGGTATGATCCCTTCTTCAACAGCAGCTCTAGTCGCATGCAGAGCATCATCAACACGATCTTTTTTCTCTTTCATTTCAACTTCGGTAGCTGCTCCAACATATAAAACAGCAACTCCACCAGCTAATTTAGCAAGTCGTTCTTGTAATTTTTCTTTATCATAATCAGAACTTGTACTCTCAATTTGAGCTTTGATCTGATTAACTCTTGAAGCAATCGCTTCTTTACTACCTACACCATTAATGATGGTTGTATTATCTTTATCAATAAGGATTTTTTCAGCCGTTCCCAAATCTTCTAATTGAGCATCTTCCAACTTTCTTCCTTGTTCTTCCGAGATCATGTTTCCACCGGTAAGAATTGCAATATCTTCTAACATCGCTTTTCTTCTGTCACCAAATCCCGGTGCCTTAACTGCAGCAATTTTTAATGTTCCTCTTAATTTATTCACGACTAAAGTGGCTAATGCCTCTCCATCTACATCTTCTGCAATTATTAATAAAGGTCTTCCACTTTGAGCTGCTTTTTCCAGCACAGGTAGAAGATCTTTCATTGTAGAAACTTTTTTATCAAAAATTAAGATCAATGGATTTTCTAATTCCGCTATCATCTTTTCGGAATTGGTAACAAAATAAGGACTCAGATACCCTCTGTCAAATTGCATTCCTTCAACTACCTCTACATAAGTTTCAGTTCCTTTTGCTTCTTCAACAGTGATAACCCCTTCAGTTTTAACTTTTAGCATTGCTTCAGCAATAAGTTTTCCAATTGAACTATCATTGTTTGCAGATATCGTAGCTATTTGCTCGATCCGATCATTATCAGTCCCGACTTCCTGAGAAAGTGCTTTTAAACTTTTTATCACTTCAATAACTGCCTTATCGATACCTCGTTTTAAATCCATCGGATTTGCACCTGCTGCAACATTTTTTAAACCTGTTGTCACAATTGCTTGTGCTAATACAGTAGCTGTAGTAGTACCATCTCCTGCTATATCAGCAGTATTGCTTGCCACTTCTTTTAATAATTGAGCACCCATGTTCTCAATCCTGTCTTTCAATTCAATTTCTTTTGCAACAGTAACTCCATCCTTTGTTACATAAGGAGCTCCAAACTTCTTGTCGATGACAACATTTCTACCTTTAGGACCTAAAGTTACTTTAACTGCATTTGCTAAAGCATCTACACCTCTTTTTAATGCATCACGCGCTTCGATATTAAATCTTATATCTTTTGCCATTTCTTTTTTCTTAATTTTTTAAAACTTAATAATTAACCTTTAATGATTCCGAAAATATCAGACTCACGCATCATTAATAGATCTTTTCCATCAATTTTCAATTCTGTACCACCGTATTTACCATATAATACTGTGTCACCAACTTTAACAGTCATTGGCTCATCAACTTTACCTTTTCCAACCGCCAAAACAACCCCTTTCTGAGGTTTCTCTTTTGCTGTATCAGGTATGATAATTCCAGAACTTGTTTTTTCTTCTGCAGGAGCAGGCTCAACTACAACTCGATCACCTAGGGGTAATATATTTATTGCCATTTTAATTATTTTTTTGATTGCTTAATAGTAATAAACATGCCAATCAAATTGCTTGTGTCTATTTGACATATAGCAAGAATTACCACGTTTTATTTAAAAAAAAATGTCAGTATGGATGACATACTGACATTAATAAATTTTTTTTAGACAATCTTAATTTCCACTATCATCTCCTGATTCATCAACAGGCAATTCAGTAGCATCATTTGATTGAGTAGGTATGTTTTGTTGAGGTGTTTCAATTACATCTTGAAGACCTTCATCAGAAACAACTTTTGTTTTTTCTATTCCGGTAGCCGTAATACTTAGTACCAACAATAAAATGGCTAATGACCAAGTGGCCTTTTCCAAAAAATCTGTTGTTCTTTTTACACCACCAATTTGATTAGCTCCGGTAAAACCGGTTGCAAGACCTCCCCCTTTAGGGTTTTGGATCAATACAATCAGTCCTAATAACACGCTAACAATAAAAATCAATACAATTACAAAGGTTTCCATCTCTTCTTACTTAGTTTTATTCTTCTAGTTTTTTAATAAGGTCGGCAAAGTAAACACTTTTTTGTGGATTCTTCAACATCAAATAGCGATATGCTTTAATCGCCAATGCTTTATTTCCTTGTTTGATATAAATTGAAGCCAAAGTTTCTGAAAATGGAAGGGTTTCTTCTGAAATACTTTGCTTCCCTTTCTCAATTGGTGAATAAAAAGAAGAATCTGTCAGCTTACTTATCTGAGGGCTTTCCTGAATAAATTTATCGATTAGTTTATTATGTGATTCAAAAGAATTCTCTTTAGTCACTTCACTTCCGCCTATCCATTCAGAAAAACTTAAAACTTTAATTCCTTCCTCATTTTTCAGTTTCTCTTTATTCTTAGCCTCTTTTTCAATTATATCATTTATTGAATAGTGAGATGCTTCAATTTGTATGCTTTGATTCACCGCTTCAATGATGTAATTTTTTTCAAGATTCGTTTTTTCTTGAGTCTTTATTCCTTCATTATCTTTAATTTGAAACTCTTTGACCTCAATAGACTTCGTTTCAGTTTTTGGATCAGCCTCAAGTTCAGTTTTAAAAATAGGAATTTCATTTTCATCATTTAATGTGGCTGAATCGATTTCATTATTTTCATGTAAAAAAGAATGTAATAATGATCTGTCAGGAAATAAAATAGCACATTTCCGAATCGTATTTAAAGAATCAATGTGATTTGTCTTCTGAAGTATTCTCGATTTCTCCATTAAACCTAAATGAAAATAAGGATGATTTTCAAGAACATGATTAAGCTGATCAATAGTTATATTGAATCCTTTAATGCTTAAATCAGAACTTTGTATTTCCATTTTTTGATTGTAGGTCCTACGAAATTAATTAAAATACGATTACCATGAACCTAATGATCCATTGAAGATATCCTGTGCTATATTTTCACTGATCACTTCAATAAGCTCAACTTCAACTTCACTTAAATTTACATTGGCATCGAAATCTGCAAATTGACTAAAATTCTTTTCAAAATCTTTACCGCTCTCAATAGTATTTACATACTGCACATTTACAATGATAGTCAATCGACTTCGACTTGAAGTCTCTGTGTCGCTTTGGGCTGCAACAGGCGTATTTGTATATCCAACGATACTTCCTGAAAATCTCAGATCACCATTTTTATCGACAATATCAAGATTTGTTTGGGTTAGCATGGTAGCAATGAGCGTATTCGTAAATATGTCGGAAGTTAATGGGTTTGCCAGTGCTGCTTTTCCGTCAATCTTGAAATAAGTTACTGAAATAGTCTTTGCTTCCGCAGGAATATCCGCTCCCGTAAATGAATAATTTACTGAACAAGACGACATCATTAAACTACCTAGAATGATGGAACAAAGAAGCGCAAATGTGATAAATTTCATTTTATTCAATATTGTATTCTTTTATTTTTCTATACAAGGTTCGTTCCGAGATTCCAAGGTCAGAAGCAGCATGTTTTCTTTTGTTATGATGTTTCTTAAGTGCTTTAATGATTAGTTCCCTTTCCTTGTCTGCTAATTTTAATGACTCATTTATTTCTGTATGCTCTTCAATTTCCTGAGGATCAGAAAAACCTTTTTTAATTGAAGGTACCTGTATCGATGGATTAATCTTGCTTATTGATTTTATTTCTTCTACCGGTTTTGAAAATAATCGATTTAATAACTCGGAATTTGAGTCATTGATCGTAATTGCATCTTCATTCGACTGAAGAATACCCAATACAAGGCTTTTTAAATCATTAATATCATTTTTAAGATCGAAGAGTATTTTATAAACTAGATCCTTTTCAGAATCTTCAATTTTTTCCTTTTTCGCAATTAAAACAGGTAACTGACTATTAGAATAGCCAGGAAGGTATCCTGATAATATATCCCGGTCAATGAGTCTTTCTTGTTCAAGCACCGACATTTGTTCTGCTATATTTTTTAATTGCCGAACATTCCCGGGCCAGCGATAGGTTTCTAATAATTTAATCGCTTCTTCTGTTAATTTAAGAACGGGCATGCGGTATTTTTCAGCAAAATCAGAAGTGAATTTTCTGAATAATAAATAGATGTCTTCCTGACGATTCCTGAGAGGAGGCATTATAATGGGGACCGTATTTAAACGATAATAAAGATCCTCCCTGAATTTCCCGTCTTTAATAGCGTTTGTAACATTAATATTTGTTGCGGCTATGACTCTTACATTGGTCTTTATGATCTTGGAAGAACCGACTTTAATAAATTCGCCGGTTTCTAAAACTCGTAGTAAGCGAACTTGAGTTGCTAAAGGCAGATCAGCAACCTCATCCAAAAAAATTGTACCGGTATCTGCAACTTCAAAATATCCTTTTCTTGATTCATGTGCACCGGTGAAACTCCCTTTTTCATGACCAAAGAGTTCGGAATCGATCGTTCCTTCAGGAATTGCCCCACAATTCACAGCAATATATGGATTGTGTTTTCGAGTACTTCCAAAATGAATGATCTGTGGAATCGCTTCTTTTCCTGTTCCGCTTTCTCCAATTATAAAAACAGCAACATCAGTCGGAGCAACCTGAATCGCTGTATTAATTGCATGGTTTAACAATGGTGAATTACCGATTATACCAAAGCGTTGCTTTATTGATTGTAAGCTTTTCAATTCTAATATTTTTTAATTACCGTTGCAAATAATGTTGCTGATGAACATGAATCTATCATAACATCAACATATTGCCCTTTCTTTAAATCATCTTTATTTATGATGACTACCATATTCTGGCTATTTCTTCCAAATAATTGGTCATCAGATCGTTTTGAAACGCCTTCAATTAATACCTGACATACTTTCCCGATCATTTTTTGATTGCTCAGAAGTGATTTGGCTCTCTGTAAGTCAATGATTCTTTGTAACCTTTCACTTTTAATCTCTTCAGGGACGTTATCAGCAAAGTTTCGTTCAGCTAATGTCTTTGGTCTTTCAGAATACTTGAACATATAGGCAAAATCAAATTCAACACGATCCATTAAGTCGTATGTTTCTTCAAAATCCTGATCTGATTCATCACAAAAACCAATAATAATATCGGTTGAGATCGCACAATTTGGCATTATTCTTCTTATAGAATCGATTCTTTCAAAATACCATTCACGAGTATACCCACGGTTCATTTTTTCAAGAATGTTATTATTTCCGGACTGGACAGGTAGATGAATATATTCACAGATATTCTCATATTTTGCCATGGTTTCAATAACATCATCGTTCATGTCTTTCGGATGTGAGGTAGAGAAACGAATACGCAATTCTTTTGAAACCTGTGCGACTTTTTCCAATAGTCCCGAAAATCTAACAACCTCTTCCTTTGGATCAATTATTTCTCCTTTTGACGTGATATTCCACTTATAAGAATCGACATTTTGACCAAGTAAGGTTATTTCTTTATACCCTTTTAGTAAAAGTTCTCTTGCTTCTCTAACAATGGATTCAGGATCCCTGCTTCTTTCTCTTCCTCTTGTAAATGGCACAACACAAAAAGAACACATATTATCACACCCTCTCATGATTGAGATAAAAGCACTGATGCCGTTATTATCTAAACGAACAGGTGATATATCAGCATAGGTTTCCTCTCTTGACAATAATACGTTTACCGCTTTTTGACCACTTCCGGCAGTTTCCAGCAATTCGGGAAGACTTCTGTAAGCATCAGGACCAACAACTAGATCGACTAATCTGTCGCGCTCTAATAATTGCGATTTTAATCGTTCAGCCATACAACCCAACATTCCAATGATTGCTCCCGGGCGCGTTTTTTTAACAGCTTGATAATTACGAAGACGATTAAATACTCTTTGTTCGGCATTTTCTCGAATAGAACAGGTATTTACTAAAATTACATCAGCATCTTTATAATCGGCAACGGTGGTGTAACCTTCGTCAATTAAGATCGAAGCTACAATTTCACTATCAGAAAAATTCATCTGACAACCATAACTTTCGATATAAAGCTTTTTATTATTTACTTGAATTTTAGCAGGCAACATCGTAGCCTTCCCCTGCATATCTTCTTCAATGACTTTGTTTCCTGTATATCGCATTGTTCTGTTTAAAAGTGAGCAAATTTAAAGAAAATTCTATGGGTGACAATTTG
>Ga0316188_10000079_pt1 | contig 30328 bp, 26 predicted proteins | sample Phiworburrow1_MG_FD_204933 | JGI IMG/M metagenome (GOLD analysis project Ga0316188, IMG submission 204933) | Coastal sediment microbial communities from Maine, United States - Phippsburg worm burrow 1 | ecosystem: Environmental > Aquatic > Marine > Coastal > Sediment | place: USA: Maine... | reverse complement strand
GTCTAACCGGAAAATTAACAGAGTTGGCAATGAAGCAAAGTTCAGTAGCCTTTTTGTGTAATTCATTAGCCTTGTCAATCATGCTTTTTTCAGTTACTATAACTATTGGATTTAGGGTTACTTCCGTAAACTGTCCACCACTTGAATTCTCGACCATTATCCCTGTGGCATTGTCAACATAGTCCGTTACAATTATTCCCGCTTCCGAACATAAATGCAAATACCAAAGCATGTGGCAAGATGAAATGGACGCTATCAAGAGGTCTTCCGGATTATGTTTTGTTTTGTCGCCACGAAATGCAGGGTCTGAAGAACCCAAAATTTCAGTTTTATTTTCAACTAAAATAGAATGGTCTCTTTCATATTCTTTATAATGTGAAGTTCCGGTTCCTTTGTTGCCTGTCCACTTTACCGTCAGGCTGTAATTATGTTGTCTTTTCATAAGTTTGTTTTTTTTGTACAAAGTAAATTCAATTATTGTTTTATGTTCATCATCAGTACTGTGGTGAATATAATAATATCTTGAACAAAATGTATTAACCAGGCAATAGAAATTCCTTGTGTCTCAATTGTCGCCTTACATAAAATATAGCCTAATACTCCTGACATGACAACTCCAATAGTACCGCCGGGATTACCAAAATAATGCGGAAGCCCAAACATTGAAGACGAGATTAGCAATATAGTCAGTTTTGAATAAAATCTATTGAGCCCGCCAATAACTCCAAATCGAAAAATCATTTCTTCGGCAAAAGAATTAGTGAATGAAAACAGCAAAACATAAGGAATGAACCACGTTTTAAAATTACTAAAACTATTTGTATGCTTCACTCCCAAGAACATAAAAATTCCTGTTGCCATGCTTATAAAAAAAAGCAATTGAAGTCCGTTTGTCCTCCAGGTTGACTTACCATTTATTCCAAGCCATTTTTCTTTTTCGGCAATTCTATTTAGTTGTCCTACGTTGAAAAACTGTTTGCTTTCGGGGTTTAAAATTAGAATTGCAATCATTGTTAAAATTCCCACTGTCAAAGCAAAGATCTGATACTTTGCCAAACCATTCACAAAACTGTTTGGATGAATTTGGAGAGTAATCTCATTAGTGAAAACTCCCGCAGTCGCCAAAAGAATAGTTGATGTTCCTACTATTAAAACCGTGTAAAGCATTTTCATATTCAGATATATTTTCTACAAAGGTCTGATTGAAAAATACTAATTCGATTACCATATGATAACTAATGATTTGCTGTTTGTTCTTTTCTTATTCTGCTCAAGCTTTGCGGTGTAACGCCAAGATATGAGGCAATATATTTTTGAGGTGTTCGAAGTATAATTTTTGGTTGTTGGGTTTGCAACTCAAAATATCTTTCTTTTGCTGTTTTTGTAAGTATATCTATTTGTTGTTTTTGTTTGTGAACAAAAAGTGCTTCTGAGGCAAACCGGCAAATTTTGTCTCCAAACTCAGTGTTGTTACTAAGCAAATCAAAGTTCGCTTTAGTTATTCGAAACAGTTCCGACGGTTCAAAAGTTACTACTTCAAGTTGTGTCGGCTGCCGGTTGAGAAACGACATATAATCACCGAAAAATTCTCCCTCATAGCACAGATCAATACACACAAAATTGTTATTGTTCCAAAGTAAAATTCCGCCACATCCTTTTAGGATAAAGCTCAAATGTTTTTCTGTGGAACTCGCCCTTTTTATAGTTTGGTCTTTTGTCGTTGTTATAATTTCACCAAGGTCGGTAAATGATTTCTACGCTTCAAGAGGTACATTGAAGTATGGATCAAAGGCTAGTTTTATTTTTTCTTCAGATCTCAATTTTTATGTTTTTCTATCAGTCGTTTGATTAATAAACAGTATTCATTTATGGTTGATGCAAACATTTTGTATGCCGTTTTATTTGTTTTCAATTTTATTCAACCATTCAGTTATCGAGTCCAAATATTTGGGTGAAAGAGTCTGAAAATATGGAAATTCTTTATCTAAATAGTTCATTGAATGTGTAGTGCCCTCCAAAGTTAAAATTTCATATTTGCTTGATTGTGATTTCGTTAGTGATTGCTTAATAACTAAATAACTATTTTTAGGAATTACATTATCAGATAATCCTTGAATTACTAATATAGGTTGACTGATATTTTTGAAATAAGGAAGTCCACTAAAGTTAAGCTTGTAGTCTTTTTGAATATCTTTCTCAGGAATCCAAACGTATTTAAACCAATACTGATTTAGGTATTTATTTTTGATTGAGCTTAATTTTTTATAACTTATATTATTAGCCAAATAATCATATCCGGCTTTTTGAACTCTTGTGGCTAATTCTATATTTTCAAAGCCAATCCTGTCTATATTCATGTTTTTCCAATTATTCAAATCACTCTCCAAGAGGGTTCCACTAGGACAACTTATTGATATTCCAAATTTGAGTTCAGGTAGTTTTGTCAATATATATGGAATTTTGATGCCACCTTGGCTATTGCCTTTTATTCCAATTTCCGATAGTGAAAGATTAGCGATTTTGGCAAAAAAGTGAATCGCATTTATATCGTCGGAACACAGTTCTTCTATTGTTGCTGATTGCCAATTGCCATCAGATTTTCCCGTTCCTCTTTTGTCGTAATTGAAAACTGTATAACCAAGATTTGCAAAATATGAAGCTTCGGCATTAGTACCGCTTCTGTCATTTCCCTGAGATGATGTCACGAAAAATAAACCCTTCTGAAACGAATTTTGAGGTTTCCATAAGGTACCGTTAAGTTTTAATCCATTGGAATTGAAACTAACATTTTGATTTTCAATTACTTTGCTCTTTGTTTCGTTTTCTTGCAATAAATTTGTTTCAAAAGTGTTCAATAATTGCTCACTTTCATTAGAATAAATTTTTAAACGACCATTGAAATTTTCATTCTGCTTAATGTAAGCGAATGCGTAAGTATAATAATCACTTACTACGTAAAATTTAAGAGTGTCATTTTCGAAAGATGTATTTTGGCATGGAATTTCATAAGCATTCATTTCAACACTTGAAAAAAAAGCACCCGTCTTGTTATCCATTTTAGTAAGTTTTATTTTATAATTAATAGATGATTTTCCATAATCAAAAGTGCCTGAAAAAGACTGTGCACTTATTGTTACTGTATAAAAAACCGATACTAAAATTCCAATACACTTCATTATTTTTTCTGTTTACTGTTGCAAATCTTAGGCAAATTAGAGCAATAATCGAGGTAAAGAAAAATACACTGATTAATGTACTTTTTACGATTGAAAATATATTTATTGTTCTGCTAAATTGGTTGTCAATTCAGGATAACTCTTCAACATTGTAATTATACAAATTTTCTCCAAATGATCTGCAATGCCCACAATCATTGGTAGTTTGTATGTATAGCTACATGTTAAAATTAGCTTGTTCAATTTTTTAAGGAAATAAGGTATAAGCAAACGGGATATTTCATTTACCATTAAAATGTCCATTGTATTTATTTCATTTTGATAAAGAGTTAAATATTTAATAGTCAAATGGTTACATGTGTGTATTTAGATTTTTTTCACACAAAGGTCTCTGTATTTAATTTTTTCATTGAAGTGCTATTGTTCTATGTTATTCCTCACAACGGCTGTGTGTATTAGCTGATTAAAAGCCCGTTCTTTTCAGTTTAGCTAGGAATTTCTTAGAAGCACGAAACCACATGCTTGGTATAGGTGCCGTTAACCTTTAATTATTCATTTTCCGCATACTTTATAGTCAGTTCTTCTTCGGAATCAAAAATGGATAATGCATACTTTATTTTCTCAAATTTTCCAACGTTGTCAAGATTACCTTCAATGAAATAAGTATCGTTTATTGGGACTGCATGTCTCGGATTTCCTTCTTTTGGGTTTTTAGTCAATGTTATTTTTTCCGCCAAGTCAGTAGTGAAAAATGTTTCAGGCTGTAAGTCAAAAAGCTGTTTAAAAACTTCAACGTACAATTTAGAAACTTGATTTACTTCTAATTTTTGGTCAAAGAAAATAGCGTATTCTAATTTTTTGTGTTTTGGTTCTTCTGCTTCAAATATGTTGACTTCGTTATTTTCGTCTCTTTCTTCTAACTCAATCGTCGGGAATTGCCAAATTTTTAAAAATCTTTCAGCCAGAAGGTCAAATCTTCTTTTGATCTCTGCGTTATCCCATTTTACAGCTGTTGAGAGGTATTTATTTAGCCACAAACGGCTGTCTTTGTAACCTGCATTTTCTTTATCCCTTTTAAACACAAACGGCTTGTTACCAAGTTTTCCATTGTTGCCCGATAGTGTCAAATTACCAATTGTGTTTAGAAAAGTTTCCTTTATTAAATTATATTCGTCTGCTCCTAAATCAATTTTCCATTTTGGGTCTGGATTTTGAGGAAAAATGTGTTCAATTGTTATATCTGTGTTACCTTCAATTATTACCGGTTCCTTATTTTCAAAATTCTCAAGGCGCTCAAAAAGATAAGTTCTACTTTTAGATTTTACGTTGTAAACGTCTTTAAGTTTCAGGCTTTCAATAACTTCTTTATTCTTTGGGAAACGCTGTAATCCTTTTCTTTTGAGCAACCATTTTTGTAAGGACAAAAAGTATTCTTTTTTATTCACTTTTTCGTAAAGTGTCATAAATATTTTGTTGAGTGCATTTGTAGGCAACCCAACTATAAATCTTCGCCAAGCAAATGATTGTATAAAATCCAAGACTTCTATAAAAGTTGCTTTGTCAATTACATTTTCAGAATAATCTTCATAAACTTTCATTAAAAACGGATATGCAACATTTATTTCGAGTTTGTTAATATACTCGAGTTGTAATATTATGTCTTTATCAGATTCGTTCTTTGGGTTTAGCAGTTTGTTATAGAATTTAACAAGCGATTTTATTGGTGATAGGTTATTTTCCAGTTGTTTTAAATCTTGTGTTGGAAATTTTGCTTTGAACTCTAAATAAACCTTGCCCTTATTGGGTATCCTGTTGTTTACCAAGGTCAAATAATCTCTAATAAATTCGGAAACTTTACTTGCATTTAGGGTTTCATCTTTTGCAAGTTTCTCTATTATTTCCCAATAGTTGTTGTAAATTTTATTTTGGTCTTTAGGACTAAGACCCATTAAAATATAATTTCTGATTAAGTCCGCTTGCGATAATTCAAGACCCGTTGAGTTTAAGCTTTCAAATATTCTTTGTGGATCGTCTTTTCCACGGTCAAGAGAGATTTCAACAAACATTAATTTTGAGAGTCCTTTGAGAACGTACTTAAAATTTTCTTCGGTTATTCGGCTTTTGAAATAGTTGAAATTGTCGATAACCTTTGAAAAATCGCTAAACTCTTCGTCTTTATCATTTCTTAAAAGGTATTTGATTGCCCTATCATTATTTTCAGTAGGTCGTAATTTTAATTTTTCTTCTTCTGGAGCAAATTTGTTAATGAGGTATGTTTCACTTATTTCACTTACAAGGGCGTCGTCATTGATTTCATGTGCTAAACGATAAAGTGCTAAGTAAATTAAAGTCAATGTAGTTAAACGCTGTTGTCCGTCAATTACTGTCAACTCTTTAATTCTTGAAGAAGTATAAACGTCATCGTGAACATAAACTACGCTACCAATGAAATGAGCATTCATTTTGTCAATTGTTCCAACTTCCAAAATATCATCTAAGAGTTGTCTGCACTGACTTGTTGACCAATCATAATTTCTCTGATAAACCGGAATTACAAATTGGGTTTTATTTGAAGATAAAAAGTCTTCTACTTTAGTTTCGTTCGCTTTCATTTTTTTAATTTAATCCTTCTGTTTTCAAATTTTCAGAATGTACACCTTTCAACAGTCTTTATGCTGTTATACCTTGAAAGCCCTTGAATTATACATCCACACCATTGTCAAACTATAGACTTCCTTGCTAACTGCCCTTCTGAACAAAAAAGAACAAACTGACCTCCTTCATCCAACAAAATCCCATTTCACAATTCAAATATAAAAAATATTCGTGTATTACTACATATTTTACTGCCTTCGCTCGCTAAAATGTCAATTGGGTTTCTATATGCTATTTGGACAAAAAGATAAATATCTAATAGTCAAATGGTTATAAGTGTTTTATGGTTTTTTATTGCAAAGACTTCGCTCCCTGGGTTGAGACCTAACAGGGTAGTGATAAAACATTTAGAAACCATCAACGTCGGGCTATTACCTGTAGCGTAATTTGGAACCGCCTACAGTCAAAGTGACCAAACTTATGAAAAAAATACTTTATTCTCAAACGCCTTCCATCGGCCAACGCTTCTCCATTTGTTACCAATGGTTTGGCTAAAGAGCATTTTAACGCTCTTTATCTTTTGTTATTGGCTTTTTCCGTTTAATGCCTTTCAAAAAATTCAACATATATTCTTTCTGTTGTTCCAAGCTCATTTTTTGGATATCAGAACTAAACTGATCGCGAATATCTCGCATAAGCTTAATCATATTCGGTTTACTATCTATTTCTTTCATAATCAAAAATTTCTTTTGGTGTTCTAATTTCTAAAGTTCTATATCCTTCTCGCAGATTAATTGAATTATACCCTCTAATACGTTCTAAATTCACAATATGCTTAAAATTCCAACTTGTCAAAACATCTACATTTGCTACTGTGGCAAGCGCAATATGCTGACAATCTACTAAACTAGTTCTTCCAACAACTTTTTCGCTTATGTATTTTTCAGCCAAATTTCTTTCAATATCAGATAATTCAATTCGTTCAATATTTTTAAGAGACTCAAAGAAATCAATAATGAAAGCAGGAGCTTTATATATCTCTGTTTCTAGTACATCCGAAACAACTATTTGTGTGTTGTCTAATATTATCTTTTCAAAAAATATTTCAGTATCTGAGCCAACCTCCTCGTCAAAATAACCTCCAAATACTGATGTATCAATATAAATTGTTCTTATCACAACAATGAACTAAAAAACCATTAATCAATTCTTTATTTTCTTCTTAACGCAAACAGTTGGCTACTGTCTGCCTCTCATCAAAAAAGTACATAATACACTAAAACCCTATATTTTCCCCTTTCCAAACTTCAAATGGAATTTGCTTTTCTTATTCTGCCCTCTTAAATCCCTCTTCGGTCGTCTTTGAACTCTTCTATCCTAAAAGTCCTTAAATTAGACATCGGTACTACTGTCATACTCTAGACCTCTCCGCTTACTACCTCGATAAGCAAAAAAGAACAAATCGGCTTTTTCATCCAATAATCCCATTTCACAATTCAAATATAAAAAATATTCGTGTATTACTACGTATTTTACTGCCTTAGCTCGCTAAAATGTCAATTGGGTTTCTATAATACCATTTGAACAAAAAGATAAATATCTAATAGCCAAATGGTTATAAGTGCTTTATAGTTTTTTATTGCAAAGACCCCGCCCTGCGCTTTTCGAAAGAAAAGGGTAAGGTTAAAAGAACTTAAACTAAATATCAATAGGTTCTGATTTTAGACAAATATCTTGCCTGAAAGATATAATTTTGCTTTGCCACTAATCGCAACTCTATCATCCAAAAGGGTGCATTTCAGATTGCCTTGGCGTTTTGAAATTTGCCTTGCCGTCAACTCTTTTTTATTGAGCCTGTGTGCCCAATATGGCGTTAAAGAAGTATGAGCAGAACCCGTTACCGGATCTTCACTAATTCCAAATTTCGGACAAAAATATCTTGACACAAAATCAACGCTATCACCTTTGGCGGTTACAATAACCCCATCAGAATTGAGTTTAGAAATAAAATCAAAATCTGGTTTTATATTTTTGATTTGAGTTTCATTTTCATACACCAGCATATAATTTCTCTTGCCTTTAAGGGCTTCAATTGGTTGAATATCAAAGCATTGCGTAAACTCATTTAAAAATTCTACTTTTTGGGATATATCAACAGGAAAATTGAGAGTCAAAATGTCGTCCGCTTTTTCGACCGACAACTTCCCACTTCGTGAAGAATAAAAATGAATCTTTTTTAACTCTATGTCCTTAAAATGAAAAATAACAAAAGCACCGGCTAAGGTAGCATGACCACAGAGGTCAACTTCTTTCGAAGGGGTAAACCACCTTATCTCATACTCACTTCCCTTCTTTACAAAAAAAGCCGTTTCGGAAAGATTATTTTCCATTGCAATTTGCTGCATCAACTTTTCACTAATCCAAGAATCTAATGGGCACACGGCAGCGGGATTGCCACCAAAAATACTATCGGTAAAAGCATCGACTTGATAAATTTCTATTTCCATTTTATAATAAACGTTATCCGACAAGGTTACTTATTTCGCTTTGATTTAATGAACTTTATGACAGAATCGGGGAGCAATTTATTTGCTAAATTGACAACGGTATTGTAGCTATCTACTTTGGCACTATCCATCCCCTTTCTCCCTTTGAAAGTAGTTGTTATTCTATTTTCAGAATCTTTGCTTACCTCATGCTTAGGTCTTCCGTTGGAATAATAATATAAAGCAAGCGACCTACGACTTCTGTCGGGAGGGCAACTCAATGGGTCGGGGTGACCATGCCAAGAATCCTCAGTGGTAGAAAAAAGAGCTATCCTATTGAAAAGCGGAAGTATCTTTGCCGACATCTTACTCATGTCCTTTTCCCACAATTCAAAATGTCCGCCATAACTTTCCTCCCAATCTTTATTGAGGTAAACCAACAAGTTAAGCCTTCTATTCAGCCCTGTCATTTTATGTTTATGGAAATCGACGTGTAGCTTCAAATATCCATTGGGCTTGATTTCATGAAAACCACCGCCTTCAAAATATGGGTCAGGGATAAGAGTTTCTTTTATCCCCGTCAGTTCTTGTAAAAACTCCAAAAAAGGTTGAGAATTAAGAAAATGAACCAAGTGTTTTGTGTTCTCCCCGAAAGCCAATTCACCTTTAGAAGCATACTTATCTTCGTTAGGGTTAGAATAATAGATTTTTTCCTTCAGTTTATCTAAATCAGGAAACTCATCCACTATTTTTTGCAAAAACTCCGGATTAAAAAAATCATCGATATAAATATTGGGGAAAGGACGATTATTCTGGTATTTAGGAGCCAACTCCGAAGCTACTTTTCTTAAATCTTCAAAATTTTTGTTTAGCATTTTTTTTCATAAAAATAAAAGAAAATTAATTACTATTCAACAACAAAATTTTTATTTTCTTCCTTGCCGATGGTATGGGTTTTTCAATTCAACAAACGCGATTTTTAACTATGCCCTCTCGATAAACACTACCTGTATTCAATTTATGAATCCCCACTAAATTTTAAGACGTAACTAATTAACCCTTAAGTATTTGGTTCTTCACTTCTTGCCCAAATTCAGAGCACTTAAGTAATGTAGCCCCTTCCATCAAACGATGGAAATCGTAAGTAACTTTCTTTTCCAAAATAGCCCTTTCAATACCTTTGTAAATCAAGTCTGAAACTTCGTTCCACCCCAAGTATTCAAACATCATGGCTCCCGACAAGATAACCGAGCCCGGATTCACTTTGTCTTGACCTGCATACTTTGGGGCAGTTCCATGTGTTGCTTCAAAAATAGCATGCCCCGTGCGATAATTAATATTTCCACCAGGTGCTATCCCTATGCCCCCAACTATTGCGGCAAGGGCATCAGAAATATAGTCTCCATTGAGGTTCATGGTGGCAATTACTGAATATTCGCTTGACCGCAACAATATCTGTTGCAAAAAAGCGTCAGCTATAGAATCTTTGATAACTATTTGATGTCCATTTTTTTTGACTACCTGCCAAGGTCCACCGTCAAGGTCTGTGGCACCATATTCTTTCTTTACCAATTCATAGGCCCAATCGCAGAAAGCCCCTTCGGTAAACTTCATAATGTTTCCTTTGTGAACAATGGTCAAACTTGGTTTCTTGTTGGCAATAGCAAAATCCAAGGCAGCCCGAACCAACCTCTCTGTTCCTTCTCGGGAAATAGGCTTAATCCCATAACCCGAAGTCTCGGGAAACCGAATTTTCTTAAACAATTTAGGAAATGCCCCTTTAAAAAGAGAAATGAACTTGGCAGCCTCATCACTTCCTTCCTGAAACTCAATACCGGCATATATGTCTTCGGTGTTTTCACGGAAAATCATCATACTGGTATTTTCGGGTTTCTTAACCGGAGAAGGCACACCTTTAAACCATCTGACCGGTCTGACACAAGCATACAAATCTAAATCTTGCCTTAGTGCCACGTTAAGTGAACGAATGCCACCACCCACAGGAGTAGAAAGCGGCCCTTTTATACCTACTAAATATTCTCTAAAAGCTGACAAAGTTGGCTCCGGCAACCATTCACCGGTTTTTTTGAAAGAACTTTCGCCGGCTTGAACTTCCTTCCATTGAATTTTCTTTTTGCCCCCGAAAGCCTTATCTACGGCAGCATCAAACACTAATCTGGAAGCAGGCCAAATATCTATTCCGGTGCCATCGCCTTCAATGTATGGAATGATTGGAAAATCCGGAACATTGAGTTTGCCATTATTAATTGTAATTTTTTGATCTTGCATAATTTTTTTTGGTTTCCTTTGCCCCAAAATTAAGAAATAATTACTTAGGAAGGGGTAAACAGTTCAAAGAGAAGGTTAAAAAATCAAATACTAAATGATATATACTCCCATTTTTTTATTCAAAACTACCTCCACCCTATCAGAGAGCATGGTAGATAGTTCATATCCGGTATATAGGGGTTCAATGGGATAAAGCGGATTTCTTCGGTTAACCAATACTGCCACTTCGATTTTTTTTGTCCCAATTTCTAAAAATGGATACATACAATACGCAAGCGTACGACCGGTGTTTAAAACATCATCAACTAATACAATTGGGCGGTTTTTGTAGTCAACGGCTTCATTTTTTAAAATTGTATTTCCAATTTTTGGCTTATCCTTATCTAACTTTACTTCAACAACAATAGGCTCAATTGCACATATAGAATCGAGTTCTTTTGCTAACATCTCCGCCAATCTAAATCCATTTCCGGTTATTCCTGCCAAGACAATACTTTTCTCTTTAAAATTGTTTTCAAAAATTTCAAATGCAATCCTTTTAATCTTTTGTCTAACCTGTACCTGATCGAGTACTTGGTTTATCTGTTTTGGCATGATTACAATAATTAACCCTTCCCCAGCTCTTTAAGTAGTTTAGTGGCAGTTTGATTGGCTCCGTCTTTTCTTTTAGTTAATTTTTTTACCTCCAATAAATATTCTCTCGCCTTATCTTTATTCTTTTCTCTGATTTCCATTTCCGCTAATGTAAGAAGAGAACTTTGGTAAAACCCCGAATCGGTGTCATTTGCAAGTCTTGTATATCGAACCGATAATTCATGATATTTTTTTGCCTCAACTTGGTTGTGATTTATTTCCGAATTGAAGGCTAAAAAATATGAGGCGTAGCGACCACAGGTAGGGCCATAGCCTACCTTTCCACTGTCAATCCGACTCAAAATGACATTAGATATGTTTGCCGTCTCTGTGTAATTCCCCGCTGAATATAATACTCTGGCATAATAATATTGAAAGTAGGAATTATCCGGAAATGTTTCGTACAAGTACTTAGACACTTCCTGTGCCTTTTTATTGTCATTTTCAAAGTTGTCATAAATTCGCATCAGCCACACCATTGCTTCTGTACGGGTATAAAAAGAATTATAAGACACTTCTCGTAGTTGCTTCAATCCCAAGGCTTTGTCGCCTTTAGGAAAAAACCACATCAACGGTCTAAGAGAGCGATAGTTTTCGGGAATCCAAACTGCGAAATAATTGTATAAACCTACTCCAAATAAAATTTCCGGGGTCAGGTAATTACTCTCCTTACATTCAGTAAGATAGTTTAAAGCCCTCTTTCCTGTTATTGTTGCCAAAGCCCATTCATTATTGTCGGCGTATAATCGAGACTTGAATCCATTAGCAGCCGCCAAGAAAAAAGTAGCCTCCAAATGATACTCTTTGTTACGTTCATACAATGCAGTTGCCACTGCAATTGAACTATCCATACAAGCAATAAAGGCCGAGTGGTAAGTTTTAATATTTGGATCGGGCATTATTTTCCACCATACATTTAGACCAGATAAAAAATAGGGCAATGGGTGCCACTTGTACTTTTGTTTGAACCAGTAGAACTGCTGTTCCGCTTTTTCAAACTTAAAATTGTATAAATCGTTCATTGCCTCTGTAATTTCCAATTGCATTTCTATATTGCTAATCAAAAAGATAGAGGTGTCTTTTTTAAGTTGCCCATTAGCATTAAATGAACAAAATGATAAAAAGAAAAGAAATACTATTGTTGAATTATTTTTCACCCCACAAAAGTAATATAGAATAATAATAATTACATCATTTACACACCATGAATATGATATTTGATTTTCCCAAGCGACAAGTTTTTATTTTACTCTGTTTGATAAGCCTTGCCCTACTATTTGTCAAAAAATCGATGATTGAAAACGAAACCACCGCCTTCTACTTTCTTGATGGCACCCCGCAAGGATCGTGGCTCCAAGTTAGAAGTATTCTCCAATATCTTTCAATCCCTATAATTTATGTTTTAAAGTTTACCTCTTGGGGAATGGTGCTTTGGATGGGTTGTTTTGTGTTCTCTTGCCGTGTTACATTTGCTCAGTGCTGGGGCTTGGTTTTAGTTGCTGAATTTGTTTTTATTGTGGCTGAATCAATAAAAATCTTTTGGTTTTTAATTATCCAAACTGACCCTACTATTTTTGAAGTCAGTGCTTATTATCCTTTTTCCATTTTACAAATATTTGATTATCAGAATATTTCAAAACAGTATCACTACCCTTTAAAAGCATTAAACTTGTTTGAAATCGTAAATTGGTATATTTTAGCTTTAGGGATTAAGCATTTCACAAAACGAAATGTCAACACTGCAAATATTGTGATATTTGCCTTTTACGTTCCAATATTTCTAGTGTGGCTACTTTTTTATGTTTTTGTCTATAAATAAAAAATCTGATGCCCTATTTTCAATTGAACAGCGAATTCAAACATATCAAAAGTTAAATAATCGTGATTAATCCTCAATTTGTCACCCTACTTAGTATCAATTTATTATTTTTGCAGATAAAAATTTGAGCTCATAGTTATGAATTTTAGAAAAACAAACAATTTAGTTGGGTGGTTAGTCTTCGTTGTATCATTAATTACGTATTGGCTCACAATGGAGGAGACAGCCAGCTACTGGGATTGTGGCGAATTTATTGCAGTCTCCTATAAACTTGAAGTATCTCACCCGCCCGGAGCACCTCTTTACATGCTTTTGGGTCGCTTGTTCTCCTTTCTTGCATTCGGTGACGTAACCAAAGTGGCTTACTGGGTCAACTTTTTGAGTGTGTTGGTGGCTTCGTTAACTATTCTATTTCTATTCTGGTCAATAACCTTATTTGGACGTAAACTAATGGGCATAAAAAATGATAGTGAAATCACTGATTCCCAAGTTTATACAATTATCGGAGCCGGAGTTATAGGATCTTTGGCTTACACTTTTTCTGACTCATTTTGGTTTTCTGCTGTAGAGGCCGAAGTATATGCGATGACTGCATTTTTTACAGCCCTAACGGTCTGGGGAGTTTTAAAGTGGGATGTCATTGAAGATGAAAGCATTGCAAATAGATGGTTGCTCTTTATTGCATATATAATTGGGCTTTCCATTGGAGTTCACATGCTCAATTTAGTAACCATCCCTGCTTTAGCTTTGATTTATTATTTCCATAAATATAAGATTACGAGATGGGGCATTGTAGCTACAATGTTAATAAGTGGCGGACTAGTGCTCTTTATTAACGATTTGATAGTGCCTGGACTACCGTCTTTGGCCGGTAATTTTGAAATATTTTTTGTTAATAATCTCAATATGTTTTTTGGTTCCGGCGTAATTGTCTTTTGCTTATTAATTGCAATTGGCCTTACGTATGGAATTTACTATTCTCATAAAAATAATAAAGTAGAATTAAACATTTTTTTTCTTAGCACTGCTTTTATCTTAATAGGTTATGGAAGCTATACAACTATTGTTATTCGCTCCAACTACAATACTGCTATCAACGAAAATTCACCTAAAGACGTCATGTCGTTTGTGCGGTATTTAAAGCGTGAACAGTATGGCAGTCGTCCCCTTCTTTTCGGAACCTACTTTACCGACAATCCTATAGCGGTAAAAGAAGGTGCTCCGGTTTACATTAAGGGGAAAGATAAATATGAGATTTCATACCGTCAAACTGAGTATGAATATGAACCGGGAGCTAAAACCATTTTCCCGCGAGCCTGGGAACCCGAAGGGAAAGATTCTTATGAGTCAATTATGAACCTAAAAAAGGGGCAACGACCAACTTTTGTGCAAAATATTGCTTACATGTTCAAACATCAAATCTCATATATGTATATGCGTTACTTTATGTGGAATTTTGCAGGCAGAGCAAGTGATCTTGATGGTGCCGGTTGGCTTAGTCCCTTTGATGCATTTCGAAAAGTACCCCAAGCTTTGGCTCAAAACAAAGCCAGAAATAATTTCTTTATGCTCCCTTTCTTGTTAGGCTTTTTTGGTATGTTCTATCAGTTTACTAAAGACACCAAAGGATTCTTTGTATTGATTCTTCTATTCTTAATGACCGGTATTGCTATTGTCGTGTATCTAAATCCGCCTCCGGTAGAACCACGTGAGAGAGACTATATTTATGCCGGTTCCACCTATGCTTTCACTTTTTGGATTGGATTAGGCGTTATTGGAATTGCTGACTACTTGAATAGAATCATAAAAAACAAAAAGACCTGTGCCATTCTTGCCACCGTTTGTTGCCTCTGTGTGCCCACAATAATGGGAGCGGTAGGTTGGGACGATCATAACCGTCATGGCAGGTTTTTCTCGGTCGATTCCGGAAAAAATTATCTTGCCTCCTGCGACCCCAATGCCATATTATTTACCGGCGGTGACAATGATACTTTCATGCTGTGGTATTCTCAGGAAGTAGAAGGCTTCCGAACCGACCTCCGCGTCCTAGTGCTAAGTTATTATAATACAGACTGGTACATAGAACAGTCCATGATGAAATCTTATGAATCGGAGCCATTGCCTTATACTTTATCATTATACGACTACCGACAGGGCGGACCTAACGACGCCTTGTATTATACTGACTTGGGTATTCCAAGTATTGATATTAAGGAATATTTGAGTTTACTCAAAAAAGGATATCAATCGCTTAGAAGAGGTGAGTATAATATTGTGCCGGCAAAAGTTTTAACACTCACTATTGACAAGGAAAAAATCTTAAAAATGGGTATAATTCCCCCAGGAATGGATAGCCTAGTTGTAGATAAAATGGAGATTAAATTGAAGGACAATTACCTGCATAAGCAAGATTTGGCATTCTTAGATCTTTTAGCTACTAGCGACTGGACACGACCCATATATCTAAACGTGACTTCAATTTCTCAGTTGAACCTAGACCTAAACAAATACTTGGTGCAAGATGGAAATGCCTATCGGGTTTTGCCTGTATTTAATAATGACGAGAATAGAGAATTTTTGGTTGACACCGAATCTACATACAATAAAATGATTAATGATTTTAAGTATCGCGGTTTGGACAACCCCAGCCTATATTTTACTGACGATTACCGAGGATTTGTCCAAAACCATAGAAGCTCTCTTAACTCATTGGCTGATGCTTTCTTTGAAGCAAAAAATATCGAAAAAGCTAAGGAAGTTCTATATTTTTCAATCCAAAAAATGCCCGACAAAGTCATAAATTACGACATCAGCACATTGACAACTATTGATTTATTTTTTGAGTTAGGTGAGAAAAAGACTGCCCTTGAGATAGCCAAAGTTATGACAAAACGGGCCGAAGAAATGTGCAATTATGAACTAGAACAGATGAATACAATGTCTATGGAATTTCGTAGAAATATGTATATAATTGGTGGGATTCAAGAAATCATGGTAGACTACAATGAGGAAGAGTTGGCGACAGAACTAAAAGATAAATATCAAAAGCTATTGTTTCAATCTAGGGGCGATAATTCGTCTAATTGATTTGTCCCAATTACTTTTTAGCAATCATAAATAAATCAATAGATTCTGAAGAGTCATCAAGAATAAAAAAGTCTTTTGTTGAGATATCTTTAACTAGCTCACCATCTTTCTTTTTTAAGTTATTCCTATTCAATCGGTTCAACACTTCATAAGGCAAACGAAGCATGGACGCCGGCAACCGATGTTGGAGATCAAGAATATCCCATTTCATAATCTTTTGAACAGACTTCTTGTTTTGCTCATAATATTTCATTACACTTTCATTGCCCGAAATCCCTTTTACGGTTACCTGAGAAAATATTTCTTGCGCCAATTTTGTTAATTCCAAAGTAGTGTATTCACGAACATGCCACGGGTTGCGCGAAAGTGACATCGGACGATTGGGAGTAGTAATCAATACAAAGCCGGAGGGACGAAGAATGCGGAGGACTTCTTTTAGAAAAAACCTATCTTCTTTAATGTGTTCAATAACTTGAAATGAAATAACAGTATCAAAACTGTTATCAGCGAACGGCATCGGAGGAACAGCACCTCTAACAAAAGTTGAATTCGGATATTTTTTTTGTAAAGGTAAAATTGCAGGCTCAGTTCTATCAATAGCGGTATAACTCCTTATAAAAGGCAATATGTAATCTACACCTCTGCCATTACCACAGCCTACTTCAAGCAAATATCCTTTTGCATACTTTTGAGATTGAAGGTAGGGTACTAACAAACGCTGATGTATGGGGTTATCGGCATCTAAAATTGCAGACGATATCCCCGTTGTGTATATTTTTGACATTGTCGCAAAACTAACAATCATTCCTTAATATTGTGGAATAGTAAAACAAAAATTACTTTTAAGGTTAGGAAAGATTTCTTTAGTAACTTTATCATAAAATAATATTGTATGAAATACGTTTTTGCTCTGATAGCCTCATTTATTTTTACCTTTTCGTTTCCACAAGCGATGATTGATAACAATTTTAACTATCTATATAATTCGCGAAGTGATATCTTAATTACTATGCGACCCGTAGTGTCCAAAGATAGCATTACTGTATTTTATTTTGCAAAGACAGAAAAGGGAAATCCCACAACCTATCTTTTAAAATGGGAAAAGAGAAATTCCTACACTGATAGTACGAGTACTGTAATCTCATACGATACTCTCTCTTTGGTAAACAATAAACCATGGATAGGTCAGTGGAAATTCTCAAAGCCTGATTCGGCATGGCTTTTAGTTGTGGAAGCTAAAATTGTAAACAGTGGCAAAAGAGTTTTTTTTATTCAACTAATCGAACCTAACTATCCGGTCAACGGCTACTTAAAAAAAGAAAATGAAGTGCAATTCAATCAATTTGTTTATTCTAATGAACAGTATTTGGTAAATGGTAGTAAACCGGGAAAACCTATTTTCTTCACTTACTACAAAGAAAAATTTCAACGCCCCTTGCCTCCTTTTGCCGAGACCGGATTAAACGTTCCTGAGTTTTTATTACCTGATTCCACTTTTACAGTTCCCGGTGGCAAAATTATCGGCCCACTAAAGCGCGAAGGGCTTTATCTTGCACAGGAAGACACGCTCTCTAACATGGGTTTTTCTTTTCTGGTAAAAAACTTTCCTTTTCCAAAATATAATAAATTAGCAGAATTAAAGGACCCTTTACTTTTCGTAACTACACAAAACGAAAATGATCAGATAGAACAGTCGGGTGAAAATAAGGTCAAATTTGATAAGATTATCCTTGAAATAACTGAAGATAAAGAACTAGCGCAAAAATTTATACGCAACTATTTTAGGCGTGTGGAGTATGCCAACAATGTTTTTTCTTCTTTCAAAGAGGGTTGGCAAACAGATAAAGGAATGATGTATATTATCTACGGTCCACCTGACGAAGTGAAACTAAGTGAAGGTAGGGAAATTTGGAAATATTTCGGATCAATAAGAGAAGAGTTTTATTTTGTAAAAACAGGTTCTGTATATTACCCGGAGAACTATGTCTTAATTAGAGATACTAAATATAAGGCAAGTTGGTACTCGACCGTTGACCTTTGGCGAAAAAGCCGTTTTTAAAACTTTGGGTATAATATGAAAAAATCATTACTTATCTACGGCACCCGATCTGTGATTGAGGCGGTGCGCTCTAAAAAATCAATAGAAAAAGTTTTGCTCCAAGAAGGTCTCATTAATGATAGAGTAAAAGAGCTGGAAAAGGTTATAAAAGAACATAGCATTCCATTTGCATGGGTTCCTATCAAAAAAATAAATAGTCTGACCAATAAAAACCATCAGGGGGTAGTCGGTTTTTTGACTGAAATTCCTACCGCATCACTTCAACAAATTATTGATTATAAATATTCTCGAGGACACACCCCTTTTTTTCTTTTGCTTGACAGGGTCACAGATGTAAGAAATTTTGGTGCCGTATCGCGCACTTGCGAATGTGCCGGTTTAGATGGTATTGTTATTACAGACAAAGGGAATGCCCCAATAACTAGTGACGCCGTAAAAACTTCCGCCGGTGCCCTTAACCACTTGCCTATATGCAAAGTAAAATCTCTTAGTATGGCAATAAAATTACTTCAAGACAATGGTATTCACATAGTTGCATGTACTGAAAAAGCTACTAAAAGCATTTATTCTGTAGATTTTACCACTCCAACTGCTATATTACTTGGCTCAGAGCAAGATGGTATCTCACAACAACTACTGAAGGAGGCCAATACTGTTGCAAAAATTCCTATGAAAGGAAATATTGAGTCTTTAAATATTTCTGTTGCTGCGGGTATTGTAATTTATGAAGCTCTAAGACAGAAAGAATTTACAAAAGCCTGTTAATCAGAATGTTATAATAAACAACTTCTTGGTTTTACAAATAATCGGTACCATTAGGCCGAGATTTTAACACATTGACGTATTGACGAAAAATATCTTCCTTATCTTTTTCGCAAACAATAACGACATTATCGAATATGCCAACCAAATAACCATCAAGACCTTTCACGACCAATAATTTTTCTTCATTTCCCTTAATAAAAGAGTTTTTAGTGTCATCTAACAATACATTTCCGAAAACCACATTATTATTTTCATCTTGAGGGGAGGCTTCGAAAAGGGCATTCCAAGAACCCAAATCACTCCAAGGGAAATTACCCAAAATCATATATACATTATCAGCTTTTTCCATCACACCATAATCGATAGAAATATTTTTTGTTTGGCTATATAAACTACTTAGGGCTAAGCTCTCTTCATTGGTATTCAACTTGGGAGTAATATCTCTAAAGGCCTCAGCCATTTCAGGAAGGTGCTTTTCCAGAGCTTCAAGAATAGCTTTTGCAGTCCACACAAAAATTCCTGAGTTCCAAACAAAATCACCACTTTCCAAAAAGGTTTTGGCTAACTCCACCACGGGCTTTTCAGTAAAAGTTTTTACTTTTTTTAATGGCGTTTCAGAATCTAAAAACTGTATATAACCATATCCGGTTTCAGGTCTAAGGGGAACTATGCCAATGGTTATCAATTTACTTTGATTTTCAGCATGAGCAACGGCCAAACTGATAGTATCTAAAAAAGACTCCTCTTTCAAAATCATGTGATCAGAAGGAGAGACAATCATAGTAGCATCAGGATTTTTAAGAAATATTTTTCTTGTCGCATAAGCAATACATGGAGCAGTATTTTTTCGCATTGGTTCGGTTAGAATATTCTCACCATTAATCTCAGGAATCTGATTATTGACCAAACTTAAATACTCTTCATGGGTTACAACCCAAATATTTTCTTTTAAGCAAAAGGTCTGAAATCTATCATAAGTCAACTGAATAAGGGTTTTTCCACAATTCAAAACATCAAGAAATTGTTTCGGTTTGCTATTTCTACTATATGGCCAAAACCGTGTTCCAATACCTCCAGCCATTAAAATTACGTGTAAATTTGGATTCATGTTATTTGTTGTGGGTTCCAATAAAAGTCCAATTTGTTAAATCAAAAAATATAAATAAAATTAAAAAATTTTTTTTTATATTAAAATTGTTCCTAATTTAGATGCCCATTTAAAAATTATGGTCGTAAAAACACAAATGTAAGAATTTTAATGAATGAGTAATAAATAATGATAGTAACAGATAAAAAGAAGGCAATTCATGAACATCTAAAAGAACATTTTGGATATTCAACCTTTAGAGGAAATCAGGAAATAGTAATTCGGAATATCCTCGCCGGAAAAAACACATTTGTGATTATGCCAACGGGAGCTGGCAAGTCTTTGTGTTATCAATTACCAGCAGTAATCCTAGAAGGATTTTCAATTGTAATTTCACCCCTGATTGCCTTGATGAAAAATCAAGTAGATCAATTAAATGCATATGGTATCAATGCTAGATTTTTGAATTCAACTTTAAGCAAAGGAGAAATCAAAAGATTAAAGGAAGACTGTATCAATGGAGTTGTGAAATTGCTGTATGTAGCCCCCGAATCTTTAACCAAAGAGGATAATCTGAATTTTCTACAGAAAGTAAAAGTTTCCTTTTTTGCTATAGACGAGGCGCATTGTATCTCTGAATGGGGTCACGATTTCCGTCCCGAATATAGAAAAATAAAGGGCATGATAGCAAAACTGGGGGAAATGCCGGTAATAGCACTTACCGCTACTGCCACCCCCAAAGTTCAACTCGATATTCAAAGGAATCTTGAGATGGAAGAAGCCGATGTCTTCATATCCTCCTTTAACCGCAAGAATCTCTATTATGAGGTACGCCCTAAGGTTCATACAAAGAAACAATTAATTAAATTCCTCAAATCGCGTAAAAAGAAATCAGGTATAATTTATTGTTTAAGTCGCAAAAAAGTTGAAGAAATAGCCCAACTCCTAAATGTCAATGGCTTTAGGGCTGCTCCCTACCATGCCGGTCTTGACCCTGATGTAAGAACAAGTAATCAAGATAAATTTTTAAATGAGGATGTCGATATAATTGTAGCCACCATTGCCTTTGGAATGGGAATTGACAAACCCGACGTTCGGTTTGTAGTTCACTATGATGTGCCAAAATCTCTAGAAGGGTATTACCAAGAAACCGGAAGAGCCGGAAGGGATGGGCTTGAAGGCGTTTGTTTGATGTTTTATAGTCAAACCGATTTACATAAATTAGAAAAATTTAATAAAGACAAGGCTGTTCAGGAAAGGGAAAATGCAAAAATTTTGTTAAAAGAGATAGAATTTTATGCCGAATCTCCGGTATGCAGGAGAAGGCAACTGCTTCATTACTTTGGAGAAAATTATACACAAACCAATTGTGGGGCTTGCGACAATTGTGTGCATCCAAAAGAAAGATTTGACGGCACTGATTCAATAAAAATTGTACTTGAGGCAGTTTCACAAACAAAACAGCGGTTCGGCTTAGACCATTTAGTGGATGTAATCTGCGGTATAACTAATGAATATGTAAAAAGTTATAGCCACTTCGAACTTAGCGTGTTTGGCAAAGGTTCAGATAGGGATACGAATTTTTGGAAATCTATAATTAGGCAGAGTTTGCTTCACAACTATCTTGAAAAAGATATTGAAAACATTGGTAACTTAAAAATTACGGACAAAGGTTTAAAATTTCTTAAAAAACCCACTCCTGTAGAGTTGGCCATTGATAATGACTTTAACTCTGATCTTAGCGAAGAGGAAACTATAACAGAACGTTTTTCGTCCAACAGCAAAACATACGATGCTACCCTATTTGAGATGCTCAAAAATTTGCGTTATCAAATTGCCAAGCAAAAAAAACTACCTCCTTACGTCATTTTTCAAGACCCTTCTTTGGAAGAAATGGCTACAATCTACCCTATGGACGAAGAAGAACTTGCATCAGTCAATGGCGTCGGAATGGGGAAAGTTAAAAAATTCGGTAAAGAGTTTTTGAAGCTAATTCAAAAGTATGTAGAAGACAACGAAATTGAATCCGATATTGATGTTGTTGTTAAGTCGTCTGTAAATAAATCTAAAATCAAGATTTTTATCATCCAACAAATTGATCGAAAGGTGGGTCTTGAAGAAATTGCAGAATCGAAAAATATCACTTTTGAAGAATTGTTAACAGAAATTGAAAATATATGCTATTCGGGAACTAAGCTAAATCTCAATTATTATATTAATGAGGTTTTAGATCAAGCGAAACAAGATTACATTTTTGAATATTTTAGAAACTCAGAATCTGATAATATTGAGGATGCAATAGAAGAACTCGGTGAAGACGACTTTAATGAAGACGAAATACGGTTGATGCGGGTAAAGTTTTTAAGTGAATTTGCTAATTAAAAACTATATTTTGCTTCTATCCACTTCTGTTTCACAATTTAATTCTTTGAGACCATGAATGCTCTATTAGTTGGTGGCGGTGCTCGTGAGCATGCATTGGCATGGAAAATTAGGCAAAGCCCAAGAGTTCAAAAACTATATATTGCACCCGGAAATGCCGGCACCCTTCAACATGGAATTAATCTTTCAATACAAATTAATGATTTACAAGGAATTACACAAGCAATAAAGGACTACAATATAGGTCTTGTGATAGTTGGGCAAGAGTTGCCGTTATTACTTGGATTAAGGGAATACATAACCAACCAGTTAAATGGTATTTTAATAATCGGACCTGGTAAAAAAGGAGCTCTATTAGAGGGAAGTAAAGATTTTTCTAAGAACTTTATGCTTCGGAACGGAATCCCAACAGCTAAGTCTAAATCTTTTTCTGCCGATGAACTCTCTGAAGCCAAACGATATTTATCTACTCATACCTTACCCCTAGTATTAAAAGCCGACGGCCTTGCTGCCGGAAAAGGAGTGATTATTTGCCATTCCTTAGAAAAAGCTAATGAAGCTATCACAGATATGCTAGTGAAAAACCGTTTCGGAGAAGCCGGCAATAGAGTTTTGATAGAGGAGTTTTTAACCGGTATCGAAATATCCATTTTCATTCTTACTGATGGAGATAATTATGTGTTACTCCCTGAAGCTAAAGATTATAAACGTATAGGTGAAAATGACACAGGAGAAAACACAGGCGGTATGGGAGCTGTATCTCCGGTGCCTTTCGCCGATGCTTCCTTTATGCAAACGGTAGATAAAACTATAATTCAACCAACTCTTTTTGGGTTAAAGTCAGAGTCTATTCCATTTTGTGGCTTTATTTATTTTGGATTGATAAATGTAAACGGAAAACCATACGTCCTTGAATACAATGTACGCTTAGGAGATCCCGAAGCAGAGGCAATTTTACCAAGGATAGATTCTGATTTAGTAGATATTTTCATAGCTTGTGCCAAAGGTGAACTAAAGAAAACACGAATTAAAATTTCTGACGACTACGCCACTACTGTTGTGTTGGCTTCGGAAGGATATCCAAATGAATATAAAACCGGACATACTATTACAGGACTTGAAATCGGTACCGATTCTCTGTTGTTTCATGCCGCAACCAAAGTAAAAGATCAAAATATCATCACAAATGGTGGTCGCGTGATGGCTATTACCGGCAAAGGAAGTAGCTTGAAAGAAGCTAGAATAAAAGTTTATGAGACCATCTCAGCTATTTCGTGGAAGGGGATGTATTTTAGAAATGATATTGGATTAGATTTGCAAAACACAGAATAAAATAATCTGTTTTATAATTCTTTGATTCAAAAACTAACACTTAAATAATTTAACTTATGGGGTGTGCACATGTAAAAGACAGCAAAAAGAAGAGTCCGGGATGTAAAAATAACGGAGGTTGCCAAACTGGGGGTTGCAACAAATTAAATGTTTTTGATTGGCTCTCTGATATGGAAGTGGCAACTAGTAATAGCTTCAATATAGTTGAAGTCAGATTTAAAAACGGAAGAAAAGATTTCTTTAAAAATGTCAACAACCTAGACCTAACTACCGGCGAGGCAGTAGTTGTAGAAATGCAATTTGGCTATCATATAGGTTATATTTCTTTAAAAGGAGAATTGGTCAGATTTCAAATGAAGAAAAAAGAAATAGTTGAGGACACAGAAATAAAAAATATAATCCGAAAACCTTCTGTTGAGGAAATAGAAGATTTTAACCAGTTTGCCGAACAGGAGCAAACAACTTTGCTAATGGCTCGAGAATTAATTCGAAAACTTGGGTTGGAAATGAAACTATCAAATATTGAATTTCAGGCTGATAGAACAAAGGCAATCTTTTTTTATTCTTCCGACCATAGGGTCGATTTTCGCGAGCTAATAAAATTGTTGAGCCATGAATTTAACATTAGAGTGGAAATGAGGCAAGTCACTTTGAGAAGTGAGGCTAGCATACTCGGCGGCATCGGCGATTGCGGTCGTGAATTGTGCTGTTCTACATGGTTATCAAATCTTAAAAACGTAGCTACTGTTGCCGCCCGATATCAAAACCTCTCGCTCAATTCTTCCAAAATAACCGGTCAATGTGGAAGACTGAAATGCTGTCTGAACTATGAATTGGATACCTATATTGAGGGGTTAAAGGATTTTCCAAAAATTAAAAAACCGCTATTAACAGGAAAAGGGGAAGCATATCTTCAAAAATCGGATATCTTTGGTAAAAAAATGTGGTTTAGCTATAAGGATGAAATTACATGGCATGCCATCCATATAGACAGGGTGCATGAAATCATGAAACTAAACCGCGCCGGTAAAGTCCCCGCCAACTTAGAACTAGACACCCTAGAAGAAAGAGAAAACATTGATTCACTTAACAATGATTTGGAAAGGCTAGATAACAAGTTTTCCGGCAACAAAGAAGGGAGAAAGAACCGTTGAAGAGGTCGGCTTTAGAATAAAACCTTACAAGTAACAGTAATTATTAAATTACCAAACCTAAAAACTATTTAGATGAATACAATCCCAAAGAAATCAATTTTGTTTATCATTTCTTGTATTTTACTGTTCCGTTGTGGCAATGATTATATATTTGAAAAAAACATTAACCTCCCAAATTCTTATTGGACAATAGACGATAAAAAGCAGTTTGATTTTGTTATTTCAGACACTACAGTTCTCTATAATATTGATTTTAATATCCGCAATACCTTGAATTATCCTTACTCAAGAATATTTGTAAAGTACTTTCTATACGATTCATTAAATAAAGAATTGGACAACAATCTAATTTCCGCTTTCCTTTTCGACGCAAAGACGGGAAAGCCTTTAGGAAATAGTGGGCTTGGGGATTTGTTCAGTAACTCGTTTCCATTATTGAAAGATTACCAATTCCCCAACAAGGGGAAATACAGTATTGAACTTACTCAAATGACGAGGCAAGATACCCTTCAAGGCATCATTACGGTAGGGTTAAGTGTGGCAAAAAATCTTGACAACAAACAGTAGATCAAGCTTTTAATTTTTAATTTTTGTCTTTTTCCAACTACCCAAATCAATTACCAACGGGGCGGCAATAAAGATGGAAGAGTAGGTGCCAATTATCACCCCAACCACCATAGCAAAGGAGAAGCCTCTTAGCACCTCCCCACCAAATAGAAATAACACCACTACAACAAAAAACACCGTTCCTGAGGTAATTATAGTTCGACTAAGAGTTCTATTTATTGCTAAATTGAATATCTCATTAGAATCATGACTCGTTCCCTTGCCTATATATTCTCGAATACGATCAAAAACAATAACAGTATCATTTATAGAGTAACCGACAATGGTCAACAAGGCAGCAACAAAAACTTGATCTATTTCTAATGAAAATCCTAGAACTTTAGCTATAGCAAAGGCTGCAAAAGTAAATAGAGCATCGTGAATAACGGCAATAATAGCTCCGGCACTATATTGCCATTTGCGGAAGCGAATAAGAATATAAATAAAAATTGATACCACCGCCAGAAACCCCGACAAAAGAGCTGAGCCTTTGATATCGTCAGCAATAGTAGCACCTACTTTGGAAGAGGATGATATAGTAAAATGATTATCATCTAATTGTCCCTGATTTTCAACAAACTCTTTTCCGGTAGCTAACTGCAACACACCTATAAGTGAGGTTCTTACCTCCTCATCGGCCTCATCTGAATCGTTCTCTATCATGTATGAGGTAGTCACTTTTATTTTATTATTACTGTCGTAATTTTTTACTTCTACACCTGAATTTTTAAAACCCGTAGCAATACTAGTTCTCACTTTGGAGGCCTCAATGGGATTTTTAAAAGAAACAACATAAGAGCGACCACCTTTAAAATCAACCCCTAAATTAAGGCCTTGAATGGCAATAAGTATAAATCCTAAAATAATTATTGATATAGAAAATATATAAGCCTTTTTTCTGACACCGATAAAGTCAAAATTTGAATTTAAACCCAAATTCCAATTTTTATTTCTCTCGAATGAAAGCTTGACGTCATCACCTTTACGCAACATCCAGTCAACTACAACATGAGAAATATAAACAGAAGTAAAAAATGAAGTGGCAATACCAATCATTAAAACAATTGCAAACCCTCGCAATGGACCTTGTCCATAAACGTAAAGGAAAAATGCTGTTAAAAAGGTTGTTATATTAGAGTCGAAGATAGCAGAAAAGGCTCTATCGTACCCAAGCTTAACGGCTTCTCTCAGTTTTCTACCTTGCCTTAATTCTTCCCTAATCCTTTCATATATCAAAACATTGGCATCTACGGCCATACCCATTGTCAACACGATACCGGCAATACCCGGGAGAGTAAGTGCGGCATTCAATTGGGCTAAAATTCCAAGAATAAAAAAAACATTGAACAACAGGGAAAAATCGGCAATAGCACCACCCTTGGCATAATAGAAAACCATAAAAATTACCACTAACACAAAACCCAAGGCCACTGAAATTAACCCTTGATTTTGAGCTACTGCTCCTAAAGAAGGCCATACGATAGCCTCTTCTACTATTCGGGTTGGAGCAGGAAGAGACCCTGCTTTTAAAACATTTGCTAAGTCTTTGGCTTCTTCCAAAGTAAAACTTCCGGTAATCTGCGAATTCCCATTTGGAATTTCTCCATTAACTGTGGGTGCGGTATAAACAAAGTTGTCTAACACAATTGCTATCCTCCCTTGTGGCGTTTGAGACGATATTCTAGCGGTAATTTTCGCCCAACTTCTAGAACCAAATGCGTCCATGGTCATACTTACCGCAGGTCGGGCATATTGATCAAACTCCATTCTGGCATTATTAATCACTTCCCCAGTGAGCAGTGGCTTACTGTTACGTCCCACTTTAACAAAATTCAACCTGATATCTTCTACTTCCGGTGTCAGGTCTGGATCTGGTTTCAAATCCCAAATCCAACGGATATTTGTGGGCATCAATTTTTTGATCTCCTCTCGTTTAAAAATATTATTGATTATTGAGGTGTCGCTGACTTTATATAAAAATGGCAATTGAGCGTTGCTCAAAGAAAATAGCTTCGACAACCCTTTCCTGCTCAGTGAGTCTGTATTATTGATAGTTGAATCTCCCGGAGACTTGTTCAACTGCTTTTCTAATGTTGAAAGGCTAGCAGTATCTTTAGGGAGAGTAGTGGCAACTTTAGAGCTATCTGATTCAGATTTAATGGAAGCATTCAATTTTTCATTTTCTTCACTAACCAAAATTTGGTTTATTCCTTGTAGGGCTTGCGCCAATTGCGGATCTTGATAGGAGGCGTTGTATTCGGCAACTTCCCAAAACTCCAATCTCGCTACCCCCTGCAATAACTTGCGCACCCGCTTTGGATTGTCAGCACCCGGGATTTCAATTTGTATCCTACCACTTTGTTGTAGTCGTTGAATATTGGGTTGGGATGTTCCAAACTGATCTATCCTTGTTTTAAGAATTGTAAATGACCTATCTATTGCACTTTCAATCTCATCTTTCAAGAATTTCACTACTGCATCATCATCATCACTAATACTAATTCGACTTTGATTGGCCGTTGACGCAAAAAATGGAGCAATCTTTCTGCCCGGATTTTCTTTTACAAATTCAGAATAAAAAACATCTGCAAAATTCAAATTGCCTTTTTTATACCCTACCTTCGCCTTGCTTATCGCCGATACTATAATTGGATCATCCCCATTGATAGCAAGCTCTTTTACAATATCGGAAGGGGAAATCTCTAAAACTACATGCATCCCGCCTTGTAAATCTAGGCCTAGACTTAGCTCGTTTTCCTTAACCTCCTTAAAGGTATATTCCAAGCCAAACAAATTGTAAACCGGTTGATTCCAAAGTGAATCTAAATAGTGTTGTTTTTTTGCTAAATGGATAACTCCATTCTCATCGGTACCATATTTAGTAGCCTCTTTCTCAACCGAGCGGGATACAAGTGTGAAAGACAAATAATATAAACATAAAGCCGTGATTACCACGCTTAACACTACCACTACTCCTTTATTACGCATAACTTATTATTAAAATTAGAAATTGAAATTGATTTAAACTGAGTATTTTTTGCTTCCGTAAAGCAAAAAAATTACAAAATAAGAACAATATCAAGGTGCCTGAGACCAAATTAAGGCTCTAAAAATGGGTTTTAAAAACACATAAAAAACCAAATTTTCAACTGATTCCCCTATTTGAGAGCGTTCTATTTTGTAGGAAATTTCTATCAAACCAGAAGTGTTCGTTTTATTAGTCTCTAATTTCTTAGAGGCTAACAAAGTTTCGGAAGTAATATCAAAAGTCAGTACGTAGTCCTTCCTTTCGTCGGTTTTTTTTGCCGGCAACGAATATATTTCTGTTAAGTATAGATTTCTTTCTTTTTGAATGGGGTTGGACAGAATAGCTGAAAATAAGGTAATTAACCCCAAATCAAGCATAATATTCTTCGTAATAACCTTAATTTTCATACATTTTTCAAAAGAGGTACAAATTTATACATTGACAATCAAATTCCAAGATTATTATTTCGTATTAACTCTTTCCTCATAACAAACTTTTCAAATATGAAGTCACTATGGAAAGAGCTTGATTAAAATTCTTATTGTTTGGGATAACTATATCACATTCAAACATCAAAGGCTCTATAAGAGATTTGTAAATTGGCAACACATGATTCTCAAATCTATAAATCACGTCTTTTTTATCGTAGCCCCGCTCTTCACCGTCCCGAGTTATTCTTCTTTCCAACTTAATTTTGGGGTCTGAAACTAAAAATATTTTCAAATCTAAAAGTTCATTTATCTCTTGAAAATACTGAACAAACAGACCTTCAACAATTATTAAGGGGGTAGAATCAAATCTTAGGGCTTTGGCCTTAGTATTTGGATTGTTGAATGTATATTCCTTTTTGATAACATTTTCACCGGATTTTAATTTCAGAACATCAGAATACAACGATTCTCGGTCGATACATTGAGGCAAATCAAAGTTTGTAATCCCATTTTCGTCAACAGGCTGAGTTTCGCGTGGCTTGTAATAATGATCTTGTGAGATAACACATAGCTGTTGTGTCGAAAATTTTTCCGATATTTTTTTAATGAAAAATGTTTTCCCGGAACCACTTCCGCCTGTAATGCCTGTAATAAATGGTTTAGTCAAAATTCTATTTTATATTGGTTATTAAGACTCACACCCTAGCATTGGATTTTAAAAATCTAACCAACTTTTTAATTGCTATTGCCCGATGGCTTATTTCAGCTTTTTCCTTAATGTTCATCTCAGCGAAAGATTTTGAGAACCCATCCGGTAAAAAGATTGGGTCGTAGCCAAATCCATTTTTGCCTTGCAATTGATTCAAAATCACACCTTTAGTGATACCCTCAAATTGATATCGCCCATCAGGAAGTATTAAAGAAACAACAGTCCTAAACTGTGCCTTCCTATTCTTGACAGACTTTAAATTTTCCAAGAGCAATTCAATATTTTTTTGACTATCACAGGCAATACCGGCATATCGCGCCGAGAACACCCCCGGTTCGCCATTTAAGGCTTCTACCTCCAGACCGGTATCGTCTGCAAAACATGGAATCCCGGTTCTGTTCCAAACTATTTCTGCCTTCTGGGCAGAATTGCCCTCCAATGAGTTCTTGGTTTCAGGCAACTCTTCCACAAATCCTATTTCCTGAAGTGTTAAAATTTCAAACTCATTTTCGATAGCAACTCTCGCTTCACCTACCTTATTGATATTGTTTGTAGCAAAACAAAGTTTCATATCCTTGGATTAGAATTTGTTAAGAGGATTTACTAATTGGTAATATTTAAAAAATTTATTTCAAAAATAAGATTTGAATTGGCAGGTATTTTGACGGAACCATTTTCATTAAGTATGGG
>Ga0316188_10000078_pt1 | contig 30365 bp, 28 predicted proteins | sample Phiworburrow1_MG_FD_204933 | JGI IMG/M metagenome (GOLD analysis project Ga0316188, IMG submission 204933) | Coastal sediment microbial communities from Maine, United States - Phippsburg worm burrow 1 | ecosystem: Environmental > Aquatic > Marine > Coastal > Sediment | place: USA: Maine... | reverse complement strand
ATGTAATCTTAAAAAATACAAACACTCCTGAGTCTAAAGTGGAAATTGTAGAGGATGCAGAAGTAGTTGAATACAGTGTGATTTCACCTAGTAAAATCTTGAGCAAGGTAGCGGGCACATCTTACAATCAAAGTCCGCAAATGGGATACAATTATTACTATGAAGAAGCGATTCCACATAATACCGAAGAATACGACGTGATCAATGAGAATATATTTCTCGATCCGATCAACAATCCACTTTCTACTTTTTCCATCGATGTTGATGCCGCTTCTTATTCCAATATGCGAAGAATGATCAATAATGGTCAATTACCACAAAAAGATGTCGTAAGGATTGAAGAAATGATCAATTACTTTGATTATGATTATCCAAATCCAACAGGGGAGGACCCATTTTCAATCACCACTGAAGTTTCGCAAGCACCTTGGAACAGTAAGCATAAATTAGTTCATATCGGACTTCAGGGTAAAATGATCGATTATGAAAACCTGCAAGCTTCGAACCTGGTTTTCCTGATCGATGTAAGTGGCTCGATGTCGAATAACAATAAATTACCCCTATTGATCTCTTCTATGAAGTTACTGGTCAATGAACTTGGAGCGAAAGATCGCGTTGCTATTGTGGTATATGCCGGTGCTGCAGGATTGGTATTACCTTCCACTCCTGCCTATGAAAAAGAAAAGATCATCAATGCACTAAATAACCTTCAAGCAGGCGGTTCTACTGCCGGTGGAGCAGGTATTAAATTAGCTTATCAGGTAGCATTAGATAATTTGATCAAAGAAGGAAATAACAGAGTGATCCTTGCAACTGACGGCGATTTTAATGTAGGAGCCTCTTCTACATCAGATATGGTTCGCTTAATTGAAGAAAAAAGAGACCAGGGTATCTTTTTGACCATTACAGGATTTGGTATGGGAAACTATAAAGACGGTAGAATGGAGCAAATTTCAAATGCCGGGAATGGAAATTACTTCTATATCGATAATATCAATGAAGCCAAAAAAGTATTTGTTACTGAGATGAGGGCAACTTTATTTACGATCGCAAAGGATGTAAAGATCCAGGTCGAATTTAATCCTACGAATGTAGCTGCTTACAGATTGATCGGCTATGAAAATCGAATGTTAAAATCGGAAGACTTTAACGATGATAAAAAAGATGCAGGAGAGTTGGGAGCAGGTCATACCGTAACTGCATTATATGAGATCATTCCGGTAGGAGTAGAGTCTGAATTTTCTAAAGATATCGATCCCTTGAAGTACCAGATCAAATCAATCTATGGCGAAAAATCGGACTCAAAAGAACTGCTTACGGTAAAATTCAGATATAAAAAACCCGATGGTGATACCAGCAAATTGATCACAAAAGTGTTGAATGATCAAAACACTCTATTTGATGATTCCAGTGAAAACTATAGATTTTCAGCAGCTGTAGCTTCTTTTGGAATGATCCTGCGCGATTCTGAGTTCAAAGGGAGCAGCAATTATGAAAGGGTTATTGAAATGGCATTGCAAGCAAAAGGAAAAGATAAGGAAGGATACCGAAGTGAGTTTATCAAACTGGTAGAGGCATGTAGCCTAATAGATGATAAAGGAATATCGAATCGATGAAATAAAAAAGCCTGCCTTATTTAAATAAGGCAGGCTTTTTTTATTACTAAAATGGGTAGATTATCTTTTTAAATCTTCAATAGTATTGATGGCTGTTTGAAGATCACGTTTTAAATTAATTTCATTTTCTCTCGTATTCTTCTTAAAGTCCTCAAATTCCTCTTCTAATTTTTTATATTCCTTTTGTGTACTCTTGGTAACAGAATGACTTTTTGCAAATCGAAGAAATAGCATGGTTGACAGAGCAGCAAGTATTAGGATGATACCCCAAACGATTGAATTATAAGTAATTTTTAATAAAGGAATTCCTAAAAATGAGATCCTGTCTCTTCCAAAATTACTTTCTTCTAATGCTTTTGATGTGAGATCCAAGGAATCTTTAACTGCTGAAAGCTCATTGTTTAAATTTGCGATTTTTGCTTGGGCTGCATAATAATTCGTATTTATTAATGCAATGCTATCGTTAATATTTTCCCAAAGCTGATTTATTCCTACAACTTTAATAACCTTATAATCTTGATAAGTCGTAGATTTTCTCATTAATAATTCATATTGACCATCGAGACTATTATCAAGTTCCTCCTGAGAATATAAGGAGTTGGCCAATACTATTGAAAAGCTACACAGTAAAATTACTTTGAGCATATTTTTTAAAAGCATAAGATAGATTTATTTATAATAAAGCAAATTTAACAGAGTAATTCAGCTTTTTCAAAAAAAGTGAAGTTTCAATTGATGTTTAATTAACAATTGAATTTAAAAAAAAGTATATATTTTCATTAAAATAGAATGAATAATTTAAAATTCTAAAAAATGATATCTTTAAAATAGGGTTGAAGTTTTTTATTGAAAAGGGTTTTTAGTTGTTTTAATTGATCGGGATAAATAATATTTAAAGATTCCACTCCGCAAAGGATTTCGATTAATTTACGGCCTCCAAGTGTATTTGTTGCAATCCCGCAAACCAGGTCAGGTTTTGAGCCAAAAGCTTTCATCACTCCATAAACGGCATAAGGATCAGAAGCACATAATATTCGAAAGATCACATGTGGATTTATAAATTTTATCGCGAGAGAACCATTATAAGGTTCCATAGGTGAAGCTCCAATTTCAATAACAACAATATCAGCTTTTTGCTTTTGAATTTTGCCTAACATGAATTTTAAGGCTTTAATATATTCATTTGGATTCACTATCGTTGAAGGTAGGCCTGCATCTACAAAATCGATAACATAATCTGCACCAGCATCAAGCATTCCTAAACTATCACGGTATCTTCCTGCACCGGTTAATTTTGCTGCAATTACTTTTAGTCCGGCTAATCTTAATTGACGGATTACAATTTTAGCGCTCGTGGTTTTTCCCGCCGACATGGAAGTCCCCATAATTAGAATTACGGGAGTTTTAAATGCAGTAAATTTTTCATCATTTCGGTAATCCGTCATGCATGTTTTTTCTCCATTCCTTAATACATGACCTAAATATTCCAGTTCTATCATGTTCGGGATAAAACTTGAAACAGAAGTGAGTTTTCCAAATATCCCCGCTGAGGTTAAAAGGTGCATTCGATTGTCATCTGAAATTTCCTCCCAGCTTCCTGTCGCTTCAAGTGTAGCAAATCGATTTCCAAATGCACCAATTAGCACATCTCCTTCAGCTACTTCAGCCATTCTCCCACTAGTAAGTTCAACCTTTAAGGTTCCGGGAGGGGAGGTTACCTTACATGCTACATATTGTGCGTGTTTCCATTCGCTTTTTTCCAAAGCGATAAGATCTATATTTTCCTGTGTGAAATCAGTAATTCGTGTTAATGAAAGAAAGAAATAGTGCTGTTTCATCTTTTCAGTTTTTTGTTGATATCATTGCTCCTTCCATGATTAAAAGACTAAGTAGAGCGCTTCTTTCAATTAGTTTACTTTGAAAAATATGTTCATAGTTTGCATGGGCTCCGTCGCCCACTGAACCAAGGCCATCGAGACTAGCTGTAAATTGACTGCAAGTATTTCCATCTGATCCTCCACCGGCTGTTCCTTCTTTTAGATCGATATTTAATAAAGCAGCATTTTTCTTCGCTAATTTCCATAAAAGCTCATTTCTTCTGGTCGCTTCCATAGGAGGTCTGCCAATACCCCCTATAATTTCAATTTTAACACCCGGATCTCTAGGTTTAATATTTTTAATCTTAATATCCATTTTTTTTGCCATAGAAATGGAAGGAACTCTAACATCAACAATGGCGCTACTTTCGGCTGCAATTACATTAGCTCTTGTTCCTCCTTCTATCATTCCAACGTTTACACTAACTCCTTTTATCGGCTTATTAAATGAGGCTAATTTTTGGATTATGTGCGAAAGTTCAATGATGGCACTGGCTCCTTTTGTGGGATCCAATCCTGCATGAGCAGCTTTTCCTTCTATTTTAAAAATATATTTTGAGACCCCCAGTCTTCGTGTTTTTAATTTTCCTTCAAGTCCCAGGGATGGTTCCAGAATAAAAGCACGGCAAGCAATTTTTGATAATCTTGAAATGATAGAAGTGGATTCCTTGCTTCCTACTTCTTCATCTGAATTTATTAGGATTACAGGCAGAACTTCAGGTTTGAACTTAAGTTTTTGAATAGAATATAAAGCGTAGATCAATTGAATTATTCCGGATTTCATATCATATATTCCCGGGCCATACATTTTGTCATTTTCTTTTTTAACAGGCATTTTTTCTATGGTTCCCAAGGGCCAAACAGTATCTGTATGACCTATAATAAGTTGTATCTCAGATTTTTTTATTCTTTTTAATGGTCTGGCATAGAGATAACCACCAGACTCTTTTCCGGGTATCCAATTTGTGAAATAGTTCAATTTTTTAAATTGTTCAATAAGAAAATGATAGGCATTAAAAAGACTGGATGGAGAGGTAGAAGGGGATTCGATCTTTACATAGCGTTCCAGATCAAAAAGGGCATTTTTTTCCTCTTCTTTAAGAAAATGAAGTATTTTGTCTGCCATTTTCATTTTTTAAATCCTTTAGGAAAAGGAAAAGCAACTGTTTCTTTTATAATGGCATATCTGTCGGGATATAAATAGCTTAAAATAGGATGATTATAAATTAATAACTGATCATTTATATCGCTTACTCGCAAATAATCAATGTCAATTTTTGCTTTGATGATCTTACCGCTTATTAAACTGCTTTTGCCAAAATCATCATATATTTTATGAAGATTACACTCAAACATCAAGATTGAGTCTTTTAAGAATACTCCGTCAACGATTTCTGCGGGAATCGTCTCAATATGCTTTAAAATTACTTTTTCATTTTCTTTTTTACTTCTTGGGCTTGCGGCAAGGCTGGCGAATGCAAGCTGATCTACTTTGGGAAAAGAAACGGTAAATGTGCCATGTTTCTTAATATTTTTATAGGTAGCATGTCGGGGAGTGCAAACGAAGCCAAAATAATTTTCCCAGCCCAAAGGCATCGCCATGTGTTTTGGAGCGAGATCAAATGCATTTTTTTCTTTACTTCCTATAACGACAAGAGAATAAGGAAGGTAGAAACGATCCCATAAGACCTCATCAATAGTTATATCCGCAAACCTTTCCTCCATCCTTTTCCACAATATAAATTAGCAAATCAACCTTAACAAAGTACGTAAAATGAAACTATTAAGCAATGAGAAAATTCGCCAATCAGGGTAATTTATGTCGATATTTAATGGGCTTTTGAGGAACTGTTCCTTAGTTTTACTACATGAATGAATTTGACCAAAAAGCAGCTACCTGGGACGAAGATCCCTCAAGAGTTGATCGTGCTAAAGAAATTGCAGCAAAAATGAAATCCCTGTTTAAAGGACAACATTATTCTAAGGCTTTGGAATATGGGAGCGGGACCGGTTTATTGGGATATGAGCTTCTTGACTTGTTCGATGAGCTCAGCTTTATGGATGAATCAAAAGAAATGACGCGTATTGCCTTTGAAAAAAGTAAGCGAATTAAAACGAAAGTAATAGAAGTAAAGCAATATGATCTTATGAAGGATCCTTTACCAAAAACGCGCTATGATTTTATTTTTTCCATGCTCACTATGCATCATATTGAAGATACAAATATGATCCTTGATAAATTTCAAACCTTACTGAATCCTGATGGTCTGTTGCTTATTATTGACCTTGAAAAAGAAGATGGATCATTCCATGATGGACCTTTTTCGGGGCATTTAGGATTCGATAAAGAAGATTTGGAGTTGAAATTGAAGAAGCATTTTTTAGTTCCAACTGAATATAAAACAATCTATACAATCAAAAAGAAAGGAAGTGATACAATTGAAAGAGAATACCCTTTATTCATTTCGATTTCGAAAAAGAACTGATCAATTCTTTTTTTATCTTGATCATTTAAAAAGGTAAATTAGCCCCTAAAACACTTTGAATGAAGTATTTATTTACTCTATTATTCTTTTTTTACATTTTAATTCTGCATTCTCAAATACTTCAACCTCAATTAGGTCATGTCTTCGATAATAACACTGTAAGCAGGATAGATATTATTATTGATCAAGATAGTCTTGACCAGATGCTCCTAGAGGAAAATTGGTTTTTAGACCATGAGTACCCTGCAAATATGCTTTTTACACGAGAGGAGAATATTGATACCGTATTAAATGTAGGCTTTAGATTAAGAGGAAATACTTCACGACTAGCAGGAAAGAAATCTTATAAAATTTCGGTCAATTCCTTTGTTCAGGGTCAGAAATATAAAAGTCTGAAAAAAATAAATCTAAATGGCGAACACAATGATCCAAGTATTGTTCGGTCTAAATTAAACTGGGATTTTTTAAGAAAGAATCAATTACCATCTACCCGAGTAGCATTCACCGAATTTTATATAAATCAGGTTTATTATGGGATCTATATCAATGTAGAACATATTAATGATGATTTTCTTGAACTCCGCTATGGAAATAGCAATGGGAATTTATATAAATGTTTGTGGCCGGCAAATCTTCAATTTATTTCAACTGATCCGGAAGATTATAAAATGGAATCCGATGGGAGGAGAGTCTATGATTTAAAAAATAATAACGATCTTGATGACTATAGCGATCTCTCAAATTTCATTGATATACTTAATAATACCCCTATCGATGAGCTCTACTGCGAATTAAGTAAAGTATTCGATGTTGAAGATTATTTGGAAATTTTAGCTATTGATGTTTTAACAGGAAATTGGGATGCGTATGCTTTTAATAAGAATAATTATTACCTCTATCATAATCCAGCTACTGATCGTTTTCAATACATTCCTTATGACTTAGACAATACTTTAGGGATCGACTGGTTTGGTGAAGACTGGACCCAGAAAAACATCTATAACTGGAGCCCTGATTGGGATTATTTGCCGCTTTATGAACGGCTTATGGAAAGTGATGAGATGAAAGCCATATTCTCATTTTTCATAAAGGATATTACAGCGCAGTTTGAAGAAGCTGATTTTAATGAACCTATTGATGATTTTAGAGATCTAATCGCTCCCTATGCTGAATTAGATACTTTTCGAATCCTGGATTACGGATTTACTTATGATGAATTTTGGGATTCTTTTGATACTGACATTCCATATGGTCATGTTGATTCAGGAGTAAAACCTTTTTATGAAGCACGGGCCGGCTCGGCAAATGATCAGGTGATCGAACAGAATATTGCCCCGATCATTCGCTATATCAAAGTAGAACCATTAGAAACATCACTTCCTGTCTTGGTAAAAGCTTTTGTGGAGGATGAGGCTATTCCTGAATCGGTTTATGCACTCCACACTTATTTAGGTGAACTTGATTCAACCTTGCTTTATGATGATGGCTTGCATGGTGACGGGGATGCGATGGACGGTTATTATGCAAATGTGATCGGGATGTTTGAAGAAATTGGAATATTAGAAATACAAATTAAAGCAAATGATATTCTCGATAATACAAGATTGACCCCTTGCGAAGCACTCCCATATTTTATTGAGTTAGGAGATCCATTGGTTATAAACGAATTTATGGCAAAGAATGAATCCACCATTCAGGATAATGTCGGACTCTATTCTGATTGGGTTGAACTCTATAACAATTCTAATGAGGATATTAATTTATCAGGCTACTACTTAAGTGATGATCTTTCGAATTCCACAAAATGGGCAATTCCGGATATTAGCATAGAAGCAAATAGTTTTTATGTGTTTTGGTGCAGTGGAGATACTAGTCTGGGAATCGATCACAGCAATTTTAAGTTGAATGCCGGGGGAGAGGATGTTGGTTTATTTCAAGTAAATGGCGGCGATACAGTCTTAATCGATGGTTTGAGCTTTGGAAATCAATTTGCCGATACTTCTTATGGAAGACAGACGGATGCACATCCGAATTGGGTATTTTTCCCATATCCAACACCAAACTCATCAAATGGTGTTCTTCCTTTAAAAATTGAAACGAATTCCAGCTTTGATAATTTAATTAGCATCTTTCCCAATCCATATAAAACCAACACCAGAATTGAAAATCATTCAAGTGAAGAAGCTGAAATTTCCATTTATTCTATCCATGGTCAATTATTAGAAATAATGTTGCTTCAATCACACGAAAGCATTAACTATTATGATAATTTTGGTAAAGGTTTAAAAATTGTAAAAACTGTGTTTGGGACTAAAGAGAGGAATACGATTCAAATGATAAATATCGAATAATTTGGATACGCAAAAGCAATTTTAACTGAATGACGAACTTTAATTAAGGTTATATATAAAATTGATTATCAATAGTATATGAAAAATAATTATTCGAAAGTAAAATTTTACACCATCGTTTTTTTAATTTTTGTTAGCGCTTTAGCAAATGCCCAACTTACCATTATAATTGATCAATTACCGGATGATACGCCTTCTAAATCGAGAATCTTTTTTGCAGGAAATATTAATGATTGGACTCCAAATGATCCATTATTTTCTTTTTCGTTAAATAGTGATGGTAAGTATTTTATCTTTTTAGACTCGCTGGAACTGGAAGACAACCTTCAATATAAATTAACAAGGGGAAGTTGGGATTTAGTAGAGGTAAATTCAGAAGGAAAAGACCTGAAAGATCGATCCTATACCTATCTGGGACCGGATACTATTGTTTTAAATGTTGCTAAATGGAAAAACCCAATAGTTTCAAACAAAGTGACTAGTTCATTAAGTTATAATGTTGAAATTATTACAGATAGTTTTTATATGCCTCAATTGAATCGATATCGGCGTATATGGGTATACTTACCACCGGATTATGAAATTGAGGAGGACATACTATATCCGGTCCTTTACATGCAGGATGGACAGAATTTATTCGATAATTCTACCTCTAGTTATGGGGAATGGCATGTGGATGAACATTTAAATGCACTTTTCGATCAAGGATATATTGTTCCTATTGTCATAGGTATTGATCATGGAGAGACTGCACGGCTTAATGAGTACAGTATAGAAAAATCGGAAGATTATAATATTAATCCTAAAGGAGATCTTTATCTTGAATTTGTTGTTAAAACTTTGAAGCCCTATATAGATAGTCATTATCGCACATTATCCGGTAAGGAAAACACAGGAATTATGGGGTCATCTTTGGGAGCTGTCATTTCTGCGTATGCCATATTAAAAGAGAGCGACGTTTTTAATTTGGCGGGAATTTTTTCACCTTCTTATAAAATGGCCGGAAGTCTTTATTCATATCCCTTAGTCAAAAGTGAGTCCATTCGAATCTATGAATTATGTGGCTCTAATGAAAGTAAAGACATGGTATCAAACATGATGAAAATGGACTCGCTTTTTATGAGCTATAATGATTCAAGAGAACAAATACAATATAAAGTAGTCGAAGGGGCAAAACACAATGAAACTCTTTGGTCGAATGGATTTAAAGAAGCGATAATTTTTCTTTTTAATCCCTAGTTAATAGTCGATTTTCTAATTCATTTTTTAATAGATTAATAACAAGGAAATAGGACATCCTTTCTTACCTTTGATAGACCAGTTAAATAGGTTTGAGATGGAATATATAGATTATTACAAAGTTCTTGGCCTGACAAAAAACGCCAGTGAAAAGGATATTAAAAAAGCCTATAGAAGTCTGGCTCGTAAATATCATCCTGATGTTAATCCAGGGAATGCAGATTCTGAAAAAAAATTCAAAGAGATCAATGAAGCAAATGAGGTCTTAAGCGATCCTGAAAAAAGAAAAAAATACGATAAGTACGGTAAAGATTGGAAGCATGCTGATCAATTTGAAAAAGCAGGTTATTCTGGAGGAAGTAGTGCAGGACAAAGGCAACAAAGATCAGCATGGGCTGATGCTTCTGAAGGAGAAGATTTTTCAGACTTTTTTAGCTCTATGTTTGGCGGAGGAGGAGGTTTTAACAGAAGATCTTCCGGAAGAGCTTCATTTAAAGGGCAGGATTTCAATGCAGAATTAACATTGACTTTAAGACAGGCTGCGGAAACCCATAAGCAAACACTTACTGTAAACGGAAAAAAGATCAGGATTACCATACCTGCTGGTATTAGTGAGGGACAAACTATTAAAATTTCAGGACAAGGTGGTCCAGGAATTCAAGGAGGACCGGACGGGGATCTGTATATCACTTTCAGAATTGAGCCTGACCCAATTTTTGAAAGGAGAGGTGATGATCTTTTTACTAAAGCAAAAGTAGATCTTTATACCTTGATCCTTGGTGGTGAATTAAGTGCAAATACTCTTCAAAACTCTGTTAAAATAGCCGTAAAACCCGGAAGTAAACCAGGGGGAAAGATCCGATTAAAAAACAAGGGTTTCCCGAAGTATAAAAACCCTCATAGTCATGGCGATCTTTATATTACCCTGGATGTAGATATGCCTACGAACCTAAGTGAGAAAGAAAAAGCACTTTTCAGTGAATTAAAAAATCTTCGAAAATGAGAAATAAAGGAATCCGGATTGAGCTCTTTTGTGAATTTCATAATATCGATATTCAATTTGTTCATACAATCATTGATTTTGGATACATCGAAGTAATAAAAAGCGATGATCAGGTTTATATTCCACTAACTTCAATTGAAAATCTCGAAAGATATGTTCGATTAGCAAATGATTTGGGCGTAAATCTGGAAGGCCTTGATGTGATCAATCACATGAGGGTTCAAATTATAGCATTGAGAAATGAATTAGAGGAATTAAAACGATCAAAAAAAGACCTGTTAAATAAGTTACAAATAGATTCAGGAGAGGACGACACGATTGAAATAGTAATTGATTGATTTAACAAAAGATAATTGATGCTTTAATAAACAATCATTAGTTTTGTGAAGTACTATACAAAAATGAGATTAATTCTATCCATATTATTTGCAACGCTTTATCTGGCGTTTAATATTGGACTCACCCTTCAGGTGCATCAGTGTGCTGAAGTAAATAAAGGGATTAGCAAAGAAGTAACCCATCATAGCGCTTCATCAAAAGATTGTCACAAGGGAAATTCTCATTCATGTTGCGAAGCTTCAGAAGTAAAATCGTGCTGTTCTAATGAAATGAATGAAGATGATTGTTGCTATAATGAGAACATTACATTTCAAATCAATCAGGAACAGGTCGTTTCAAAAGCCTTCTTGTTTTTCCCGATAATTGAAACTGTATTTTCTGAGCAATTCGCTTATGAGTTGAGCTTAAATTCTGTTTCTCATGAGCAATTCATCATTAAAAACCCACCTCCTTTAATAGAGCAAAAACCCATCTTATTTTGTTCTCTAACCTATTATGGTTAGTACTCTTTTAGTTTAATTATCTGAAATTAATTGTTTAAAACGAACAATAATTTTATCCATTTAAAAAATTAAAAGAATGAAATCAATTATAAATATTACAGTAAGCGCATTTCTTGTACTGATCTTTTCTCAGTCAATAAGTGCTCAAAAAGATACTAAGCAAGTTGTTACTGATACTATAGTAGTATCCGGTATTTGCGATATGTGCAAAGAAAGAATTGAGAATGCTGCATTGATCAATGGTGTTAAAAAAGTAGAATGGTCTTCTGAAACACAATTACTTATTGTAATGTACAGACCTGATAAAGTCGGCATTGAAGAAATTGCAAAATCATTAAACGAAGCAGGACACGATAATGAATTGTTTCTCTGTACGGATGAGCAATATGAAAAATTACACAACTGCTGTAGATACAGGGATTCAGATCCTCACTAAATATGAGAATACTAAAAATATTTTTATTGGGAGGGATCTTAATCCTTCTGAATAATGCTGCGGTTGCTCAAAAACTCCCCAATTTAAAAGGAGAAGTTTATGAATTAACAAATGAGAAGCAAAAAGAATTTCTCGTCGGTGCAAATGTCTATTGGCTTGATGGAAAAGTTGGAACAGTTACGGATGAAAACGGAAAATTCGAGATCGAGCGGATAGATGGCGAATCGGTTCTTATTATCAGTTTTATAGGATATCAAGCGGATAGTATCAATATTTATAAGCAACTCTTCTTATCTGTTCATTTGGAAGCTTCTGTGGAATTAAAGGATGTTGACATCGTCTACAGACAACGGAGTACGATGAGTTCACATACGGATGCCATAAAAGTAGATAATATAGGCGAAAAAGAACTTTTAAAAGCCGCTTGCTGCAATTTAAGCGAGAGTTTTGAAACAAGTCCAAGTGTAGATGTATCATTTACTGACGCAGTAACCGGGACAAGACAAATACAGCTTTTAGGTTTGGCGGAACGATATACTCAGATAAGCAGGGAAAACATGCCCGATGTGAGGGGACTGGCTGCGATGTACGGCCTTACTTTTACTCCCGGAACCTGGATTGAAAGCATTCAATTAAATAAAGGAGCCGGCTCAGTAGTAAATGGTTTTGAAAGTATTGCCGGGCAGATCAATATAGAACTGCAAAAACCGGAAGAGACAGAGAGAATGTATCTGAATCTTTATCTGAATCAAGCCGGACAAATTGAGGGAAATGCAAATTTTTCTTTTAAACTTAGTAATAAGTGGTCTACGGGTTTGCTATTGCATGTAAAGAATATTAGCACAAAACATGATCGAAACGATGATGGATTTTTAGATATGCCCTTAGGAAATCAAATTATTGCATTAAATCGCTGGAAATTTATTGGGGATAATGGATTGCGATTTCAATTTGGAATCAAAGCCACTTACCTGGATAATTACGGTGGACAAGTTGATTTTGACCCGAATAATAATGCAGAACAATCTACTTATTGGGGAATGACCAATAAAATAAACCGATGGGAATCCTGGGCGAAAATTGGAACGGTAAATTTTGATAAACCATGGCGAAGTGTTGGTTTTCAGGTTTCGGGAGTTCATCATGATCAGACCTCCTTTTTCGGGTTAAATAATTATAGTGGACTTCAACAAGGACTCTATGCGAACTTAATTTATCAAAGCATCATTGGAAATACCAACCATGTTTTTAAAACAGGACTTAGTTTTCAATATGATAATTATAAAGAGGAATTGAATTTGGTTAATTATGATCGAATCGAAACTGTACCCGGAGTATTTGGAGAATATACCTATACTTTAAATGAAAAATTTAGCGCTGTTGCCGGATTAAGAGCCGATTATAATTCTATCTATGGATTTTTTATGACCCCGCGTTTACATATGAGATATGCACCTGTACCAAAGACGGTTTTAAGAGCTTCGGCAGGTAGAGGTCAGCGGACTGCAAATATAATCGCAGAAAATATGGGTTTACTTGCGAGTTCTCGTCAGTGGGTTATTCAGGGTGATGTTAATTCCGATAAAGCTTATGGATTAGATGCTGAAATAGCATGGAATATGGGCTTCAATATTTCTCAGGATTTTGAGCTTTTTTACAGAGAGGGAAAAATTTCCGGGGATTATTATTATACTACTTTCGAAAACCAAATTGTTGTAGATAGGGATTATGATTCACATCAGGTGTTATATTATAATCTTGATGGATTATCTTATTCTCATAGCATGCAGGTACAGGTCGACTATGAAGTGATAAATCGCTTTGATCTGAGGATTGCTTACCGTTGGTTCGATGTAAAGACAACTTTTAGTGGGAATCTGGAAGAAAAACCTTTGGTATCGAGTAATCGGGCATTTATAAATTTAGCCTATCAGACAAAAAGCTATTGGACCTTCGATATTACTCTTAACTGGCAAGGACAAAAGCGATTGCCTTATACTGGGAATAATCCGGAACCCTATGTTTTACCTGATTATTCACCTAATTTTTATGTCATTAATATGCAGGTCAGTAAAAACTGGAAGAAAAAATTTGAGATCTATGCAGGTGTTGAAAACCTATTAGATTACAGACAGGATAATCCCATTTTGGCTAGTGATGAACCCTTTGGACCAAACTTCGACGCAACGATGGTTTGGGGTCCTGTTTTTGGGCGGAATATTTATGCGGGTTTACGCTATTACCTGAGATAAGAATAAAATGAAAAAGTTTCAGGCCCTGAAAAAGATCTTCAGGGCCTTTTTTAATTAATTAAATGAGAAAATAAAAGCTAATTTGTGTCCCAAGAAACCTATTAAATCAAAATTTTGATATTGAAATATAATATTTATTACCTCCTTGTATTAATAGTTTTGATTTCTTGTTCCGAAACAAAAGACACTGAAATTCCCATAGAATCAAACTTCTGTGGAAGTATTCACAGAAATGAGAATACATCTCTTTCTAAAGAGATCGAAGGACTTGATTCCTTAATGAATAGTAAAACAGGTGTTTTTGTTTTAGAGGATGGAAGTGGTTCTATGGTCGCTCGTGCCTGGTTAAGTGAATACGCAGAGAAAACCATCGATATTCAGTACTTTATTTTCTCAACAGATAATGTTGGACTGATCGCCTGTGATTACCTGGTAAGAGCAGCAGATAGAGGTGTCAAAGTAAGAATTATCGTTGATGATATCATGGTAGATGCTGATATTGAGGATATACTCATTTTTGCTTCTCATGAAAATATCAGTGTAAAGATCTATAATCCCGGGGTCAATTTAGGGAAGAGCATTGGAAGCAAGATCAAAAAATTTGCAACAGATTTTAGAGGCGCAAATCAACGGATGCATAATAAGACCTTTATTGTGGATGATAAAGTGGTGATCACAGGCGGGAGGAATATTGCGGACGAATATTTTGATTATGATCATGAGTATAATTTTAGAGATCGGGATGTTCTTTTATTAGGAAAAGAAACAGCTAGCGTAAAAAAATCTTTTAGTGAGTTTTGGGAAAGTGATCTATGCATTGAGGTGGAAGAGTTATTTGATGAATTTCCTGAAAATAGATATGATGAAAATAGATTTGACCGACTTCATGAATATGCTTGTGATCCTGCCAATTTTTGGCCTCAGGTAAGAACAAGAATTGAAAATCTGCCGGCTAGCTTTCGTTTAATTTTAAACTCGGGCGAGTTGGTTTGGACAGATAGTGTTCAATTTATTTCGGATGATCCGGGTAAAAATGATGGGAATAGTGGCTTAGGTGGTGGAGGAATAAGCACAAGTGCCCTTATTGAATTAGTAAAAAACGCCAGGGAATCCATTGAGATACAATCCCCTTATTTAATCACTTCTGAGTTAAGTCAGGATCTATTTCGAGATGCCGTTCTAAGAGGCGTGAAAATTAGAATACTTACAAATAGCTTGGCATCGACAGATAATTTGGAAGCTTTTAGCAGTTATCAAAGCGATAGAGAAACCTTATTAAAAACAGGTGTTAGAATATTCGAATTTCGTCCGGATGCTGCAGAGCGTACTAAGATAATGACAGGGGAGTTGCAAGTGGAATTGGATCATAAACCCATTTTCGGACTGCACGCGAAGTCGATGATCATAGATAATGAAATAGCGGTTATTGGCACTTTTAATCTCGATCCACGAAGCGCTAATTTAAACACTGAATGCATTGTGATCATTCATTCCAAAAAAATAGCAAAAGGGGTTTTAAAGGGGATGGAAGAGGAATTTAAAGCTGAAAATTCATGGGAAACGACTTTAAATTATAATCCTGATTCTGAAGTGGATAATATGAAACGTATCAAAACTTGGACAAGAAAAATACTGCCCAAAGAAATTTTATAAATTACATTGATTATCCATTAATAAATGATCAGAAGAAATGATTCCAGTCTTTAAAAAAATACGAAAGAAAATGGCAGATGATAATAGACCCATAAAGTATTTAAGATATGCAACCGGAGAAGTTATTTTAGTAGTTATAGGTATTTTAATCGCTTTACAGATCAATAACTGGAATGAGGATAGAAAAGCGGTAATTTATCAAAATAACATCCTTCAAGTTATTCAATCTGATCTAGAAGAAGATATCATAGTTATAGATGGATTATTAGCTATTATGGAACCAAAGGAAAAGTATTTTCTAAAGATAGCTAATAAGACCATGACAAGAGAAGATTACAAAAATTGTAAAGAATGTGATAGGATCATATCAGGTTTTCCGGATATTTCTCTTCAAAAAAGAGGTTTCAATTTACTCCTTGAAAATGTTCAATTTAAGAATGATAAAGAAGATCAACTTTTAAAATCCATACATTTATTTTATAGTTATTATAATACTGAGATTGGTGTGGATATCACGGAGGTCACACATCTATTTAATGTCAATTATGATTATTGGATCAATAAGGAATATGAATGGGTAGGCGATTTTTTATTGTCTATTAAAAATGAAAAATTTATTGATTATACATTTTCATCTGGTGACTACAGGAATAGAGTGATTAATTTTTATACCAGTTTTTATTTGAATTACATTCAACATCTAAAAGGCTATCGAAAGGAGGCGAAAGTATTAATTGAGCAAATTGATCAAAAATTAAAAAAATGAAAAATATATTTAAAGTTGCGTCAGCACAACTATCCCCAATTTTTTTAAATATAGAAAAGACTGTTGACAAAGCCTGTGATGCGATTGCTGAAGCGGGAAAGAAGGGTGCTAAATTAATCGTCTTTCCGGAAGCATTTATATCCGGTTACCCTGATTGGGTTTGGCTTATCCCAAACAGTAAAGGGGCTATTTTAAATGAACTTTATATAAAACTTGTTGAAAATGCAGTTTCAGTTCCTGATCATACATGCGAAAGATTATGTAAAGCGGCCAAATCAGCTGGAATTAATGTAGTGATGGGAATGCATGAACGAAATTCTGAAACGAGTAGCGCGAGTTTATACAATAGCCTTTTGTTTATCAATGATCAAGGTAAGATCATCGGTAAACATCGAAAGCTGATCGCTACCGGTGGAGAACGCTTAATATGGGCTCAAGGAGATGGGAATACTTTGAGATCCTATGATACTTCGGCCGGAAAAATTGCGGGACTCATTTGCTGGGAAAATTATATGCCCTTGGTAAGGAATGCGATTTATGAAAGTGGTGCACAAATATTAGCGACGCCAACCTGGGACAAAAGTCCTAATTGGCTGCAAAGTACACAACACATTGCCAGAGAAGGAGGGCTCTTTATTGTTAGTTCGTGCATGGCATTAAAAATGAGTGATTTGCCGGATGAATATGAGTTTAAAAAATTATATCCTGAAGGGAGAGAATGGATCAATGTTGGGAATAGCTGTATTGTTGCACCAAACGGAGACTATTTAGCCGGGCCATTAGAAGCTGAAGAAGGAATCTTATATGCAGATATTGATCTACAAAAAATTATTGCTGCTAAGCGAATGTTTGATGTGGTTGGTCATTATTCAAGACCGGATGTTTTTGGAGAATCATATAAAAGAAAACATAATTAAATAGTTAGAATAATCTAACATAAAGTTTAAAGCAATTAATCTATCTTTGTCTGCAATTCATTGATATGGCATCTCAAGCAGAAGAAAATTACCTTAAGGCACTTTTTACACTTACAGATATTAATGGTGAAGTGGCTATTTCAGCGCTTAGTCATACGCTTCGCGTAAGTAAGCCTACTGCCAATAGCATGGTTAAAAACCTTCACGAACAAGGCTTGCTTAATTATGAAAAATATAAGCCTTTATCACTTACAAAAAAAGGGATGAAAGAAGCTGCTTTGATCATTCGTAAACACCGACTCACAGAAATGTACCTTGTCGAGAAAATGGGCTTTGGCTGGGAGGAAGTACATGAGATCGCTGAACAAGTAGAGCATATTAAATCCCCTGAATTTTTTGATCGAATGGATGAAATAATGGGACATCCAACGATCGATCCTCATGGATCTCCAATACCGGATAAAAAAGGGAAGATCAATACAAAGAAGTATCAAAAACTAAGTGATTGTAAAGTAGGCGATTCTGTAATTCTATCTGCACTTAAACATTCTTCAGAAGATTTTTTAAAATACCTAAATGATAAGAATTTGAGCTTAGGACTTAAACTCAAAGTAGAATCGATTGAAGTTTTTGATGGGAGTATGAAAATTTCCTATGATAAGGATCATTGTGAAGTGCTAAGTGCTATAGTATGTGAGAGCTTGTTAGTCGATAAGTAGATTTCCCATTTTTATTCTATTGTATTAAAAAAGGACAGTATAAAGCAAGGAAAGGTCAAGATTATTTTCTCAAAAGTTGGTATGTTTCATGTACACAGAAATACTGATAATCTGATTTTTTTAATGGATAAACTACCTTACATATTTCTCTTTGTATTTCTTTATTTCTTTTCTGCTCTAAATGCACAAAATGAATATTTGCCAAAAACTGAATTGGTCTTGCTGTATGAAAGTGACCTGGCAGTGGATGCGAAAATTTTATATTTAGATACCGGTCTGATCAAGTTACAAGTGATTACTGTATTAAAAGACAATCATTTTGGAATTATAGAAGGAGATCTTTTAAATATTAAGAAAAAGAATTTCCCTGGATGTGGTTTTGATTATGTATTTGGCGGACCAATAAGAGGAAGGTTTTATCTTCATAAATATCCTGAATACTGGGGTCTTTATGAAATGCGTGAAGAATGTATGAACATGAGTACTCAAGAAGATGATACTTATATGGCTATGCTTAAAAAGACCATCGTTCTTCCTCCTGACGATATGGATAAATATATTATAGAGTTTCAGGATTTGTATGGGATGGATGATGAAAATTGGACTTTTTATACTAAAGTGTCAGATCAAACAATTAAAAATAGAGCTATAAATAATCCAATTGTGGCTCAATTTGAATTAGAAAAACGTAGCGCTGTGCATCCAATATATATTCAAATTCAAGAAAGCGTAGTACCTATGACAGAGGGTTTGATAGGATCATGTAGTTTAATGGAAGTAAAACCAAGTTACAATGGTACTGATGATATTGACTCACTTCGTACCTTGATGGAGTCTTTTGTGCAATTACCTGAAACGGATGTTTATTTGGAAGGGAAAGTGTATTTGCAATTTGAGATCAGTTCGGATGGAAATATAGGAGCATTTGAGATCAAACGGAGTTTACGCTCAGATTATGATCAAAAGGCAATTGAAGCGGTTAATTCATTATCAAAATGGCAGCCTGCTTTGAGTAGAAATACTGTGAGTTCATGTTTTTATGTTATTCCTATTTCTTTTAATTATCCTAAGGATCAAGATGAATAAAATTGAATATATAATAACAGCGATCTTACTAATATCCTTAACTTCTAGAGTAGAGGCGTGTTCTTGTTTTGGTCCCGACAAATTCGTTAATTCCATCAGTGAGTTTACTGCAGAAGTGGAAGTTTTATCTATAGATAGCTTACATATGATGAGGGGAAATAGATCTCATAAATATCCCGTCACCATTTTATTAGTTCAGAAGGTGATCAAAGGAAAAGCGAAAAGCGATACTTTATTTTTAATGAAAGATTCAGGCTTTGAATGTTTTCATTCGGTTCCTTATAGAGAAAAGGGGCAACGTTATATTCTTAGCGGAAATTTTGAGGATAAGCAGGTCATTAGCAGCAGTGATACACTAACTAAACCTATTTTTTATTTGGATCTCTGTTTAGAAAACATCCTTATTCTAAGAGATAATAAAGTAATTGGAAACGTAACTAAAAATAGAAAAACGAAAGTATCAAAAAGACAAAGATCGCTCGCTCGAATCAATAAAAAACTATCCTATCATTATTATAATAAAAGAATAAGGTTTGATAATAAAGAGAAGCTTATGCAAAAGATGTCAGAGCGAAAATTTTATCGAATTCTAGAAAGAAAAAACATTATTGATCGAAAATCAGACAAAGTATAAATGAAGTTAATACAGGAAATAATAGTGCTTTGTTAATGGTGAATTTTCTCTTTTAATAATCATTTTCTTTAAATTTAATATATCAAATCAATTATAATTAGGGGTCTCCTGATAAATATCATTATTTGGATTTTTTCAATGACGTAGATTTATATGAAGTTTAATATTAACAGATTCTATTAGTTATGAAGCTTTTTGAAAAAATTAGAGGATTATTCCTATTGTTAGCCTTTCTTTTGATTGGAAATTTGAATGTAAATGCACAATCGAATTGGGAAGCAGGTATTCGATTTGGTAATAAATGGTCTGCCGATCTAACAATTCCGCTTGGGGCAGGTCCACGTTTACATCCCTCGATCTATTTTGATCGCTTTGGGGTTGGTGCTTATTTCGATTGGTTATTTGCCATATCTGATGGTCCACAAGGATTGAAATTCTACCCTGGAGTAGGTCCCGAATTGTTTTTCGGGAATGATGTGGATATTGATATTGCCGGGAATTTTGGAGCTGAATATTCATTTGATTTCCCTTTAACCATAGGCTTCGATTGGAGACCGGGTTTTCGCTTAACGGATGATTTTAAGTGGAAATCAAATAACTGGGGTTTTATGGCTAGGTTCAGATTTGGTGAAGGAACTAAATTTGTAAGGACAAAATAAAAAAGCGACTTAAAATAAGAATGCCAGAAGACCTTTTTTAAGTAAATAAGGACCTGATTGCCGTTTTTATTATAGAGAAAATATGTAAATTAATCTCTATACAAAGGCTCACCATTCTCATCAGTAATCACTAATATCATATATTGTTTGAATAGGTGAAGTAATTATACATCATCCAGAATAGTCACAAAGGATTTACAAAGTTTTCAATATGGACGCGTAGATATTAGAGCAAAATTGCCTCAAGGTAAAGGCATTTGGCCGGCGCTATGGATGCTTGGAAACTCTTTTACAACAATAGGTTGGCCGGCATGCGGAGAAATTGATATAATGGAAATGGTGGGTAATAATTTCACTAATGAGGGAAACAATACTATTTATGGAACGGCTCACTGGGATAATAATGGGAGTTATGCTCAATTTGGAGGACAGTCGCAATTAAGCAGTGGTAAATATTCAGACGAATTTCATGTTTTCTCAATTATTTGGGATAGCAATTCAATAAAATGGTATCGGGATGATAATTTATTTCAACAAATTGATATTTCAGTTTCCGGCCTTAGTGAGTTTCAAGAAGCTTTCTTTTTCATTTTCAATGTAGCAGTAGGAGGGAACTGGCCCGGTAATCCAAATAGCAGCACGCCTTTTCCACAAGAAATGAAAGTTGATTATATCAGAGTATTTCAATAATTATTCTTTGGACTAGAAGATCGTATTCAGGCAAATTTTCTTAATCCTTATATAAAGGCTCACCATTCGCATCGGTAGTCAGTATATAACTCATATAATCGAAAAAGGGTCGCATCGCATTAAATGTTGCAATCACCTTATCTGCATAATCCGGAGCTAATACTTCTTGGTCTGTAAACTCTTTTGAAATAAGAAATTGCTTATACCGTAAAAGGTCAATTGCCGGATCCTCTTTTTTATATCCTTTAGGTGCAGATTTCACCTGATCTCCTTTTAATGTTCCAAAAGTACTGATGAAAGCTTTGCTGTTAATGATCTTTCGAAGTTCATCCGGATCTTCAGCGATGGCTTTTCTGATTCGTTTCAGATCGTCCGGATTCGGATCCCAAAAACCGCCTCCTACAAATGAATGTCCTGCTTCTATATGAAAATAATATCCTCCGCGCAATTGCTTAGTAGCACGTTTTAATACTCCCCCAAAATGGCTTTTATATGGCGTTTTATCATTCGAAAAACGTGTATCACGATAGATGCGATAAAGGCTTTTTTTACCGCTTACTGTCTCAATGTTATCCACCTTACTCATTCCTTCAACAACACCATCGGCAAAGGCGATCACATTTTCATGAATGCTTAAGTATTCTTTCTTATTTGCTGCAAACCAATCACGGTCGTTATTCTTTTTAAGTTTCTTTAAAAAATCTAGGACTTCTTTAGAAATTGCAGTTTTCATAATACACTTGTTTGTTTTTCCTAAAATTACAAATTACCGCCAATATTATTCAGGTTCTACAAAAGCCACGTGTGGTGTAATGTCTTCTGCTCCATGCGCTAATACTTTTAGTTTTTTGACTAAAAAGAAAAGTAGAATTCCAACTAATAAACAAGCAACAGATATAATAGCAAAAATGGCCATTTCTCCAGCTTCTTGTGCTGCTTCTCCCAACATACCGGCAGCTTTATTACCCAATCCAGTAATTGCGAAATAAGTCCCCATCATTAAACTTGCATATTTGGCAGGGGCTAACTTGGTGATAAAGGAAAGCGCTACGGGAGAAATACTCAATTCGGCAACAACATGCAATAAGTAAGAAAATAAAAGCCAATAGATTGGAGCTTTACCAAGCATAGAGATTGAAGCATCATATACTGCACCCATTAAGGCAAGAAAACTGATACTCATGATGATCATCCCTACTGCCATTTTAAAAATAGCAGAGGATTCTTTACCCATATTGCCCCATTTTAACCAAAACCAAGCCATGGGTGCTCCTAATATAACGACATAAAAAGCATGTAAAGATTGAAACCAACTAGTAGGTACTTCAAATCCGAAAACAAATCGATCAACACTATCCCTGGCATATAAGTTCATTAAGCCACCTGCTTGTTCATAAGCAGCCCAAAAAACAATAACAATTAGAAATGATATCATTAATACAATGATCCTATCCTTTTCCATTTTAGATAATGGTTGGGTGGCAAGGTGAGATTCTGTTTTCGAATGCTTAAGAAGGTTTCCAACATCTTTCAAATATTTTCCACCAAATACAAACACAACCTGACCGATGATCATTCCAAAACCGGCCAATGAAAAGCCTAAATGCCAATCAACTTTTTCACCAAAATAACCTACAAGTAAGGGAGCAGCTAATGCACCAATATTAATTCCAATATAAAATAATGTGAAACCGGCATCTCTTTTAGCGTCTCCTTTTTTATATAAACCACCTACCATTGTACTGATATTCGGTTTTAATAAACCAACACCACAAACAAGGAGCACCAATCCGGTATAAAACATAGTCATACTAACAAAAGTAAGTGAGAACTGTCCCAGGATGATAAGGATTCCACCAACAATCACGGATTTCTTTTGGCCTAACCATTTATCTGCAATGGCCCCACCAAAGATTCCCATAAAATAGACCATCATTCCGTACCAGCCATAAAGAGCAAGCGCTTCAGTGCTAGTCCAACCGAGACCTGGATTAGTAAGTTCAGTTGTTTTGGCGGTTAAGTAAAGCACTAATATGGCACGCATTCCATAATAGGAAAAGCGTTCCCAAAGTTCGGTGAAAAATAATATGAAAAGTCCCTTTGGGTGTCCTAGTATTGTTTTTTGTTGCATTGTTAAATTTTTGAAGGCTAAAGATAATTTTTTCTTTGGCAATGAATTAGTTTAAAAAGGAATGAGAATAAATTTGTTTAAAAACATGATGCCATGTAACACAAGTTGCACAATAAAAAGGAAAATAATGATTAAAATTGCAACTGAAAATATCCGGGATTCGGACATTAATGAAATCTACATTATGAAAAAAATAAATTTGATTGTTTTGGCAATTTCAATGGCTTTTATAGCATGCGACCAGACTGAGACAGAAACAAAAGTTGAAATGAGAGAAAACCCTTTATTAAGTGAATGGAACACGCCATTCGGAGTTCCCCCATTTGATAAAATCGAAGACGGTGATTATTTACCTGCCTTTGACGCTGCATTTGCTGAAAACAATAGCGAGATAGATGCTATTATTCAGAATCCGGAAGCAGCTACTTTCGAGAATACGATCGTTGCTTTTGAACTTAGCGGTGCATTATTAAACCGAATTTCAAATGTTTACTATGCTGTAGAAGGAGCGAATACAAATGATTCTTTAAAAGCGATCGGACAAATTTTGGCTCCTTTAATGTCGAGCCATTATGATAATATAAGTTTGAATAGCGATCTTTTTGCAAGAGTAAAAGCAGTATATGATGCAAAAGAATCTTTGAGTCTTGATAGTGAAGATCAAAAACTATTAGATGAAACTTATAAAAGTTTTGTTAGATCAGGAGCAAATTTAGAAGGAGAAGCAAAGGTGAAAATGAAAGAGATCAATTCACGTTTAGCTGAATTATCTAAAAAGTTTGGAGATAATGTATTGGAAGAAACCAATAATTTTGAGCTTCATATTACAGACAGAGAAAAAATAGGAAACTTACCGGCAAGTTTATTGGCAGGTGCAGCAGAAGAAGCCTTAGCTAAAGGACATGATTCCGGTTGGTCATTTAATTTAAATCGACCTAGTATCAATCCATTTTTACAAGCTTCTCCTGATAGGGAAAGCAGAAGTATCATGTTTGATGGATATGCTATGAGAGGAGATAATAATAATGAAAATGATAATAAAGCGATCTTAGAAGAGATGGTAGCGCTTCGATATAACAAAGCAGTTTTACTTGGATATGAATCCTATGCTGATTATGTTTTATCTGATAATATGGCAGAGACACCTGAGAATGTATATTCATTTCTTGACCAATTATGGACTCCTGCTTTAAATATGGCGAAAGCGGAAAGAGAAGCACTTACTAAAGAATTGCATAAAGATGGAGTAGAAGGGAAGCTGATAGGCAGCGACTGGAGACATTATGTAGAAAAAGTTAGAGCAGAACGCTATAATTTCAATGAAGAAGAAACACGTCCTTATTTCGAATTCACTGCGGTAAGAGATGGTGCTTTTATGTTGGCTACAAAATTATTCGGACTCCAATTCAAAGAATTATTTGATATGCCTAAATGGCATCAGGACCAACAAGTCTTTGAAGTATTAGAAGCAGATGGTTCACATTTAGGGATCTTATATATGGATTTCTTTGCAAGAGAAAGCAAAGCGGGTGGAGCTTGGATGAACGAATTAAGAATGCAATCAAATGTAGATTCATTTATTACTCCTATCGTAACCAATAATTTTAATTTCCCAAAACCTGTTGGAGATAGTCCTTCATTATTGTCTTTTTCAGAAGCACAGACTTTATTTCATGAATTTGGGCATGCATTGCATGGATTATTCTCAAATGTAAAATACGGATCGCTTTCCGGAACAAATGTACCACGCGACTTTGTTGAATTTCCTTCTCAAGTGATGGAGAATTGGATGAGTGAGCCGGAAGTGTTGAAATTGTATGCGAAGCATTATCAAACAGGTGAAGTTATTTCTGATGAACTTATTAAAAGAATGAATGATGCAAATGCTTTTAATCAGGGCTTTGAAACTACAGAAGCGATGTCTGCAGCTTATTTGGATATGGCTTACCATACTATAAAAAGTGATAAACCAATAAAAGCAAATGAATTTGAGGCCGGTGAAATGGGACGTTTAGGTTTGATCGAACAAATTATTCCAAGATACAGAAGCACTTACTTTTCACATATTTTTGCCGGTGGATATTCAGCCGGATACTATGCTTATATGTGGTCTGAAGTTTTAGATGCGGATGCATTTCAAGCTTTTAAGGAAACATCAATATTTGATGCTGAAACAGCAGGTCGTTATAGAACAATGTTAAGTTTAGGTGGATCAAGATCAGGAATGGATTTATACGTCGATTTTAGAGGAAGAAAACCTGAGATCGATGCTTTGAAAGCCAAAAAAGGATTCAATTAGCCCTTGCATAAAAATCTTATATAATGATCAAAGCCCCTTTGTCTTAGATGAAGGGGCTTTTTTGATCTGCAGTAGCTCAAGACAATTTTTTCAGGTAAAATTAAACCGCTTTACGCAACTATAGATGTGATGTGACAATGGAGGCTGATAGTATAACAAATGATTCAGTCAACTGTAATAATTAGAGTTCGTTTCGGACGTTATTTCAAGGATCCATCTCAAGATTTATAATAAATAATGTTTAACTATTATATGCATAAGTTAAACAAAATAGTTTATATTTGTCGAAATGTTGTATTTCAAATTTTATTATTTGAAGCAGAGACTAAGTCACTTCAATCCTAGCTATGATCAGATATTCCTCTCTTTTACTAATTGTTTTCTCGCTTCTTTTTAAGAACGGAGAAGCCCAGTATGCGCAAGACACACTTCAACAAAAGAAAGAATTCTTAAGTTTAGAAGAAGCATTAAAGAATCCTGAGAATGTTTACAGACTTAATTTGAGCGAGCAGGATGTTCAAATATCAGATACTATTTGGTCGAAATTTACGAAGCTTGAGTATTTGAGTCTTAAAAATGATCATTTAAAGCAGATTCCGGCAGGACTTGGTGAATTAAAATCGCTTAAAGTGCTTGATCTGAGTGGGAATGATTTTAAAGTTTTACCTACATCTTTTAGAAATCTGAGCAATTTGCAAGAACTCTACATTAACGATGATAAGAATTTTGAGCTGGAAAAAAATATTCCTATTCTGAGCCAGCTACCAAAATTAACTTCACTTCACCTTGAAAACGATGGTTTAAAGTCATTACCCATAAACACTGCCAGTCTAGCACAAATTGAGTCTTTATATTTGAACAACAATGAATTCAAACAATTACCGGTTGAGTTAAATAGCTTAGAGCACCTGAAATACTTAGATTTCCATGATAACAAGTATAGGATATCTCCGAAGGAAATTGAAAACAAGAATTTTGGATTTAAAATTACCTTCTAATTTTTGCTTAAGGTTATAGAACTCTGCGCTACTGAATTCTCCTCATTCTACTATCAAATCATTTCATTTTTAGAGCATGAAAGGAAAGAAGGTCTTTCTAAACCATAATTGAATTATTTATAATTAATGAACTTCTTTACAAAAACGGTTTTTACGATTTTTCTTACTACGATCTGAATAAGTATATCGGAGTTAGTAAAAAAGGGCAGGCCTTAATTTTTATTCTTACAAAGGTCAATTAATAAAAGATATTTTTCTGAAACTTTGATTTTGAGTCTCCTTGGAAAAGAAAATTTTAATAAGCAGAACAAATAAAGTTCTACATACTTCTTCAAACAGAATGGATTCAATAAACAAAAACTATTAACATTCCTCTTTTCAAATCTAATTTATCTTGGATCATTTCCGTTTGAATTGATCTTTAAATTAGATGCAACGAAAGCAGATTTACTGCGTAGAATAATAAATCAACACTTCGTTCAAGAAAAGTGAAATTATCCTTTTCCAATTTCTTGTATACTCTATTTCCTTATGTATATTTGTGATTCGCAATTCGCGAATTGAAATATTTACATTTTAACCTATATGAAACACCATCAGGGAATTCGGCCTCAAGACATTGTTATCTTGCTTAAAATGATCACCTTAAAAAAGACTCCCTGGTATCTAAAAGATCTGGCATTCGAATTAAAGATCAGTCAAAGCGAAGTGAGTGAATCCTTACATCGTTCACAGATCGCAGGTTTTGTGGGAAGGGATAAAAAGCGGGTTGAAAGAGAAGCTTTAATGGAATTTTTGGAGCACGGTTTAAAATATACCTTTCCTGAAGAACCCGGGAAAATTGTAAATGGTTTTTCAGCTGCGCAAAGTGCTGCTCCTTTATATCATGTTTTTAGAAGCACAGAGTCTTATGTTTGGCCGCATCCGGATGGTAATAGAAGAGGGCATAATATCAGGCCTTTGCATAAAAATGCCGCGGAGGCAAGTATGCTGGATGATAAATTATATGAGCTTCTGGCTTTGTCGGATGTTATAAGAACAGGTACTAGAACGGAGAAATCAAAAGCGGTTGAAGTTTTAAAACGTCGTTTACTTTAATTTTTTAGTAAACGCAACAAAATTCAGTTCCACTATTGATTATTACATCGTAATAATTAGATTCGTAATACAAAGTAGTATTTGAATGCTTAAGGACCAAGAGTATAAATACATGAAAGGAATGCATGCGATCCTTAAAGTGGTATTGTTCATTTATACCCGATTATTTTCGATCCGTTCAAACATTTCTCCAAAAGTTAAAGAATTAAATGCTCCCTATTTATTAGTTTCAAATCATATTGGTACCTGGGATCCATTTGTTGTCGGTTATTTTCTTTCTCAACCTATTCATTTTGTATCATCAGATGCAGTTTTCAGAGATCGATTTATGCGGATGCTTCTTATAAGAATGGGTGTTATACCTAAGAAGAAAAATATAAAGGACACCAAAGTGGTCCGTACCATGCTATCGACAATAAAGAATAATAATTGTATTGGATTATTTCCTGAAGCCTCTCGAAGTTGGACAGGAAGAACGATGCATATTGATCCATCGACCGCTAAATTGATCAAATTATTAAATGTCCCTGTTGTTACCGCTAAGATGAAAGGGATGCAATTATTTAATCCACGTTGGGCAAGTTTGCTTAGAAAAACGAAAGTGATCATTGATTTTGAGCTTTCTCTTTCAAAAGATGATGTCGCTAAATTATCGGAAAGTGAAATCTATGAAAAAATTAAAAGGGAACTTTTCCATGATGAAGTTGCATATCAGAGAAAGCATTTAATCAAAGTATTTTCATTTCATCGTGCTGAATACATTTCTTATGTATTATTTATCTGTCCGGAGTGTCACTCGATTGGAAAAATCACTAATCATCGAAATAATTTTGAATGCTCTGATTGTGCTTCTAAATGGCACATTAATACTTTTAGCTTTTTTGAAGGTATTGGTCATCAAAGTAAATTTGACAATATTATAGACTGGTATGATTGGCAGTTTGAATATTTCGAATCATTTATAAAGCAGAAAGCGGAAGCCTCAAATTCCGCAATTCTTTTTTCGGATAAGAACATGCTGGTTTTTCAGGAAAATGGAAATGGATTTAAAAGAGTCGGGAAATGCGATATGAATTTTTTTATAGATCGGATAGAATTGAATTTCTATAATGGGAAACAAATGTTACTTCCAATAAAGGAGATACAAACCTTGAGTCCGCAATTAAGAGAGCGGATAGAAATGACTTATGATGATAAAGCCTATCGGATCTTATCCCGAAAAAAAGGAGTTTCCGGTCTAAAATGGGAATTGGCATGCAATAGCATTTGGAAGAATGAAGGGCAGGAATATAAGCGTTCAAGCTACTTTAAGTAACTAGGAGGGTTTAGAAGAAAGAGGTAGGAATTAAACTACTTTTTGACTAACTTTAATAGGTCGTTTTGATCATTGTATCGAGGAAATTAAATAGATTGTATTTTGTGATACTGCTGGAAAGAGTTCTTTTTTTCGGCATTTTTTATTTTTGCTTAGGTTGACCTTTTCAAAATATTCGAATTTCAAAATTCTTTTTAAATAAATGCAAAAATGAGTTATAAATAATTGCATTTATCATACGTAGGTAGGTTTTGAACAAAGTAAATAAGAAGAATTTTGGGCCCAATTATCAATTGATAATTGGGTTTTTTTTAATTATTTAAAACCACGTATCTTAGAATTCATAAAACAATAGATCTTTATATGAAAAAACTAAAATTAAACTACCTGGCAATACTGGCTGTTGTAATAGCAAGTCAAGTTCTGCCTATGATCTGGTATGGTATATTTGCTGAGCCATGGATGGAAATGAATGGATTAACAATGGATTATTTATTGGCTAACCAAAGTAATACTCCCTACTTTGTGGCTCTTATTTCTTCCATGGTATTTGCCATTGTTTTAGCATGGTTATTTAAAAGAATGAATATTGAATCTGCCAAAGATGGATTTATAACCGCTCTGGCAATGGGTATTCCATTTTCTCTACTTAATTTAATGACTATTTATATGTTTTCATTCAGAAACTACGAACTTGTTTGGATCGATGGAGGTGAAAATCTTTTAATTTGGGTAGTTTCCGGATTAATCCTAGGAGGATGGAGAAAGTATGAGTTGAATTGATTTTTACTGTAAATTTAACTCTTTTAAGAGCGATCAATTCTAACTATGGAAACAGGTATTAATTCTAACTGGCTATTAGAGCATTGGGGAATATCCATTCATTTTCAGTTTAAAATATTTTATTCTTTAATTGCCTTTATTAGCCTCATCGTTTTAAGAAGGCTCACAATTAAACTTTTCCTAAATAAAAGAGTTGATCCTAAAGAGCGCTATTATTATACTAATGCGATAAAATATACCTATTCGGCGATCCTTATTTTATCTCTTGCTACAATTTGGTTTAGTGAATTCCGATCCATTGCAACCATATTAGGTTTAGTTGGAGCTGCTCTAACCATTGCTTTGAAAGATCCTATTGTAAATTTAGCTGCATGGCTATTTATACTCGCTCGACAACCTTTTAAAATTGGTGACCGTGTTCAAATTGGTGAAAATAAAGGGGATGTGATCGATATTCGCTTATTTCAATTTACGATCAATGAAATTGGAAATTGGGTAGAGGCGGATCAAAGTAC
>Ga0316188_10000077_pt1 | contig 30397 bp, 24 predicted proteins | sample Phiworburrow1_MG_FD_204933 | JGI IMG/M metagenome (GOLD analysis project Ga0316188, IMG submission 204933) | Coastal sediment microbial communities from Maine, United States - Phippsburg worm burrow 1 | ecosystem: Environmental > Aquatic > Marine > Coastal > Sediment | place: USA: Maine... | reverse complement strand
GGAATCACAATTACCAAAAGCATCGCAAACCGTATATTCAAAGGAATCTGTGCCTTCGAAGTCAGTTGTGGGGGTATAGGTAACTGAATCATCCGTAATATCGTCAGGGGTGCCATTGTCATTGACAACAACAGTGCCACTGGCAGGATCGGTTACTGTTAGGGTACCATCCGCAGGAATACCTGTATCATTAGCCAGTATATCTATCTCCACCTCAGTGTCTACAGGAGTCTCAGCCGTGTCGTCCACTACATTAATTGGGGGGGGGATTGGCCCAACCTGCACACTTACCGTAGCGGAATCACAATTACCAAAAGCATCGCAAACCGTATATTCAAAGGAATCTGTGCCTTCGAAGTCAGTTGTGGGGGTAAAGGTCACCGAATCATCCGTAATATCGTCAGGGGTGCCATTGTCATTGACAACAACAGTGCCACTGGCCGGATCGGTTACTGTTAGGGTTCCATCCGCAGGAATACCTGTATCATTAGCCAGTATGTCTATATCCACTGCAGTGTCAACAGGGGTATTGGCCGTGTCGTCAACTACATTAATTGGATCATCTGTAACCACTATATTCACGGTCGCCGAAGCACATACATCCGGATCCGGGTCAATATTACATACCTCATAAATAATCGTAACATTTATATTATTTTCCGACTCAGAAGGTGTATAGGACAATTCCCCGGTTTCGGGATCAAAAGCAACTATTCCGGTTGCGTCCCCGCCAATCCTTACTATGGATGTAGTACCCAGGTTGTTAGGATCGTTATTAGGAAGGTAATCATCATTCTCCAAGATATTAATAATTACCTCTGTTAAAGGTGGTGTAGTTCCAGAATCATCTACGGCGGTGGCTATTAAAGGGTTGGGGTCCGTACCGTTTGGATTCCCATCGCTATCACAATCCAGGATATCCCAAACGCCTGAAGTATCAACAGTTTGGCTTTCCAGAATTAGATCACAGGGGTCTAATGGATCTGTTGAGTCAGTAATCTCATCACCATTTGTTACCCCGTCACCGTCGCAATCCAGGTTGTCCCACTCAGTTGTAGTAGCCACCGTTTGGCTTGCCAGGATAAAATCGCAGGGATCTAATGGATCAGTTCCATCTGTAACTTCATCAGTATTAATAACACCATCTCCATCAGAATCAGTTGGAGTTGTAGGATCTAAATAATCAGGTGTACCATTGCCATTTGTATCGTCATTTGTAGGATCACCATCTTCATTTGCATCCTCATCCGGGGTATCAGCGCCGTCACCGTCATCATCAATATCTCTATAGTTTACATCCTCAGTACCATCCGTATCCGGTAAATCAGTTGCCGGGTCTGTTATTTCGTCATTTACCAGAAAAGGATCATTTAAATCACTGCCCTCATAGCCATCATCAAGACCATCCTCATCGGTATCTGTACCAGTAAATGTCTGATCAGGGATCCCATCAAAATTAAAATCGTTCCCTTCATTATTATCAGGAACCAAATCGTTATCCGTGTCCGTATCCAAATAATCCGGCTCGTCCGTACCGTCTGTATTCTCCGGAGTAAGACCTTGATCACCTGTTCCTTCGTAAGCATTGTCCAGGCCGTCTTTATCATCATCCAAACCAGATGGAAGAATATAGCCACTTGTGGTCTGTGCCTCTATATTATCAGGTAGACCATCATTTTCGGAATCAATATCTCTAAAATTAGGATTGGGGTCATTATCGGAATTTATCGGATGGAGTCCTTCTCCAGAGCCCGGTGTATTTTCGTAATGATCATCCAGGCCATTGCCATCACTATCCATACCGCAGGGTGGTTGAAATCCGGCAGTTTCCTGAGCTTCCACATTATCAAGGATACCATCATTATCTGAGTCGATATCCCTGTAGTCCGGTTGAGAATCCCCATCAGTATTTACAGGAATTAGCCCTCCACAGCTTCCGGGAGTCTCCTCATAATGGTCATCCAGTCCGTTTCCATCAGAATCCATCCCACAGGGTGCCTGAAAGTCCACAGTGGTTTGAGCTTCTACGTTGTCTAGTATCCCATCGTTATCACTATCGATATCTAAATAATCCGGATGACTATCTAAATCTGAATCTATGGGCACCAGTCCACCACAACTGCCCGGGGTTTCCTCATAATTATCATCCAGTCCGTTACCATCAGAATCGATTCCGCCGGGGGATATATAACCCATAGTCGGCTGGGATTCCACGTTATCAATAATTCCATCATTATCGGAATCAACATCCAGGTGATTGGGTATTCCATCATTATCAAAGTCTGTTGGATTTGTTAATGGATTGTTGTCCCCGTCTTGATTTTTATCTTCTCTTGTATCTATAATACCGTCATTGTCGTCATCAATATCAGTGAGATCATTAATACCATCATTATCTGTATCTGTTTCTGTATAAGTGGCTGTATTGGAAAACTCCTCAGGAATTTTGTCAAAAGAGGTGGAAATAATAAATACGATAACAGCAGCTATCAAGGCAAAACCATGAATGGCCTTATCTCGTGTTTTGATTGGGGTAAAATTTTCCATAAATGATAGTTTTCATTTAAACATATCACCATGGCTATGCAGGAAAATATTTAAGTAAGAACTTGGGATTCTCTAAAATAGAGACGAAAGATATGGTTAAATTTCCTGGTATCAAATCCATTTGAGAGCTTAAATTAACAAATATCTTTGAAAGACATTGAAACTCGTTAAAACGTCAAAAATGCTGTTTATACAAATTAATAAACATAATACAAAAAACTACAAAACCCTCTCTCAGATCCATAAAAACGTTAAATTTTAACCGTTAATCGATAAATGCCTTTTCATCATATAAACTAATAATTTGGAGTTCTTTTGTTACCGACTATTGGGCATGAGGAGATAGATGTTAAAAAAAACCATCTATGCCCATAGAGCTGTTTTATTTGCCTTATTTTTGCACAAATTTTTGCAGTGAATTTTACAAAAGAAATAGAAAAAAGAAGAACATTTGGGATTATTTCCCACCCTGATGCCGGGAAAACTACACTTACAGAAAAGTTGCTGTTATTTGGTGGTGCCATACAAGAAGCAGGGGCTGTGAAAAACAACAAAATTAAAAAAACAGCCACCAGTGATTTTATGGAAATTGAGCGACAGCGAGGGATTTCCGTGGCTACTTCTGTGCTTGCCTTCCTCTATAAGGGAAAGAAGATAAATATTTTAGACACACCGGGTCATAAGGACTTTGCTGAAGACACTTTTAGAACCCTAACAGCTGTAGATAGTGTAATTGTTGTAATAGATGTTGCCAAAGGTGTTGAGGAACAAACCAAAAAATTGGTAGAGGTCTGCAGGATGAGAAATATCCCTATGATCGTTTTCATTAATAAACTCGACAGGGAAGGAAAGGACGCTTTTGACCTTTTGGATGAAGTTGAGCAGGAATTAGGACTAACAGTAACCCCGCTTAGCTTTCCAATTGGCATGGGTTACGATTTTAAAGGCATCTACAATATATATGAGAAGAATATAAACCTATTTAAAGGAGATAGTAAAAAAAACATCTCAGATATAATTGCATTTGATGATATAAATAGCCCTGAATTAGAGAATATTATTGGAACCAGCGCAGCTGAATCTTTAAGAGATAATATGGAATTGGTCAACGGCGTATATCCTCCTTTTGACAAACAAAAGTATCTGGCGGGCATGCTTCAGCCCGTTTTTTTCGGCTCTGCTCTTAATAATTTTGGGGTAAAAGAACTTCTTGATTGTTTTATTGAAATAGCTCCATATCCAAGTTCAAAGATGGCTGAAGAACGTCTGGTACATGCCAATGAAAAAGAGCTTTCTGGTTTTGTATTTAAAATCCATGCAAATATGGATCCTAAACACAGGGATCGTTTGGCATTTGTAAAAATTGTTTCCGGAACTTTTGAACGCAATAAACCTTATTTACATGTGAGGCATAATAAGAATTTGAAATTTTCAAGTCCGAATGCATTTTTTGCGGAAAAAAAAGAGATTGTAGATATCTCCTATCCCGGAGACATTGTGGGATTACACGACACAGGAAATTTTAAAATTGGAGATACGTTAACAGAAGGCGAAAATTTACATTATAAAGGTATCCCTAACTTTTCTCCGGAACATTTCAGATATATCAACAATGCGGATCCCATGAAATCCAAGCAGTTAACTAAAGGAATTGATCAGTTGATGGATGAAGGTGTAGCCCAATTATTTACTTTGGAACTTAATGGCAGAAAAGTAATAGGTACTGTGGGGGCCTTGCAATATGAAGTAATTCAATACAGATTGGAACATGAGTACGGTGCAAAATGCACATATGAAAATTTTCCGGTATACAAGGCCTGCTGGGTTGATGCTGAAGATCCCAATAATGATGAGTTTAAAGAATTTAAAAGGGTAAAACAAAAATTCCTGGCTAAAGATAAGCGAGGACGGTTGGTTTTTTTAGCAGATTCTCAATTTTCACTACAAATGACTCAACAAAAATATCCTACTGTAAAACTGCATTTTACTTCAGAATTTGAAAAATAAGATCTTATTTTGATCCAAAATTAAAAACCCATGAATGTAATGATTCATGGGTTTTTAATTAAGCCTCTCCTGTAGGTCCGAAATTTAATGGAATCGGAGGTTGTTCGTAATCTTTTATAGTCCCGTGAGCCTTTTCAAAACGACTTACATTATCATTAAGGGCCTTCAAGAATTTCTTTGCATGCTGGGGAGTAAGTACAATCCTGCTTTTCACCTTCGCTTTTGGTGCCCCGGGCATCATGCTTATAAAATCAACAACGAATTCTGATACGGAATGATTTATTATAGCCAAATTGGAGTAGATCCCTTCAGCTATTTTTTCATCCAGCTCTATATTAATCTGTTGTTGTTTCTGATTTTTTTCTTCCATTATGCACTTCAAAAAATTAATTCATTGAAATAAACAAAAACCCTCAATTTTTAATTGAGGGTTCATGATTTTAAAATTTTAACTCTTCTTTGCGAGCCATAATTTCATCGTATTCCTCTTTTGAGCCTACGATTATATTCTCATAATCCCTCATACCTGTTCCGGCGGGAATCTTATGACCAACAATTACGTTTTCCTTTAAGCCTTCAAGGTAATCAATTTTACCACTGACAGCCGCTTCATTCAAGACCTTTGTCGTTTCCTGGAACGATGCCGCAGAAATGAATGATTTGGTTTGCAATGATGCTCTTGTTATACCTTGCAAAATTGGCGTAGCCGTTGCCGAAACAGCATCCCGGGCACTTGCCAAAGCTTTATCGGCGCGTTTCAGGATTGAATTCTCATCTCTTAATTCCCGAGCTGTAATAATTTGCCCTGGCTTAAGGTTTTCGGATTCGCCCGCATCTTCAACAACTTTCTTACCAAAGATCTCATCGTTTTCCAGAATAAAGTCGTCTTTGTGAACCAATTGATTTTCGAGGAATGTAGTATCTCCTGAATCCTGGATACGTACTTTTCTCATCATCTGGCGTACAACTACTTCAAAGTGTTTATCGTTAATTTTTACACCCTGGAGTCGGTAAACTTCCTGTACCTCATTTACAAGATACTGCTGTACTGCAGAAGGTCCTTTAATTGCAAGGATGTCTTCCGGTGTAATTGAGCCATCCGATAAAGCCATCCCGGCCCTGACATAGTCATTCTCCTGAACCAAAATCTGGTTGGAAAGTTTTACCAAATATTTCTTTACTTCCCCAAGTTTGGATTCAATGATAATCTCTCTGTTACCTCTTTTTATCTTACCAAACGAAACTACTCCGTCTATTTCAGATACAACTGCAGGATTGGATGGATTACGAGCTTCAAAAAGTTCGGTTACCCTTGGCAAACCACCTGTGATATCACCAGCTTTAGCTGATTTACGAGGAATTTTTACCAATATTTTACCTTCTTTAATCTTATCGCCATCATCTACCATTAAATGCGAACCAACAGGCAGGTTATAAGAACGTAAAACCTCATCCTTTGAATTTTTAATCAATAAAGTAGGAATCAATTTCTTATTTCTGGATTCTGAAATAACTTTTTCCTGAAACCCGGTTTGTTCATCAATTTCCACCTGATACGTAATTCCCTGCTCAATATTCTCATAGGAAATCTTACCTGGGAATTCTGAAACAATAACTCCGTTATAGGGATCCCACTGGCATATTATATCTCCCCTATTTACTTTGCTCCCATTCTTAAAGAAGATTTGAGAACCATAAGGAATATTATTCGTGCTTAGTGTAATTCCGGTCTTGGCATCAACAATTTTAATCTCGGAAGTTCTTGAAATCACAATATCAACATCTTTGCCTTCAGAATTCTGACCTTTTACAACTCTCAGGTCTTCAATCTCTGCAATACCACCAAATTTAGCTTCAAGTTTACTATCCTCAGAAATGTTACCTGCAATACCACCAACGTGGAACGTACGTAATGTTAACTGCGTACCAGGTTCTCCAATAGACTGCGCTGCAACTACACCTACGGCTTCACCGCGCTGAACCATCTTATTGGTTGAAAGGTTTCTACCATAGCACTTGGCACATATCCCCTTTTCAGCCTCACAAGTAAGTGCCGAGCGGACTTCTACTTTTTCAATTGGCGAAGCTTCCACTTTCCTTACATCAATTTCCATGATCTGTTGTCCTGCAGTTAAAAGCAGTTCCTCAGTCAAAGGATTATATACATCATGCAAAGAGACTCTTCCCAATATTCGTTCCCCCAGGGTTTCAACAACTTCTTCGTTTTTCTTTAAAGATTCAACCTGAATTCCTCTAAGAGTTCCACAATCATCAATATTTACTATAACATCCTGCGAAACATCCACCAGACGCCTGGTAAGGTATCCTGCATCTGCCGTTTTAAGAGCAGTATCTGCAAGTCCTTTACGTGCACCGTGTGTAGAAATAAAGTATTCCAAAATAGATAATCCTTCCTTAAAGTTTGAAAGAATCGGATTTTCTATAATCTCACCTCCACCTGCTGTCGATTTCTTAGGCTTAGCCATTAACCCTCTCATACCGGTTAACTGTCTAATCTGCTCTTTTGAACCCCTTGCTCCGGAATCCAACATCATATACACCGAATTAAATCCCTGTTGATCTTCACGGATTCGCTTCATTGCCAACTCTGTTAACATGGCATTTGTTGAAGTCCAAACATCAATCACCTGATTATAGCGCTCGTTGTTTGTGATAAGACCCATGTTATAATTCGCCATAATGCCCTCTACTTGTTCATTGGCATCAGCAATCATGGTGTGCTTTTCCTGAGGAATAATAATATCACCAAGGCTAAACGACAATCCCCCTTTAAAGGCAAAATCATAACCCATCGTCTTTATCAGATCCAAAAACGCAGCAGTCGTAGGCACATCTGTAACCTCAAGAATCCTTCCGATAATATCCCGTAAAGATTTTTTGTTCAACACTTCGTTTATATATCCGGCTTCTTCCGGTACAACCATATTAAATAATACTCTACCAACGGTAGTTGTAATAATCTGGTTTACCAGTTCTCCTTCTTCATTAAAATCTTTAGCTCTAACCTTAATACCGGCATTAAGCTCTACTTTCCCTTCATTAAATGCTATTACTACCTCTTCATAGGAGTAAAAAGTCAGGCCTTCACCCCTTACCGGAACTTCCTTGGTAGATTTGCGCTCTTTTGTCATGTAATACAAGCCGAGCACCATATCCTGTGAAGGAACCGTAATAGGAGATCCATTAGCCGGATTTAATATATTGTGAGAAGCCAACATCAAAAGCTGGGATTCCAATATAGCTTCAGGGCCTAAAGGAAGATGCACCGCCATTTGATCCCCATCAAAATCCGCATTAAAGGCAGTACAAACCAAAGGATGCAACTGAATTGCCTTACCTTCAATTAATTTCGGCTGAAAAGCCTGTATTCCCAATCTGTGTAATGTGGGAGCCCGGTTAAGTAATACCGGATGCCCTTTCAGGACATTTTCTAAAATATCCCATACCACAGGCTCTTTCTTATCAATGATCTTTTTGGCCGACTTAACTGTCTTAACAATACCTCTTTCAATCAATTTCCTGATTATAAAAGGCTTATAAAGCTCGGCAGCCATATCTTTGGGAAGACCGCATTCGTATAAGTTCATTTCAGGACCTACAACAATAACCGAACGAGCTGAATAATCTACTCTTTTACCCAATAGGTTTTGTCGAAAACGTCCCTGTTTTCCCTTTAAAGAATCTGAAAGGGATTTCAGCGGCCTATTTGATTCAGTCTTTACAGCTGAAGCTTTACGCGTATTGTCAAAAAGCGAGTCAACCGCTTCCTGAAGCATTCGCTTCTCATTTCTTAAGATAACTTCAGGTGCTTTAATTTCCATTAATCTCTTGAGGCGATTATTTCTTATAATTACACGCCTGTACAGATCATTTAAATCTGAAGTAGCGAAACGTCCTCCATCTAAAGGAACAAGAGGTCTTAACTCCGGCGGAATAACCGGTACGACCTTCATGATCATCCATTCAGGTTTGTTATCCCTGTTATCCTGAGATTCTCTTAATGCTTCAACAACCTGAAGCCTTTTTAGGGCTTCTGTTTTACGTTGCTTTGAAGTCTCAGTATTTGCTTTATGTCTTAATTCATATGATAATTGCTTCAGATCAATTCGCGCAAGTAAATCTATAAGGCATTCGGCACCCATTTTCGCAATAAATTTATTGGGATCCGAATCCTCTAAATACTGGTTTTCCGGGGGAATAGAATCAAGAATATTCAAATACTCCTCTTCTGTCAGAAAATCCAGTTTTTGGATTTCTTCTCCTTCAGGTCCAACTGCAATACCCGGCTGTATTACTACATAACGTTCATAATAAATGATCATGTCCAGTTTCTTGGAAGGTAATCCCAGGAGGTAGCCAATTTTATTGGGCAAGGAACGGAAATACCAGATATGGGCAACCGGTACTACTAAATTTATATGCCCTACCCTGTCGCGACGAACCTTTTTCTCAGTTACTTCAACCCCACATCTATCGCAGACAATTCCTCTATAGCGGATTCGTTTGTATTTTCCGCATGCACATTCGTAATCTTTTACAGGACCAAAAATGCGTTCACAGAACAATCCATCGCGCTCAGGTTTATGAGTTCTATAATTAATAGTTTCAGGTTTTAAAACTTCGCCTCGTGATTCTCCCAAAATTGCCTCAGGAGAAGCCAATCCAATTGAAATTTTATCAAACCTTTTTATTGCAGTATTATCTTTTATTCTAGCCATGGTAATATGGTGATAGTATATTTAATATGTGTAAAAAACTATTATTCTTCAAGTCTAATATCTAAACCTAATCCCTTAAGTTCATGCATTAATACATTGAAAGATTCTGGTAATCCAGGTTCCGGCATGGTTTCGCCTTTTACAATTGATTCATAGGTCTTGGCACGTCCAATTACGTCATCAGATTTTACAGTCAAAATCTCACGAAGTGTTGCAGATGCCCCATAAGCCTCCAGGGCCCAAACCTCCATTTCACCAAATCGTTGTCCACCAAATTGAGCTTTACCTCCTAATGGTTGCTGTGTAATCAACGAATATGGTCCAATAGAACGAGCGTGCATTTTGTCATCCACCATATGTCCTAATTTCAACATATAAATGACACCAACTGTCGCAGCCTGGTCAAACCGTTGCCCGGTTCCACCATCATAGAGATAGGTATGACCAAATCTTGGTATTCCGGCTTCATCCGTAAATTCATTAATCTCATCAAGAGTGGCTCCATCAAAAATTGGAGTCGCGAATTTTTTGTTAAGATTTTGACCTGCCCATCCGAGAACAGTTTCATAAATCTGGCCAATATTCATACGCGATGGCACCCCTAATGGGTTTAACACAATATCTACAGGAGTTCCGTCCTCAAGGAAAGGCATATCTTCCTGCCTAACAATTCGGGAAACAATACCTTTGTTACCATGACGTCCAGCCATTTTATCCCCTACTTTTAGCTTACGCTTTTTGGCGATATATACTTTTGCCAGTTTCATAATACCCGCAGGTAACTCATCACCAACAGAAATAGTGAATTTGTCCCTTCTAAGATTCCCCTGAAGGTCGTTCAGTTTAATCTTATAGTGGTGAAGCAAATCGGCCACCATGAAATTAGTATCCTTGTCCGTAGTCCAGCTACCCCCAACAAGGTGGGCAAAATCATCCACGGCATTCAACATCTTCATGGTATATTTTTTACCTTTAGGCAATACTTCTTCACCAAGATCATTCATCACTCCCTGCGAAGTTTTCCCATTGATAAGTTTAAACAGCTTTTCAATAAGGATTTCTTTAAGTTCCTGGAATTTTACTTCATATTCAAGTTCCAGACTGGAAATTGCTTCCTTGTCCTCTGAACGTTTGCGTTTATCCTTAATGGAACGGGAAAATAACTTTTTATCTATTACTACACCACGTAGTGAAGGAGAAGCTTTTAAAGAAGCATCCTTAACATCCCCTGCTTTATCTCCAAAAATAGCACGAAGCAATTTTTCTTCAGGTGTAGGATCCGATTCGCCTTTTGGCGTAATCTTACCGATCAGAATATCTCCTGGCTTTACTTCTGCACCGATACGAATCATTCCATATTCATCAAGGTCTTTAGTTGCCTCTTCCGAAACATTGGGAATATCATTAGTTAACTCTTCTGCTCCCAATTTGGTGTCTCTAACTTCCAGAGAGTACTCATCTATATGTATGGAAGTAAAAATATCTTCACGAACAACTTTTTCGGAGATAACAATCGCATCCTCGAAGTTATATCCTTTCCATGGCATAAAGGCCACTTTCAGGTTTCTACCCAGGGCCAGTTCACCACTTTCCGTGGCATATCCCTCACAAAGAACCTGTCCTTTTTTAACTTTATCTCCTTTTTGGACGATTGGTTTAAGGTTAATACTAGTCCCCTGGTTGGTTTTTCTGAACTTAACCAATTCATAAGTCTTGGAATCTTCTTCAAAACTTACCAATTTTTCTGCTTCGCTCCGTTTGTAATTAATGGTGATCCTTTGAGCATCAACATATTCTATTACACCGTCTCCTTCAGCATTTATCAGTACCCTTGAATCTGATGCCACCTGTCTTTCCAATCCTGTCCCTACAATTGGAGATTGCGGTTTCAACAATGGAACTGCCTGACGCATCATGTTAGATCCCATCAAAGCCCTGTTCGCATCATCATGTTCAAGGAAAGGAATTAACGAAGCCGATATGGATGCAATCTGATTAGGTGCAACATCTGTATAATTTACATCTATTGGATCAACAACCGGAAAATCTCCTTCTTCCCTTACAATAACTTTTTCCTGATCTATAGCGCCATTATCCTTAAGCGGAATATTGGCCTGCGAGATTTTCATGCCTTCCTCTTCTTCGGCACTCAGGTATATGAAGTCCTTTGTATCTACTACTCCTTTGTCAACTTTGCGATAAGGTGTTTCCAGGAAGCCCATAGGGTTTACTTTGGCAAATACCGCAAGAGATGAAATTAGCCCAATATTTGGACCTTCAGGGGTTTCAATCGGACAAAGTCTTCCGTAATGTGTATAGTGAACATCTCGAACTTCAAATCCAGCACGTTCTCTTGAAAGACCACCTGGCCCGAGAGCTGATAATCTTCTCTTGTGCGTAATTTCGGCAAGAGGATTGGTCTGATCCATGAACTGTGATAATTGGTTGGTACCAAAAAATGAATTTATCACAGAGGACAGTGTTTTGGCATTTATCAGATCAATCGGAGTAAATACCTCATTGTCCCTTACATTCATTCGCTCACGAATAGTCCTCGCCATACGCGCCAAACCAACACCAAACTGAGATGACAATTGCTCGCCAACAGTTCTAACACGCCTGTTGGAAAGGTGATCTATATCATCAATTTCCGCTTTAGAATTGATAAGTTCAATTAAATACTTGATAATCGTGATAATATCTTCCTTGGTAAGTACCTGTTTGTCCATACCAATATCCAAACCAAGCTTTTTATTCATCCTGTAACGACCAACTTCACCTAAATTATATCGTTGATCAGAGAAGAATAATTTATCAATTATACCGCGCGCAGTTTCTTCATCAGGTGGCTCTGCATTACGCAATTGACGGTAGATATGTTCCACTGCTTCTTTTTCAGAATTTGTGGGGTCTTTTTGTAAAGTGTTATGAATAATTGCATAATCACTTTGGGCATTGTTCTCTTTATGTAGCAGAACGGTTTTTACATCTGCCTCAATAATTTCATCAATATGTTCTTTTTCAAGAACTGTATCACGATCCAGTATTATTTCATTTCGTTCTATAGAAACAACCTCACCAGTATCTTCATCAACAAAATCCTCATGCCAGGTATTAAGAACCCGTGCAGCAAGTTTACGCCCTAATATCTTCTTTAATCCCGTTTTTGAAACTTTCACTTCTTCAGACAGGTCAAAAATCTCTAGAATATCTTTGTCTCTCTCAAAACCTATTGCTCTAAATAATGTTGTAACCGGTAATTTTTTCTTTCTATCAATGTACGCATACATTACGCTATTGATATCAGTAGCAAATTCTATCCAGGATCCTTTAAAAGGAATTACTCTGGCAGAATATAATTTGGTGCCATTGGCATGAAAAGATTGACCAAAGAATACCCCTGGAGAACGATGTAACTGTGAAACAACGACACGTTCCGCACCGTTTATAACAAAAGTTCCGCTGGGTGTCATATAAGGTATGGTGCCCAAATATACATCCTGAACAATAGTCTCAAAATCCTCGTGTTCCGGATCGGTACAATATAGTTTCAATCGGGCTTTAAGAGGCACGCTGTAAGTCAGACCTCTTTCTATGCACTCTTGTATGGAATACCTGGGTGGATCTATAAAGTAATCAAGAAACTCCAGTACAAATTGGTTTCTTGTGTCGGTTATTGGAAAGTTTTCCATGAAGGTGTTGTACAAGCCTTCATTGCCCCTTTTGTCAGATTTTGTTTCAAGTTGAAAAAAATCTTGAAATGATTTAATCTGAATGTCCAAGAAATCCGGATAATTCGGAATGTTCTTAGCGGATGCGAAGTTTACTCTTTCAGTCTGTTTTGTGAACATCTATGGACAAAATTTTGATCGTGAATACCTAAAAATGGGTAGTATATTACTTTATATACTATGTATAAAAGGGTTTAGGTCTAGCCACCAAACCGGCGGAAAGACCTAAACCAAAATCATATGGTTCTTGCTATTATTTAAGCTCAACTTCTGCTCCAGCTTCTTCTAATGATTTTTTGATTCCTTCAGCTTCGTCCTTAGACACACCTTCTTTTACTGCTTTCGGTGCGCTGTCAACGATGTCCTTAGCATCTTTTAATCCAAGGCCGGTCAATTCTTTAACCAATTTAACTACTGCTAATTTGGAACCTCCAGCAGCTGTCAAAATAACATCAAATTCTGTTTTTTCTTCAGCGGCTTCTGCTTCACCACCTGCGGCTCCACCACCTGCAGCAACTGCAACAGCTGCAGCAGCAGGCTCTATGCCATACTCATCTTTTAATATATTAGCTAACTCGTTTACTTCTTTTACGGTTAAGTTAACCAATTGTTCTGCGAAATCTTTTAAATCTGCCATTTTTCTATCGTTTAATAAAATTCTTAAATTATTCTAGTTTTTAGTGCGTATTAATTATTTTTCAGATAATGTTTTAAGGATACCTGCAAGTTTTCCACCTCCGGATTTTAATCCAGAAATAACATTTTTGGCAGGAGACTGCAATAGACCAATGATTTCGCCTATCATTTCCTCTTTGGATTTAATATCTACCAAAGCATCCAAATTTTCATCCCCTACATAAATTGCTTCCTGTACAAAAGCACCTTTTAATAAAGGTATATTTGATTTTTTGCGGAAACTTTTTATAAGTTTAGCGGGTGCATTACTGGTTTCTGAAATCATTAAAGAAGTATTTCCCTTTAAAATTTCAGGTAATTCCCCGAATTCTTTTTCCGATGCTTCCATTGCCTTTGCCAGTAAAGTATTTTTTACTACAGACAATTTTATGTTTGCTTTAAAACAAGCTCTTCTTAATGCCGAGGTTGCCACTGCATCCAATCCGGAAATATCTGCCAAATAAATCGTTGAATTATCAGCTAACTGAGCCGTCAAATCTTTTATAACGGTTGCTTTTTCTTCTCTTGTCATGATTTTAAAACGTTTACAGTTAAACTGCTTTAGGATCTAATTGGAGACTAGGACTCATTGTACTGGACATATATATACTTCTCATATATATACCCTTTGCCGCTGCCGGTTTCAACTTATTTAAGGTATCAATTAATTCCTTAGCGTTTCCTGCTATTTTATCTGCCGAAAACGAAGCTTTACCAATGGCCGCATGCACAATACCAGCCTTATCTACTTTAAAATCTATTTTACCTGCCTTTACATCGGAAACAGCCTTGGCCACATCCATCGTTACGGTACCAGTTTTTGGATTGGGCATTAATCCTCTTGGACCTAAAATACGTCCTAAAGGCCCTAATTTACCCATAACACTTGGCATTGTAATAATTACATCTACATCTGTCCAACCGCCTTTTATTTTATCCAAATACTCATCCATACCAACAAAGTCTGCACCAGCTTCTTTCGCTTCGGCTTCCTTATCAGGGGTTACCAAAGCCAGGACTTTTACATCTTTACCGGTACCATGAGGCAATGTTACAACCCCACGTACCATTTGATTGGCTTTACGTGGATCTACTCCTAACCTAACTGCAAGGTCAATGCTCGCATCAAACTTTGCGTTGGTTATCTCTTTTACAAGCGAAGAAGCTTCTGTCAAAGAATAGAGTTTATCTTTCTCTATTTTAGCATGTGCTTCTTTTTGCTTTCTGGTTAATTTTGCCATGTTAAAAATTGCTTTTAAGATTTTAAAAAGGTCTTTTACCTGAGACTTTCAACCCCATAGACCTTGCTGTACCGGCTACCATCGACATTGCCGATTCTATGGTAAAAGCATTGAGGTCAACCATTTTTTCCTCTGCTATGGTTTTCACTTGGTCCCATGAAACATTCCCTGGTTTTACTCGGTTAGGTTCGCCAGATCCTTTCTTAATCTTAGCTGCTTCCAAAAGTTGTACTGCCGCAGGTGGTGTTTTAACAACGAAGTCAAATGACTTGTCCTTATATACGGTGATAACAACAGGTAAAATTTTACCTTGCTTGTCCTGTGTACGTGCATTAAACTGCTTACAGAACTCCATGATGTTAACGCCGGCAGCACCTAAAGCGGGTCCAACCGGTGGCGACGGATTCGCAACACCTCCCCTAACTTGTAGTTTAACTACTTTACTTACTTCTTTTGCCATTGTTTTAAATTAAATTTAAAGTGTGTTATATTTTGGAAGCAACACAACTTATATATATGTAACAATTTTCTATACTTTTTCTACTTGCATGTAACTTAATTCCAATGGTGTTTTTCTGCCGAAAATTTTCACCATAACCTCCAATTTCCTTTTCTCCTCATTAATTTTTTCTACCGTTCCATTAAAACCATTAAAAGGTCCGTCTATAACCTTGACAGTTTCCCCCAGGATAAATGGTATTGCCACACTATCTGAATTAACAGCTAATTCATCTACTTTCCCCAACATTCGGTTTACTTCAGCCTTTCGTAAAGGAACAGGATCACCTCCCTTTGTTTCACCCAAAAAGCCAATTACATTTGTTATGGAGCGAATAATGTGAATCATCTCTCCACCTAAATTAGCCTTGATCATTATATAACCCGGAAAATAAACTCTCTCTTTGTTTATTTTTTTCCCGTTTCTTATCTGTACAACTTTCTCTGTTGGAACCAAAACTTCTTCCAGGTAATCACCAAATCCATGACGTTCCACTTCACTTTCAATATAGCCCCTGATCTTGTTCTCCTGACCACTGACAGCTCTTACCACATACCATTTCTTTTCTAATACTTCAGACATAGGTCCCGGACTTAATTAATTTAAGGTGTTAAAGTAAAGTTGTATAAGTTTACTGAATACGGTATCTATACCCCATGTTGCCAAAGCGAAAAGTATGGAAAACACCGCAACAATAACCATAAGATTAGATGATTCTGCCCTGGATGGTAAAGTAACATTATGCCTTAATTCTTCTATTGACTCCTTTATATATGTTAACATACCGACTAATTTATTCCATTATGATGAATGTTTTTCCAACATTCAATGACTCAGCTATAAACAAGACCATTCTTTTAGGCCATTAACTGTACTCTCTTACTTATTTACGATCTGCACGGGAGGAGAGGCTCGAACTCCCGACACCTGGTTTTGGAGACCAGTGCTCTACCAACTGAGCTACACCCGTTTATAATTACACTGAAAGGTATCCCGCAATAGCAGGACACCCTTAGTGTATAAAATTATATCGTGATTAATCTATAATCTTAGTTACCTGACCGGCACCAACGGTTCTACCACCTTCACGGATAGCAAACCTAAGCCCTTCACTTAATGCGATAGGCTGGATCAAGTCTACAGTAATAGTTAAGTTATCACCAGGCATTACCATTTCAACACCACTAGGAAGGTTTATAGTTCCTGTAACATCCGTTGTCCTTACATAGAACTGTGGACGGTAGTTATTATGGAATGGTGTATGACGACCACCTTCTTCTTTTTTAAGAATATACACCTCTGCTTCAAACTTAGCATGAGGCTTAACAGAACCTGGCTTACAAATAACCATTCCTCTGCTAATCTGTGATTTTTCAATACCCCTCAATAAAATACCAACGTTATCACCAGCTTCTCCTCTATCCAAAATTTTACGGAACATCTCTACCCCAGTAATTGTAGAAGTCAATTTTTCAGCACCCATACCAATAATTTCAACAGGGTCACCAGTATTGGCAATTCCGGTTTCTATACGACCAGTAGCAACAGTACCACGACCAGTAATGGTAAATACATCTTCAACAGGCATTAAGAAATCTTTTTCAACATCTCTTTTTGGCAATTCAATCCATTCATCCACAGCATTCATTAACTCCATAACTGTATCCACCCACTTTTGCTCACCATTTAAGGCTCCTAAAGCCGATCCTGAAATAACAGGTCCGTTATCACCATCGTACTCATAGAAAGACAGAAGCTCTCTTACTTCCATTTCTACAAGCTCCAATAACTCTTCATCATCAACCATATCTACCTTATTCAAGAAAACAACCATTCTTGGAATACCTACCTGACGGCCTAAAAGTATATGTTCTCTGGTTTGAGGCATAGGACCGTCTGTGGCAGCAACCACCAAAATAGCTCCGTCCATTTGCGCAGCACCTGTTACCATGTTCTTCACGTAATCCGCGTGACCAGGACAATCTACATGTGCGTAATGACGGTTTGCCGTTGAATATTCAACGTGAGAAGTATTAATAGTAATACCTCGTTCCTTTTCTTCAGGAGCGTTGTCGATTGAATCGAAACTTCTCACTTCAGAAAGTCCAGCGTTTGCTAAAACAGTAGTAATAGCAGCAGTTAATGTAGTTTTACCGTGATCCACGTGTCCAATAGTACCAATATTTAAGTGTGGTTTGGAACGATCAAAAGTTGCCTTTGCCATTTTGAATGAATTTAATCTTAGTTTATATTAGTTTATAATAATTAATGCCTAATTCTTTTTGAGCCAACGACGGGAATTGAACCCGTGACCTCTTCCTTACCAAGGAAACGCTCTACCCCTGAGCTACGTCGGCTTATGGGTCTCCAGGTTTTATATTTTGACATTAAGGTTAAATCTTACCCTGATCAAAACGGCATGCGTTAACTCAATTTCTTTGAGCGGGAGACCGGGTTCGAACCGGCGACATTCAGCTTGGAAGGCTGACGCTCTACCAACTGAGCTACTCCCGCATTATTAATTTTCAATATTTCACAATCCTACTTAACACCTTTCGCTTTCGAATTGAGAACAAAACCCGACGCCATATTTATCTGGTTTTGGATTTACAACAACATTATTCAACATTCTGCTCTCAAAAACCAGTTGTGGGGAGAGCAGGATTCGAACCTGCGAAGGTAAAACCAACAGATTTACAGTCTGTCCTCGTTGGCCGCTTGAGTATCTCCCCTCCTTGCATTTATATGAACTTACGAGCCGATGGAGGGACTCGAACCCACGACCTGCTGATTACAAATCAGCTGCTCTAGCCAGCTGAGCTACATCGGCTTTTTAAAGCCTTTTAAAGCATAAAAAAGTCCGCTATTTCTAACGGACTGCAAATGTAGATAATTATTTTTTTAATCAAAACTATTTTACAAAAATTTTAAAGAGGGCTGGAACCTTGGTTTTTTCTTCTTTTTAACCAATTTTCTTTCCAAAGATTCACAGGCAGAATCAATAGCCTCCTCAAAAGATTTGCATTGCTTTTTTACAACAAAGGTATCTTTTGGAATATGTAGTTTAATATCAACCATTTTATTTTCCTTTTCACTAGTATTTACAACCTTCAAAAATACATCGGCACTCACGATCTTATCATAAAAAAGTTCCAGCTTATCTAAACGTGATTGACTAAAATTTATAAGCTTTGCGTCAGCATTAAAATTTACTGCTTGCGTATTTACCTTCATAAGTTGAATATTTTAGGTTAAACATTAGGAAAGAACGTATTACTGTTTTTTGCTCCTTGGATGAGCAGATGTATGCACTTTTTTTAGTTCGGCTATACTATTATGGGTGTAAACCTGAGTAGATGCCAAACTGGAATGACCTAACAATTCCTTTACCGAGTTTAAATCCGCTCCTTTATTGAGCAGGTGTGTAGCAAAGGTATGCCTAAGTATATGCGGACTCTTTTTAACTTTGGAAGAGACCTTACTAAAATACCCATTAATAATTCTATATACAAGTGTTTCATAAATTTTAATGCCAGATTTGGAAAGAAAAAGAAAGTCCCTATCTTTTATTGTTTCCAGCATCAATCTTTCTTCTAAATATTTCTTGCAAAAATCCACGGTTGAGTCTAAAAGAGGAATAATTCGCTCTTTATTTCGTTTACCCAATACCTTCATCGTTTTTTGCGACAGGTCAATGTCTTTTAATTTAAGGTTTATTAATTCTGCCCTCCTTATTCCCGTTGTATAAAGCAATTCTATGATTAACCTGTCTCTAACGCCTTCAAAACCATCTTCAAAATGATCCTGTTGCAAAAGCATTTCCATTTCTGTCTCAGAAAAAGGGATTTCAATTTTTGTGGGAGTTTTTAGAGCCTTATGTTTAGCCAGTGGATTAACCTGAAGATTTTCGGTCTTTAATAAAAACTTATAGTAAGCTTTCAGAGAGGCAATTTTTCGGTTTACAGATCTATTGGACAATCCATCTGTGACCATCTTAATCACCCAGCCTCTTATCAAATTGTACTCGGCCTTATCTATTTGTTTCAAATTGTACTCCTCAAAACAAAAATCTGAAAATCCTTCAATATCCTTTTCATATGCTTTTACCGTATTGAGGGAATAGTTCTTCTCATGTGTAAGATAAGATATAAAAGCAGTTACAGACATAACACAAAGTTACCTTTAGTTATTTTCATAAAAAAATCCCATCGTGAAGTTATCACGACGGGATATTAAAAAATGCTAAAAAGCTATTCTTATATTTCTTCCTGGTCCCTTAGACCCTGAATATACTGTGCTTTCTGAATTTGTTGTCTTCTTTCAACTGAAGGCTTGGTAAACTGCTGGCGTTTTCTTAACTGACGCATTGTACCTGTACGATCGAACTTCCGTTTAAAACGTTTTAAAGCTCTGTCTATATTTTCTCCTTCTTTTACTGGTATAATCAACATAGGCTACAACCTCCTTTCTTTAATGATTTTTACGATTGCAAATATAGAATGAATAAATTAAACCGTAACAAATTATTTCAAAATATTCTTAGCAATTACTATTTTTTGTATTTCTGTGGTACCTTCTCCTATGGTGCAAAGCTTCGCATCCCTATAGAATTTTTCTACTGGAAAATCTTTCGTATACCCATACCCACCATGAATCTGGACAGCTTCATTTGCCACTTTTACACAAACCTCAGAAGCAAACATTTTTGCCATGGCACTTATTTTAGTCATCTTGCGACCTTCATTTTTTAAGAATGCCGCTTTATGAAGCAATAATTCCGATGCCTCAATTTCAGTGGCCATATCTGCCAGTTTAAATGATATTCCCTGAAAGGAACTAATGGGTTTGCCAAACTGTACCCGTTCCTGAGAATACTTTAATGAAGCTTCATATGCGCCTTTAGCTATTCCAAGAGATAATGCCCCTATTGATATCCGTCCCCCATCCAAAACTTTCATCGACTGAATAAAGCCGTCACCTATTTCACCAAGTCTCTGGCAATCGGGAATTCTGCAATTATTAAAAATCATTTCAGCAGTTTCACTGGCGCGCATCCCTAATTTATCTTCTTTCTTACCACTGGTAAAACCCGATGTCCCTTTTTCAACCACAAAAGCAGTCATCCCATGACTATCTCCCTTCTCTCCTGTTCTCGCTATTACAACAGCAATATCCCCACTTTTACCATGGGTTATAAAATTCTTTGCCCCGTTAATAACCCATTCATCGCCTTCCTTAATCGCGGTTGTACTCATCCCTCCTGCATCTGAACCCGTATTGTGCTCTGTTAATCCCCAGGCACCAATCCACTCTCCGCGAGCAAGTTTCGGAATCCATTTTTGTTTTTGATCATGATTCGCAAAAGCTAAAATATGATTTGTGCATAAAGAGTTATGAGCGGCGATTGAAAGCCCGATAGAAGGGTCTACCTTTGATATCTCTTCAATGATGGCTATATATTCATGATAGCCTAAACCGGCCCCACCCAATTCATGAGGAACCAATACCCCCATAAAGCCATATTCTCCAGCCTTTCTAAGAAGCTCCGCAGGGAAAAACTGAGATTCGTCCCAATCCATAATGTGCGGCCGGATATATTGTTCCGCAAATTTCCTGGCCGACTCGGCCACATGGTGTTGGGTCTCAGAATAATCAAAACTAAAAATAGACATTGTGTCTGTAGTCATTATTGCAATTTTTTATAGCGACAAATATAATTTAATTATATCAATCTTATCTGACGGGAAATCCTCTATTTTTTTCAATTCATTAAATGATTGGATAGTCCCCACGCTATCTCTATATGTAACTATTTGAAAAGCAAGATTTTGATTAAAATAAATCAGTTGTTTTAACTCACTTAATGTAGCAGTATTTATATTGATCTTCTTAATAACAGGTTGTTGCTTAACGCTGAATTTTTTCAATATCCTGATAACAACTTCTTCCTCCAGACCATAAACATCATACAGTTGTTCATTTACCATGAAGCCTCCTAATCTGCTTCGGAACTTAACAATCCTGGCCGATAATTTATCACCAATTCCATGAATAAACTTAAGATCTTCTGCTGTTGCCAGATTCAAATCTTTAGACTCCTCCGGGGTGAAAGTCAAATTATCAAGGCTTTCATTTCTTTTGATTTTGGGTTCTTGCGTCCATTCAGGAAATTTAAATAACGGAGCCAGTTCTTGTAACAAGGAATCTGAAATAAGGGTAACCTGTTGAAATTCTTCTGCAGAATAAACCCATTTGTTTTCCGACCTGAACAGGAGTAATCTATCTATTTCCTCATTGGACATGCCAAGAGTGTAACCTTTATAATCGGAAATAAAGTTGGGATTAAAAGGATAAAGTTTTGGTGAACCTCCAATTTTACTTTGATCCCTTATTGAATCCAACATTTTTTGCACTTCCATATTTAATGCAAAGTTTGTTTCTGAAGAATCCGGGGCTGAATTATTGATGACCATGTATGTCAGTTGGAAACTGAAAATGATGACCAGTAAATAAAAAATCCCACTGCGCTCCTGTTTATTGAACTCAAAGTGGGATCTAAAATTTTTCAAGGTCTTTCCTATTTACTTACACCTTTTATATCGATTAAGTACTTATTAAGTTCTTCTTTTACCCTGGGGAACAAAAATAATAAGCCAATCATATTAGGGAACACTAAAGCCAGAATCATGGCATCTGAAAACTTAATTACAGCATCTAGGGTAGCCGCGGCTCCAATAACTACAAATAACAGAAATAAAATCTTGTAAACAACATCTGCTGTTTTTCCCCTCCCGAAAAGGTATTTCCAGGATTGAAGGCCATAATAGGACCATGAAATCATTGTAGAAAACGCAAAAAGAATAATTGCTATCGTGAGGATATATCTAAATCCGGGAATAACAGAATCATAAGCCATCGACGTCAAATCAACCCCTCCTATATAATTTCCGGTTTCGCTGATTAAAACTGTACTATTCACAGCATTGCCATACTCGAAGGCCCCTGCATCCATATTAAAGAAAATAATAACTAAAGCTGTCATGGTACATATGACGACTGTGTCAATAAATGGCTCTAAAAGCGCCACAATACCCTCACTTGCCGGATACTTTGTTTTCACCGCAGAATGGGCAATGGCGGCAGAACCTGCACCCGCTTCATTTGAAAAGGCAGCTCTTTGGAATCCTACAATAATAACACCTACAATACCTCCTAAACCTGCCTCAGGTGTGAAAGCCCCATTAAATATCATTGTAAAAGCGTCACCTATGTATTTGATATTGGCAAAAATTATAACCAAAGAAGCTAACACATAAATTCCAGCCATAAAAGGAACAATTTTTTCTGTTACACTGGCAATCTTTTTTATTCCCCCAATGATTACAATTCCAACCAGAACGGCGAGGATTATACCAATAATAACTCCGGTAGCTCCGCCCTGTAAGTTTAGCATAGTGGAAAGTTGTACTGCCGCCTGATTAGACTGGAAAGCGTTACCTCCTCCAAAAGAAGCACCTACACATAACACAGCAAACAAAACTGCCAAAAATTTACCCAAACCGGTAAAACCTTTTTCCTTTAATCCCCTTGACAGGTAATACATAGGCCCGCCATAAACGGTACCGTCTTCTCCCACATCTCTGTACTTTACACCAAGAGTACATTCAACAAATTTTGTGGACATTCCTATTAAACCGCAGACAATCATCCAAAAAGTTGCTCCTGGTCCTCCAAGTGCAATTGCAACTGCAACCCCGGCAATATTTCCAAGACCCACCGTTCCGGAAACTGCTGTAGCCAATGCCTGAAAATGACTAACCTCTCCTTCTCTGCTCTCATCTTCGATTGTATCCACCAAATTACCGTCAACGATATTTAATTCAGCTTTTTCTACCCCGTGATGGTCCAATTCATCATACTTGCCACGTACGGTATTGATTGCCAGTCCAAATTTTGTAATATTTGGAAACTTAAAATAAATCGTAAAAAAGGTGGCTCCTAAAATTAAAAGAAGAAGTACGATGGGCATATCATAGCCTGCAATCGGAATTGAAGTAAGAATAAAACCTTCCCACCAGGTCGCCACGGGCATAAATGCGTCATTTACTTTTTCGTCAAGGCCTTTCTCCTGAGCAATTGTGAAAAATGGGATAATTAAAGTAAAAATTGAAAGAAGTCTGTGCTTCATAATAGTTGTTTTTGGTTTTATCTGGTCTGTAATGGTGGCAATATCCTAAAAATTAGCAATACAAAAAAATATAATTATTTCCATGAGCCTAATTCAAATGAAACATTTGGTTTAACTTTTTGATCTGTTCCGGCCTGCCTAAAACTATGACCTTACTATTAGGCTCCAGAGGTAAATCAGCCTCCGGATTAATTATATAATTGCCATTTGGTTCAATATAACCAATGATGGTACATCCTGTTTTTCTTCTAAGATCCAGGTCCCTTAAAGAATTGCATTCCATTTGATTCGCAAAATCTTCAATCGCAACTTCTTCCAGGTTGGTAGTATGTTCTCCTTCCGTAGATAATTTATCCATGAATGTGATCAAATCCGGTATAACAACCAGAGATGCCATATGATCACCTCCAATTTTATCCGGCATAATAACTTTATCAGCTCCGGCTAATTTCAATTTCTTTTGGGAAGTAAGCTGAGAGGCCCTGCTTATGATAAATAATTTATTATTTAGCTGACGTGCAGACAGCACAACAAACAGGTTAGCTGCATCATCTGGCAAGGTAACGATAAGATACTGAGCTTCCTGGACACCGGCTGATAATAATATTTCATCCTCGTTGGCATCACCCTCTACAAATAAAACATCCCCTTCGTACCTTTGAATAATATCTTTGTCGTTTTCAATAACAACGAAAGGTTTTTTGTAAGCCTTTAGCCGTTCCACTGCTTGCATTCCATTACGTCCATAACCACAGACAATAACGTGATTGGATAAACTGTTAATCATTTTTCTCACCTTTTTGGTTTTTAGTAGCTGCAACTGATTCTTACTGAACATATATTCTGTAATCACAGAAATAGCATACGCAAATATAAATACACTCGATATTATTAATATTATGGTAAAAATTTTGCCTTCTGTACCCAATGGAGCAACTTCATTAAATCCAACAGTTGTAACCGTTATAATGGTCATATAAATTGAGTTCAACCAGGATAATTTAGCTATGAAATGATATCCCAATGACCCTACCACCAATACAAGCAGCATCATTGTTATTGCAAGGTAAATTTTAGATCGAAAAAGTCTAATCATAGCTTAAAGATCGAAAACAGAATTCCTTTTTGTATAGATCAGATCCTTAATTCCTAACCAAAAAGCTAAAAACAGGTACAATGCAAACCCAAAACCCAAAGTTACAAAGGTCAAGTAGATGAATGTGGTTCTTACGACCCGCGCACGAATACCCAGACGCTCCGCGATGCGCCTGCAAACTTCGAAGCCGCGTTTTTGAAAATAATACAAAAGTTGATAGAATATATTCATTTTTTAAAAATACTATTTTCCTTTTAATAAACTATCTCCCACAACACATTCCATACATCTATTTTTCGAACAATAGGAATTATAAAGTTGAAGTACAGCCTGACTATCCATTGCATTGCTACATTTAACTCCAATAGTATTGTACTTTCTGATGATTTTATTATCCTCGCGCTTTAATTGGCGTATTAACGAAATAATTTTTGAACTGCCATCTGTCCCGTGCCATTTGGAATAGCAAAAGGTCATTGGGAGTATCGTATTTATGAGCAATAAATCAATAAAATTTTTGGTGAGTTTATTTTCCCTCTTAGGTGAACACTTACCAAAAACATAATGATCTTTCCAGTAATCGCTCGCAGATATTTTGAAAATTTCATAAACCTGATCCACTTGTGAAACAGCCATAATATTGCTAAATAACTGAGGTCGTTTCGCATATAAATTAGCAATCTGTGACAAACGTATGGTAGGAAAGTTAGCAGGGCGTAGTCTAAAAAATGACGGACTTAAAACAGCGTGATTATTAATCCCAAATTTATCATGTAAATAAGAATATTCTTTCTTCATTTTGGATTGAAATTCATCTTTGGGCGAAGGATTATTGAGCAGACCTGAGAGGCCAAAAAGAATAGTTTCCAACTGAAAAACATTTTGTGATAATTTCCGGACAATTCCAAATTCCAGAGTTTTTCCAAGACTCAAAAATGCCTCACTATTTAACTTCAGTCCAAAATTTTTTAATAATAATATGAAAAGTACTTTTTCCCAATCGTTCCTGGCTTCTGCCAATAACCTGTTTATCTCATTCGATTTTTCTTCCAACCTTTCAAAATAAAGGCGTTCTAACCAAACAGAGAATTTAAATTGGCTAGTGGTAGTAATATCTGTCTCACAATTGATGAAATTATCCCTGGATGCATTGAATAATTTATAATAATTAACCAGTATATAATCAGGTATAAAATTTTTAAGCTCAAGTGTAGGAATTTCAGTATTGTTTTTCCTGTATACCGCTATATCTTCTTCCCAAACAACATGTAAAATGACATTATCATAATTAGTATCGGTATCGTGCTGATGCACATACCAATCAGAGGATTTTACATGTATTTCTACATTTCCTGCCCAAAGCTGTCCGTCAATTTCCAATTTAGCATGAAAGAAATCAGGTCCGGAATTATAATTATGGATTCCCAGGGATATGATATGTAACGGCTTTCGCCGGGAGGTGTAGAGACCTGCAAAAGGAATTTTTCCATTTTTCCAGATGTAGTGTAAGAGATCTTCACGCATGGACCTAAAATAAAAGATCCCACTGAAAGCGGGATGCAGTATCAAAGGTAAAAGGAAGTCTAAATTATATCACCGTTCCATTCCAATATGCCCCCCATAAGATTGTAAGCATTTGAAATACCAATACTATTCATAATAGCGCATGCCTGTCTGCTGCGTTGCCCGGATCTGCAGTAAACGTAATAATTCTTTGATTTATCCAATTTCTCAAGTTCTTCCAAAAATTCTTGTCCCAGATAAATGTTTAGATTGGTCGATTCAGGAATTTGCCCTTGTTCAAATTCTTCCGGTGTTCTGACATCCAGAATAAAAGCGTTTTCATCATTTTCCAGTTTTTCAACCCATTCTTCTTGTGATAAATCTGCCATTTTATTTTTGTTCTATTTTTTAACAAAGGCCAAAGGTACAAACTCCAGCCCTTTTTACAAATATTTATAGCTTTGCAGTTTTGCGAATTACCCAATATCCTTAATGGTTCTTATGAAACTTTCTATTCACCCATCACATTTCCCTGTTTGCCTAGACTAAACAAGGTGATTTCTTAATACTATAACCCCACCAGATGGCCCTAACTAGGTTACAAAATATAGGGCTTAATTAATTTAACAAAATTTTATCTACATAAAAGTTAGGGTTAATTAAAATAAATATACATTTGTATATACAAATATTGTAGTTACATGAATGTTGAAGCCATATTAAAAACGGAAAAAAAAATTCCCCTTGAAAGCAGGACTGTTATTCATTTGATGTTAGTGCACAATAAGGTAACGGAGAGTATCTCTCATTCATTTAAACCATTCGAAATTTCCGCACAACAATTTAATGTCCTGCGCATTTTAAGAGGTCAGCAGGGAAAACCTGCTAATCTTTCTACCTTAAATGAAAGAATGGTTAGTAAAATGAGCAATACCACCCGCCTGGTTGATAAATTAATGAATAAGGGATATGTAGACAGGATAGTATGCCCGGCTAACAGGCGCAAAGTAGAGATTACCATCACCGAGGATGGGTTGCATGCACTATCTGAAATGGATGCAGTCTTAAAAAAAACCGAACATGAATTGCTGGCCAGTTTTACGGATAAAGAACTAGAACAATTAAATATTTTACTCAATAAATTTTAAACTACCTATGAATAAATACCTGGAAAGCCTTAATTGGCGTTATGCAACAAAGAAATTTGACAGTAAAAAAATAATATCAGATGAAGACCTGGACACTTTGTTAGAAGCTATACGTTTAAGTCCTTCTTCATACGGACTCCAACCATATCATGTCTTTGTTATTAAGGATAAAGAATTAAGAGAAAAATTAAAGCCCGCGTCATGGGGTCAATCTCAAATTACAGATGCATCTCATCTGATAATATTTGCGAACAATACCAGTTTTGATGGCGATCTGATTGACAACTATTTGACAAATATTAGCAACACCAGAGATGTTGATTTAGATAATTTACAGGCTTATGGAGATTTTATGAAATCCAAATTAGTAGATCTCCCAAAAAATTCAAAAGAAACCTGGACCGCTAGACAAACTTATTTGGCCTTAGGAAACTTACTTTCGGCCGCGGCAAGTTTGAAAATTGACGCCTGTCCCATGGAAGGTTTTGATCCGCAAACTTATAATGATCTGTTGGGCTTAAAAGAAAAGAATCTCAATACCGCAGTTGTAGCCGCTATAGGATACAGATCTCAGGAGGATAATACCCAACATTATAAAAAAGTTAGACAATCAAAGGAATTATTATTTACCCATATATAACACGATAAATTTAAAACAATCATTAAAAACAAAGTAAAATTAGAAAACATGAAAAAGAATGTATTAAGTCTGGCACTGGCCATAGTTTTTGGAGCAACTGCAGTTGCTAATACCCTAAATAAAGAAGAAAAGAAAGAAGTTAAGGCAAATGAAAGCAAGGTTTCCTGGAAAGCATACAAGGTTACCGGTTCTCATACCGGAACTGTTGCCCTAAAATCAGGAGCCCTAATATTTGATGAAGGCAAATTGACAGGAGGGGAGTTTGAAGTGGACATGACATCTTTGGTATCTACTGATCTGGAAGGCGAATATAAAGGTAAGTTAGAAGGACATCTTAAGTCTGATGATTTCTTTGGAGTAGAAAACCATCCAAATTCAACCTTGGTTTTTACCAACGTTAAGGCTACCGGTAAAAATTCTTACGAAGTACAGGGCGACCTTACCATTAAAGGAATAACCAAACCGGTTACTTTTGATGTTTCCGTTTATGGAAGTAAGGCGACAGCCACTCTAAAAATAGATAGGGCCCAATACGATGTAAAGTATGGTTCCGGCAGTTTCTTTGATGACCTGGGTGATAAAACAATCTATGATGAATTTGATCTGGTAGTGGATCTGGAATTCTAAGAAATTTGAATCCTTAATTAAATCCTGAATATTAAAATATTCAGGATTTTTTTATTTGACAACGGCCACAATAAAACAGTAAATAAACAATATTTATCTAATTGTTTTTTAAATTCCCCGATACAATATGATTGAAATAATCGGTTAATTGAAAAATAAATTCAGTTGAATTGGATGTAAAATTATATTTTTAAACAAAAATAAAGAATGTCATTAAAAGCATTGTCCCGCTTGGCTGGTTCATTGGTTTTTGCATTACTTCTCTTTAGTAGTTGCGGTTCCGATTTTGATCATTCCATAAAAACTACATTGAACCCATACGGAATCTCGCCCTTAACAGCTATGTTAAACATTAAAGCGGAAAAACCGTGCAAGGCCAGCATTAAAGTTCTGGGTGAAATCCCGGTAGAACAAATATTTGACATGAACTCCGCCAGTTTAGAGATCCCCGTAGTAGGCTTATACCCTAATACTCTTAATTATGTGGTGTTAACTTTAGATTATGAAGGTGGTAAATCAACAGATACGATTAGTATTAAAACAGGTGATATCCCATCTCATTTTCCTAAAATCGTTATAAACAAGTTAAATCGGAATGAAATGGAACAAGGTATGCATGCATGTGACATACATTTCGCCAATAATGGCACTTTCAATTCCGGACCAATGATTTTTGATGACCAGGGACAGGTACGCTGGTATTTAGATTTAAGTTTTGCGAATGAAATGGTTAGTCCATTTCAAAGGCTAAAAGACGGAACCCTTTTAATGGTAAGCAGGCATGTTATTTATGAATTTGATATGTTGGGTAAACCCTTGAAAAAAAGTAACATAAACACCAACTATGGAATGCACCATGACGTAGTGGAGCTACCTGACGGTAACTTACTTATATGCATAGGTAAAAAAGGGACTTTTATAAATTTAGATGGTAATAATGTTATTTCTGACAGCGACTTTATCATGCTTTATGACCGTAAAAAATCCAAAATTGTAAAAGAATGGGATTTAGCCAAGCACCTGGATGTGAGTAAAAATGAATTAAACTTTTTCAGACCCGGTGATTGGCTCCATATGAATGGGCTTGCTTTTGATCCGGGCGATAATTCGATTATTGTATCAGGCAAAAACCAGGGATTGATAAATATTTCCTGGAATGATACACTGCAATGGATAATGGCGCCAAAAAGGAATTGGGGAAAATCCGGTAGAGATGGAAAAGGTTTCGAGACAAACCCTTATTTATTAACAGCTGTTGATTCTGAAGGAAAATCGTACTCAAATACTGTTCAGGATGGGAGTGAAAGTATAGATCAATTTGACTTTCCCTGGGGAATGCATTCACCGGAACAGATGCCAAATGGGAACCTTTTGGTATTTGACAATGGTGTGTTTAGAAATTTTGAAAATAACACTCATTATTCCCGTGCTGCCGAATATAAAATTAATGAAAAAGATAAAACTGTAGAGCAGGTTTGGCAATATGGCAAGGAAAGAGGCGTGGAATTTTTCTCCTCTATCATTGGTGATGTGGATTATCTGGCCAGATCGAACAATGTTTTGATAACCTCTGGTTTCATTAAAAAAGGGGCCAGCCTTACTGCTAAAATAGTTGAAGTAGATTATGATACCGGTCAAGAAGTTTTTGAAGCAACACTATTTTTAAAAAGTCAAAATGGAAATAAAACGAGTGGTTGGGGACAATCAGATATTTTATATAGATCTGAAAGGTTAGAGTTGAAGTATTAATTAGTCA
>Ga0316188_10000076_pt1 | contig 30446 bp, 31 predicted proteins | sample Phiworburrow1_MG_FD_204933 | JGI IMG/M metagenome (GOLD analysis project Ga0316188, IMG submission 204933) | Coastal sediment microbial communities from Maine, United States - Phippsburg worm burrow 1 | ecosystem: Environmental > Aquatic > Marine > Coastal > Sediment | place: USA: Maine... | reverse complement strand
ACCACCAGCGGCGACCCGTGGCGCGCGCCGACCAGCCGCTGCGGCTCGGCCCGGTGCATCACCGCGATCGCGTAGGCGCCCTTGAAGCGCGCGACCGCGCCGCGCACGGCGGCGAACAGGTCGCCCTTGTACAGCGAGTGGATCAGGTGCGCGATGACCTCGCTGTCCGTCTCGGTGACGAACTCGTACCCGGCCCGCTTCAGCTCGGCGCGGATCTCCTCGTAGTTCTCGATGATGCCGTTGTGCACGACCGCCACGTCGTCGCGCGAAAAGTGCGGATGCGCGTTGGTCGTCACCGGGGCGCCATGCGTCGCCCAGCGCGTGTGCGAAATGCCCAGCCACCCTGCGAGCCCGGACTTCTTCACCTGCGCATCGAGGTCCGCCACGCGCGCCGTGCTGCGCGAGCGCGTCAGCGCGCCGTCGACCAGCAACGCGACGCCGCAGGAGTCGTAACCGCGGTATTCGAGCCGCCGCAGACCCTCGACCAGCACAGGAGTGATGTCGCGCGTCGCGACCGCTCCGACGATGCCGCACATGTTCAGCCTTTCTTCTGCTTGACCGGGCGTTTCCAGTGTTCGAGCGTCACCTGGCGGGCGCGCGCCACCGTCAGCTTGCCTGCGGGCGCGTCCTTGGCGATCGTCGAACCGCCGGCGATGGTGGCGCCGGCACCTATGTTGACGGGAGCGACCAGCACGGAGTTCGAGCCTATGAAGGCGCCGTCGCCGATCACCGTGCGGTACTTGTTGACGCCGTCGTAATTGGCCGTGATCGTCCCGGCGCCGATGTTCACGTTCTGGCCGACCGTGGTGTCGCCCACGTAGGCGAGGTGGTTGGCCTTGGAGCCGCGTCCCATCGTGCTGCCCTTGATCTCGACGAAGTTGCCGACGTGCACATCGTCCTCGATGCGCGCCCCCGGACGGAACCGCGCGTACGGGCCGATCCGCGCCCCCGCGCCAACCATCGCGTCGGTCGCGTGGCAGAACGGGAGGAATTCCGTGTGCGGGCCGACCGAACAGTCGCGCAGGACGCAGTAGGCGCCAATGCGCACCCCGTCCGCCAGGCTGACCCGCCCCTCGAAAACGCAGCCGACGTCGATCGATACGTCGGCGCCCACCACGAGCTCGCCACGCACGTCGATCCGCTCCGGATCCGCGAGCGTCACGCCGCCCTCCATCAGGGCCTGGGCCGTGCGCCGCTGGGCGATGCGCTCCACCTGCGCGAGCTGCTGCTTGCTGTTGACGCCGAGGGTCTCCTCGGCGCCATCGCAGACGACCGCGGCCACGCGCACTCCCTGCTGCACCGCCCGCGCGATGATGTCCGTCAGGTAGTACTCGCCCTGGGCGTTGTCCCTGGACAGCGTCTTCAGCCAGTCCTTCAGCCGCGCCGTCGGCGCCACCATGATGCCCGTGTTGACCTCGTCGATCGCCTGCTCCGCGGCGCTCGCGTCCCGCTGCTCGACACAGCGCAGGACGTCGCCCCGCTCGTCGCGGACGATGCGGCCGTAGCCGGTGGGATCCGGCAGGCGTACGGTCAGGAGCCCCACGCCCTTTCCGGCGGCCGCAAGCAGGCGCCGCAGGGTGCCCGCAGTGATCAGGGGCACGTCGCCGTACAGGACCAGGGTGGGAGCGGAATCGTCGAGGCGCGGAACCGCCTGCATGACCGCGTGCCCGGTCCCCAGCTGTGGCTCCTGCAGCACGAAATTCAACCCCGGCTCGCCGGGGAACGCTTCCTGCACCGCACCGGCGCCGTGCCCGACCACCACTGTGATGTTGGCTACGTCCGTGCAGGCGGCCCGGGCGGCGGCGATGACGTGCGCTAACATCGGCCGCCCCGCCACGCAGTGCAGTACCTTTGGCAGGGACGAGCGCATGCGCTTGCCCTGCCCGGCGGCGAGTATCACGATGTTCATGGCGCGCGGAGGTCCTCGATTGCGCTTCGATTCTAGTTCACTGACCCCCCTCGGCCGCAGCCTGCGTCGGTTTGCGCTGGCGCTTTTTGCCGTCCTTATCGCTGCCTGCAGCACGTTCAAGGTCGGGTACAACAACGCGGACCTCTTCCTTGTTCACGCGCTCGACCGCTACGTTTCCCTGACGAGCGAGCAGGAGAAGCTGGTTCGCCAGCGGATGGCGTCGGTGATGGAGTGGCACCGCGCGACCCAGCTGCGCGACTACTCGGCGTTCATCCACCGCGCGCGCGCCGAGCTCGACGGCAACGTCTCGCCCGCCGAGGTGATCGAGTTCAGCGAAGGCGTGAGCGCACGCCTGCTGGCCCTCGGCGAGCGCATCGCGCCCGACTTCGCGGCGCTCGCGCTGACCCTGTCCAGGGGCCAGATCGATCAACTCGAGCGCAAGCTGTCGGACGACGACGCGAAAGCGCGCCGCGAGACGGCGGAGGAGATGAAGAAGGCGGTCGACGCGCGTGCGCGGAAGTACGCCGAGCGCGCCGAGTTCTGGCTCGGCAAGCTGAACCCGCAGCAGCTGGAGATCGTCCGGGCCTCCCTGGCCGGCCGGCCGGCCGACTCGATGTACTGGATCGACGCCCGCGAGCGCCGCAACAAGGCCTTGGTCGCCCTGCTGCGGCGGATCCAGGCCGAGCGCCCGCCCACGGAGGCGGCAGCCGGCTGGATCCGCGCCTACTTCGCAGAGCTCGCGCAGCCGTCCGACGCAAAGCTGCGCGCCCGCGCCGAGGCGTTTCGCCGGGACAACGCCCGGCTGATCGCCCAGCTGGTGAACAGTGCGACGCCGGAGCAGCAGGCGCACCTCGACCAGCGCCTCGACACTTTTGCCGCGGAATTCGGCCACCTCGCCAATCGCGGCGGCTGAGCACCGCGGCCGGCGCCGCGGCCCCGGCCGTCAGCGATGCGCGTGCGAATGTTCCCCGTGGCGGGCGGTATGCGCCCGGTAGGCTTGGTTGCCTGCCGTGGGCACGAGTGAACCGACCGCCATGCCGAGGCCCGCAAGGAGGAAGCCTCCGAGCACGGACGGGAACGCCTCGCCCAGCGGCGTGTACTCCAGCAGCCCCCACGCGCTCATGCCCAGCACGATCGACCAGATCGCGCCCTGTCGTGTCGAGCGCCGCCAGTACAGGCCGCACACCAGCGGCCAGAACGCTCCGACCACCGGGAACTGGTAGGCCTTGGACACGAGCTCGTAGATCGGCGTGCCCTCCATGATGATCGAGTAGCTGAGCACGCAGAAGGTGAAGACCACCACCGTTGCCCGCATGTAGCGCAGTTCCTGCCGGTCGCTCATCTTCACGAAGTTCTTCAGCACGTTCTCCACGAACGTGGTGGAAGGCGCCAGCAGCGTGGCCGACGCGGTCGACATGATGGCGGACAGCAGCGCGCCGAAGAAGAACACCTGCAGCCACACCGGCATGCGTTCCATCACGAGCGTGGGGAGGATTTTCTGCGAGTCCTCCTTCAGCAGCCCGTTGGCGACGTCCGGCATGATCAGGAAGGCGGACACGCCGATGAACATCGGCACCAGCGCGAACAGCGTGTACGAGATGCCGCCGATGATCGGTCCCTTGACGGCAATGTCCGCGCTCTTGGCCGACATCACCCGCTGGAAGACGTCCTGCTGCGGAATGGAGCCGATCATGATCGTGATCGCCGCGCCCAGCCAGAAGAGCCAGCCGTGCAGCCCGCCATCGGGGAAGAAGTTGAACATGTCGCGCGACTGTGCGTACTGGACGACGCGGCCGACACCGCCGGCGTGGTCAGCCGCGAACATCGCGATGATCGTGAGGCCGATCACGATGATGATCATCTGGAAGAAGTCGGTCAGCGCGACCGACCACATGCCACCGAACAGCGTGTAGACCAGCACGACCCCCGTGCCGATCGCCATGCCCGTCGCCACGGTGATCGCCCCGGCCGACAGCAGGTTGAAGACGAGGCCAAGGGCCGTGATCTGCGCCGCGACCCAGCCGAGGTAGGAGATCAGGATGACGATCGAGCTGAAGATCTCGACGCCGGTACCGTAGCGCTTGCGGTAGAAGTCGCCGATCGTCAGCAGGTCCATCTTGTACAGCTTGCGCGCGAAGAACATGCCGACCAGCACCAGGCACATGCCGGCGCCGATCGGATCCTCGACCGTCTTCTGGAATCCGCCTTCGACGAACTTGCTCGGGATGCCGAGCACCGTCTCGGAGCCGAACCAGGTGGCGAAGGTGGTGGCGATGATCACCGGCAGCGGCAGCGAGCGGCCGGCGATGGCGTAGTCCGACGTGCTCTTGACGCGCGTCGCGGCGAACAGGCCGATGGCGATCGACGCCAGCAGGTAGAGGACGATGAAGGCGATCAGCGTCATGGCAGCTCCGCCCGGGCGGCGGCACGCGGGAACTGGCGCGAATTATGAAGCAACGCTCAGCGATTGCCCGCGGCTGCGCCGGCTTCGTCTCGGCGCTGCCACACCATCCAGCGCTCGTGGCGCGCGAAGGCCGGGATCGACTGTTCCTCGGGGACGTCCTCGTCTGCTGTGCAGGTGAATCCGTCGGCGAACAGCCCGTCGATCTCGGTCCGGTGCGCCGAGAACGGCGGACCGCGGCGCGGTTCGGGCGCCGAGTTCTGGATGAAGAAGAAGCCGGCGAGCACCCCGCCCACGCCGAGCAGGCGACGCGCCGCCGCAGCGTAGTCCGCCCATAGCCGGTACGGCAGGGCGCACAGCAGGGCGCGCTCGTAGATCCAGTCGATCTCGATGTCCAGCGAGAAGAAATCCGCCTGCCTCAGCACGCGGTCGGCAACCGCGTCGCCCAGCACGGCGCGAGCGCGGGCGAGCGCTTCCGGTGCGATGTCGATCGCCGTGACCTCGAAACCCCGCGAAAGCAGGTAGCCCGCTTCGTAGGCGCTACCGCAACCGGGCACCAGCACCCGCCGTCCGGGCCGCGCCGCGTCGATGTAGCGGGTCAGCGCGCGCGGCACCCCGCGGGCGTCCCACGGGGTGAAGCCGGCGCGGTAGCGCTCGTCCCAGAACGCCGGCGTGGCCGGGTCGCGGGTCGAGAACTCGCTCACTCGTTCCTCAGCGACCAGCGCGCCGCAGCCACCTGTCGTTCGGCGTCAAGTGCCCGTGACGCCCACCCAGGTCGCGCAGCAACGACGCCCGCTCAGCCTCGAAGTCCAGCACACCGCGCACGGACAGCGCACTCGCGAGCCCCGGCGGCGGCGCCGGCTGGACCAGGTTGCCGGCCCAGCTATCGCCCGCCCGCATCTGGACCGGCGGCGGCAGGTTCGTCACCTCGGCCAACGGCACCCAGGGCGCGAGCGCACCGACCACGAGCTGCACGCGCGGCTTCACCGAAACCGCCCCGACGCGTCCACGCTGTCCCCAGCGCACGATCAGCGTCGAACTGGTGGTCGTATCGGTGATCTTGTCGGTGATCGCCATGTCGCGCCGCCAGGCGTGGTTGCGGAACATCATGAACTCCTCGAACAGCATCGCGAGGTCCTCGCGGGTCGAGGGATGGAAGTTGTATTCGTCGGTCGCCCGGTCGGGCGCGAAGAAGGAGGCCACCGTGTCAGGGGTGTAGGCGATCTGCGCCGGCGTCGGGGCAACGCCGACGAACTTCACCTGGGCCAGCGCCCGCATCTCGGCGGAAAACAGCGGCAGGTTGCGGCTCAGGTCGTCCGACGGCAGCGTCCCGCTCTCGAAACGCGGGCTGATGTTCCCCCACACCGACAGACTGCTGTTCAGAGAACTGCGCACGCCCGGCGGCACGAAGTCGGACGCATGACCGAGTTCGTGATACAGGAGCCAGCCGGCCTCGGCCAGCAGGTAGCTCGGAGCGCGCGGAATGCGCGTCGTCGCGGGGAAGTTGACGAAGATGCTCAGGTTGTTCTCGGTGTAGCGCCACACGCTCGAGTAGTTGAGCAGGCGGTCGAAGTCCGAGCGGAAGTCGGGCTTCTCGTCGATCACGTCGCGCTGGTCCGCGGTCAGCCAGAAGCTGTCCGCATCGAGGTAGATCGCCCCAGTCAGCGCGTAGTAGAAACTGGGCCGCACGTGCGCCCCGATCACGATCGCCGTGACGCCGTTGAACAACCGCTTCAGGTCGTCATTCGCCTGGGTGGTGAGGAACTCCTCGAACACCTGGCCCATCCAGTCGTGCGACACGGCCACCCGGTCCATGATCTGGCTGACCGTCGGGACGCCGCCGCCGGTGGTCTGGTGCAGGAACGGCAGCTTCGACAGCGGGCAGACATTCGCCCCGGTGCCGAAGTACTGCAGGTTCGACTCGTAGGTGCAAGCCACAAGCGCCGAGGCGAACGGTCCGTCGGCGCGGTACGGATACACGCGCGACACGTGGAAGTCGCTGAAAACGTACGCGCCGGTGCCGGCAGGGTCCGCAGGCGCCTGATCGTAGCTCTCCACCAGTATCCGCACGTCGTCACTGTCGGTTCCGCCGCCGACGAGCCGCCGGGTTGCGCGCAGCACGACAACCGTGTCTTCCGTCACCGCTGGCGCCGTGAAGAGCACGCGGTTCTGATCGGTGTTGGTGGTATCGAACACGACCGCCGGCCCCGACACCTGCGTCCAGGTGATCGTCTCGCCCGCGGTCGCGGCCGGCCACGCGCGCACCGACACGCTGCCGCCTTCGCGCACCGCCTGGTCGGACCGGACGACGATCGCCGTCGGCGACGCCGGGAAGAGTGCGTTGATCGTCACCGACAGGCTGCGACGCGCTCCGCCGATATCGGTGAAGTCGACCGTGAAGCTGTAGCTACCGGGAACCGTCGGCTCGATGCTGATCGCCTGCGACCGGGCGGACAGGAGAGTCAGCGTCGTCCCCACAGTCTGCCGCCACTGCACGTCGGTGACCGGTCCGCATGACGACGCGAGCATCGCGCCGGCTGCCTTGCCCACCGGCACGCTCGCGTCGGCCGTCACCCGGAAGGCGTCGGTCGAGCAGGGCGAGGGCGGCAGCGAGTTGCCGCCGCCGCCGCCGCAAGCCGCCACGAAGACGGCGATCAGGAGCGCGACGGCAAGGGTCGGTTGACGTGTCATGGTGTCAGCTCGAAAAGGGATTGAAGCGGATACTGGAGTCGAAAGCGGGCTTGGCCCCGCTCGCTCAGAATAGGTGCAATCGTCGGCAGTGTCGAACCCGGGCAGGCGCGGCCCCCGACCGTTCATCGCCCGTCAGGCACGCCAGACGGCCCAGGCGGCGATTCCCACCACGATCACCAGGAGCACGGTGGCGGCCGCGTACCAGCGGTTGGTCAACTGCTGCTCGCGGCGCAGGGCCCGCACTTCGTCGATCAGGCGATCAGCATCCTGGTGGCGGGTCAGGGCGCCGTGCACCAGGCGCGGCAATTGCGGCAACAGGAAGCTCCACTGCAGCGCCTCGCGCTTCAGGCGCGCCTCGAGACCGCCCAGGCCGACCTGCTCCTCCATCCAGCGCTCCAGGAACGGCTTCGCCGTCTTCCAGAGGTCGAGGTCCGGGTCGAGCTGGCGACCGAGTCCCTCGACGTTCAGCAGCGTCTTCTGCAGCAGCACGAGCTGGGGCTGGATCTCGATGTTGAAGCGGCGTGATGCCTGGAACAGCCGCAGCAGCACGATGCCGAGCGAGATGTCCTTCAGCGGCTTGTCGAACACCGGCTCGAGGCAGGCGCGCACCGCGCCTTCCAGCTCGTCGACCCGCGTGCCTTCGGGCACCCAGCCCGACTCGATGTGCAGTTCGGCCACGCGCTTGTAGTCGCGCTGGAAGAACGCGAGGAAGTTCTGCGCGAGGTAGTTCTTGTCGGTTTCCGTCAGCGTGCCGACGATGCCGTAGTCGAGTCCGATGTACTTGTTGAACTGGTCGCCGTTCACGCCCACCAGGATGTTGCCGGGATGCATGTCGGCATGGAAGAACGCGTGGTCGAACACCTGCGTGAAGAACAGCGTCACCCCGTCACGCGACAGCTTCCTGATGTCGATGCCGGCGCCCTTCAGCCGCTCGATCTGGCTCACCGGAATGCCGTGCATCCGCTCCATCACGAGCACGTTGTCGGCGCAGTAGTCGAAGTACATCTCCGGGACGACCAGCAGCCTCGACCCGGAGAAATTGCGGCGCAGCTGGGAGGCGTTCGCCGCCTCGCGCATCATGTCCAGCTCGTCATGCAGGTACTTGTCGAATTCGGCGACGACGTCGCGCGGGCGCAGCCGCTTGCCGTCGCGCCACAGGCGCTCCACCAGCAGCGCGCCGGTCTCGAGCAGCGCGAGGTCCTTGTCGATCGCACGCAGCATGTTCGGTCGCAGCACCTTGACCGCGACTTCCTTGCCCGCGTGGGGGCCGTCCTTCAGGACGGCGAAGTGGACCTGGGCGATCGAAGCCGAGGCGACCGGCTCGCGCTCGAAGCGATCGAACACCTCGTCGACCGGCCGCCCCAGGCCGCGCTCGATCTCCCGGATCGCGACGTCCGACGGGAACGGCGGGACGCGGTCCTGCAGCTTCGCGAGTTCATCGGCGACGTCGGGCGGCAGCAGGTCGCGCCGCGTCGACAGCACCTGGCCGAACTTCACGAAGATGGGGCCGAGGTCCTCGAGCGCGCGGCGCATGCGCACGGCGCGCGCCTCGCGCGGCGCGCGCCCGACCGTCCAGCCCACGATGCGCACCAGCACCGGGCTGCGGAGGCTCGCCACCGCGATCTCGTCCAGGCGGTAGCGCCAGACGACGGACAGGATGCGCAGCAGCCGGATCAGACGCATAGCCGACGATTGTAGGGGCGGCCGTGACGACGACCGACTAGCGGGCCGCCACCAGTTCGATGCGCTTCTCGAGGCGGGCCACGTCGTCGCGCAAGCGCGCGACATCCTGCATGAAGGCCGACAGCTCATCCCGCCCGACGACCATCGGGTTCTCGGTGACGATGTAGTTCGCCGTGTTGTCGAGCGTGGCCTCGGCCAGCTGCCGCCAGTGCGTCGCGCTCAGCCGCACCAGCCCCACGATGCGCGTCGCCGCGACGTCGCCGACGAAGCGCGACAGTTCCTCCTCGGGCTCCGGCCGCAGGTTCTGCAGCACGTACGAAAGCGCCTGCGCGAACTCCGCGTCGCCCTGCAGCCGGACGTCCTTCATCGCGGCCTGCGGGTCCAGCATGGCGAGTGGCAGTGACGCGAGCGCGAGGCCGATGGTGACCGAGGGCGTTGCCTGCTCGCTGGTCGTCAGCACGCCGCCCGCGGCGACCGCCACCTGCACGGCGAAGGGGGCCGCGTCGAAGCGCGCGCTTCGGCCGGCGAAGGGCGCCAGCTTCGCGCGCGCCCACGCCTCGCGCGCAAGCATCCGGTTCAGCACCGCTACCGCGCCCTGGTTGAGCCACTGATCGATCATGAAGCGAAGTGTAGTGGGGCTGGCCAGGGCAACACGCTGCCGGGCGTCACGTGCCTCCAGCCAGATGCAGCTTCATGCCCTCGTGCGAGGCGACAAAACCCAGGGCTTCATAGAAGCGGATCGCGTCGACCCGAGCCTTGTCCGACGTCAACTGGACCATGTGACACCCCCTGTCCTTCGCGCGCTCGATGGCCCAGACGAATAGCTCGCGTCCGATGCCGCTCGAACGCACGTCCCGCGCGACCCTCACGCCCTCGATCAGCGCGCGCCATCCCCCGCGATATGTCAGGTACGGGATGAAGGTCATCTGCAGCACGCCGACGATCCGGTGCCCGGCATCCTCGACGACGACCAGTTCGTTGTTCGGATCCCGCTCGATCGCTTCGAATGCCGAGTAGTAATCCGCGGGAAGCGGCACGGAGTCCTGCTCGCGACGCGCGCCGAGCGGATCGTCCGCCAGCAGGCGGACGATCGCAGCGACGTCTTCCCTGGTCGCCGCCCGAAAAATCAGTCCCTGGGTGTCCATGCGGATTTCGGGGCGCGCGGCGCGACCGCAGCTCCTGCTCCGAAGCGCCCGAGTCTGACGGAGGAAGGGGCGCCCGTGCGGCCGCCCTTCGCCTTCCCCGCCCCCCGCGGCACTATCACTATGCCAATTGCTGAATTCCCGCCAGCACCCATCCACCGCCGCGGACCGGCTTCGACAGGTTCCACACTTCCGATACGCGCTCGATCTGCCCGTCGACACGCAGCGTGCCGTCGAACTTGACGCTGGCGATGTGCTCGTCTGCGGTCGATTCGATCCCAAGCAGCTCGGCATCGAGCGACACGACGTCCGTTTTCGAGTGGCCGGCACGCGCGCGCAGTTCGTGCGTCAGCGCGATGAACATCTCGTTGGTCGTGAACTCCGACAGCTCGTCGAGGTTGCCTGTGTCCCACGCCTGCTGCAGCTCGCCGTAGTGGCTCTTGGCCGCGGCGAGGAACGCCGCCGTGTCGAATCCGGCCGGCACGCCAAACGGCTGAGCGGACGCCGAGCCGCCCGCGCCCGGCCGCGCGAACTCGTCCATCGCCGAGCCCGGACGGGCCGGCGCGACCGGCTCGACAGCGACGCGCTGCACCGGCGTCGGCGCAGGTGTCGTCTCGTATCCCACGTTCGCATACGTGCCCGGCCCGCGGCCCGCGCCCGCCGCGCTGTAGGCCGGCGGCTGCTCGGGTCGCAGGCGGCGCAGGACGAGGCCGACGACGAGCATCAGCCCGAGTCCGATGACCAGGACGGTCAGCAGCATCGTCAGCGCTTCTCCGACCCCAAGCCACGATGCAAGCGCGGCGATGCCGAGGCCCGCGGCCAGTCCCATCAGGGCGCCGCGCCAAGGACTGCGCGGCGGCGTCGCGGTCGGGGTCGCGCCCGGCCGGGCGGCCGTAGCGCCGGGAGCCTGCTGCGTGGCGCCGGCCTGCGGCGATGTCTGTGGCGCAGCCTGCGGCGTCGCCTGCCGCTGCTGCACCGTCGGCGATTGCTTGCCGAAATTCCTGCCACCTCCCAACCGCCGCTGCGCCTCGACGTCCAGGGCGAAGCTCGCGGCAACAGCGCCGATCATCAGACCGGCCAGCAACTTCTTCATCAATCCTCCGGGGTCAGTACTTGGTGCCGACGTGCAGGGCGCAGACGCCTGCCGTCAGGTTGAACCATTGGACATGGTCGAAACCGGCTTGTTCCATCAAATTGGCCAGCTCCTGTTGCGGCGGGTGCATGCGAATCGACTCGGCAAGGTAGCGGTAGCTGTCGCTGTCCCCCGCGATCTTCCTGCCGAGCCACGGCAGCACGTTGAACGAGTACGCATCGTAGAGAGGCGCGAGCGGCTGCCATATGCGGGAAAACTCCAGCACGAGCAGGCGCCCGCCAGGCTTCAGGACACGCTGCATCTCCGCCAGGGCAATGTCCTTGTGCGTCATGTTGCGCAAGCCGAACGCGACGGACACGAGGTCGAAGTGCGCGTCCGGGAACGGCAGCTTCTCGGCGTCGCACTGCGCGAGCGGCAGGCGCAGGCCGCTGTCGAGAAGCCGATCGCGCCCGACCGCGAGCATCGAGCCGTTGATGTCCGTGAGCCATACCTCGCCGGTCGCGCCGGCGCGCCGCGCAAAGGCCTTCGCGAGGTCGCCCGTGCCTCCCGCGATGTCGAGAACCTTCATGCCGGGCCGCACATTCGCCTGCCGCACCGTGAAGGCCTTCCATACGCGGTGCAGGCCGGCCGACATGACGTCGTTCATCACGTCGTACTTGGTTGCCACCGAATCGAAGACGCCCGCGACCTTCCGGGCCTTCTCCGCCTCGTCGACGTCGCTGAAGCCGAAGTGCGTGGTGGATTCGCGCTTGTCGTTCATGCGGAAAGGATACGCGCGCCGCCAGGAGCGGCCGGTCTCAATGGTGCCCGCAACGCGCCCCGCCGCCAGCCTCGAACGCGCCGTTTCCGGCGGCGCCGGCTTCGCGGCTGGCGCCCTCCACCTCTAGCGCGGCGAGGTACTCGGCCCACAGGCGCCCCTGGTTGACGCCGAGCTCGTGCAGGTACTCGAAGGAGTAGATGCCGCTCGAGTGGCCGTCGGAGAAGTACGGCTGCACCGCATAGTTGCCGACGGGCTCCAGGGCGGCGATCGTCACGTCCTTCTTGCCGACCTGCAGCGTTTCCTGGCCCGGCCCGTGACCACGCACCTCCGCCGACGGCGAGTACACGCGCAGGAATTCGAATGGCAGGCGGAACGACTGGCCGTCGTCGTACTCGATCTCGAGGACACGTGAAGTGGAGTGCAGGGTGATGCTGGTCGGCGTGATGGACACGATTGGAGGCGCCTTCTGATATATGTCAGCCGGACGTGGACCGGCGATCTGTTGCGCGTCAAGTGGCGCGCCCGGCGGGACTCGAACCCACGACCCCTGGCTTCGGAGGCCAGTACTCTATCCAACTGAGCTACGGGCGCTTGCTGACCACCCCTGCGCCGGGGCGGTCGAAGCGAGGGCGAATGGTAGCGGTTTCTGCCTCGCCCGTCCCCCGGGCGACCGGGCGAAAGCCGAATGAAATCAATGGCTCGCCCAAGGCTCCGTACCGTCGCAAGCTATACTTGAACGCTTCGCGGGTTCGTTCCACGAACCCTTCAACATCGCCACTGCGCATCGCTGCCAAGGCCAGGAGCCACGCATGTCCGACCAGCACAACGCCCTGATCAAGACCCCGCGTCAGCTGATCACCGTCGTCATTCTCGCGTTCGTGGTGCCCGTGATCGTCATCATCCTTCTGGTGAACTTCGTGACCGGCAGCAAGACCGGCGGCGCAGGTTCGGATGCGATGACGCCCGAGGCCATCGCCGAGCGCCTCCGGCCCGTGGGCATGGTCGCCGTCAAGCAGGCCGACGGCGCGCGAACGTTGCAGGCGGGTGACGCTGTCTACAAGAGCGCGTGTGCGGCGTGCCATGCGACCGGCGCAGCGGGATCGCCGAAGACGGGAGACGCCGGCGCATGGGCCCCGCGCATCAAGCAGGGATTCGATACGCTGGTGAAGCATGCCGTCGAGGGCTTCAAGGCGATGCCATCCAAGGGAGGCAATCCGGACCTCGACCAGGTCGAGGTGGCGCGCGCCGTGGCCTACATGGCCAACCAGTCCGGCGCCAAGTTCAAGGAGCCGGACGCGCCCGCGGCCAGGGCGACCGCCAGCGCCGTCCGCAGCGGCGAAGAGATCGTCAAGCAGGTCTGCTCCGGCTGCCACGAGACCGGCAAGGGCGGTGCGCCGCGCATCGGCGACCGCACGGCCTGGGCCAAGCGGGTGTCGCAGGGAGTCGACGTGGTGACGAACTCTGCGATCCACGGCCACGCCGGCATGCCGGCTCGAGGCGGCATGGCGAGCCTGACCGATGCGGAAATGAAAGCGGCGGTGCTCTACATGTTCAATACGGGCGGCGGCCAAGCAGCGGCGCCAGCGGCCGGCGCGGCCCCGGCTCCGGCGGCCGCGGCGAAGAGCGGCGGCGGAGCCCCCGCCGCTGCGGCGGGCAGCAAGGCCGATGGAGCCAAGGTCTACGCATCCGGCTGCAATGCCTGTCACGCTGCGGGCGTCGCCGGCGCGCCGAAGTTCGGCGACAAGGCTGCGTGGGCGCCGCGCATCAAGCAGGGCATCGATGCGCTCTCCGCGTCCGTCCTCAAGGGCAAGGGCGCGATGCCGCCGAAAGGCGGGCTCGCCAGCGCCAGCGACGCCGAGATTCGCGCCGCCGTGGAGCACATGATCGCGGCCGCCAAGTAGCTCGGCAGTCGAAAGACGGAAACGGGCGCCGCGGCGCCCGTTTTTCCTTTCGTCCTGCACGCGCTACGGATTCAGCTGCTGATAGACGCCCCGCGCGATCTTCTGCAGTTCACCGCGCTCAAGGTCGCCGGCCAGCGCATACCCGAACGGCCCGTCGATCCAGTAGAACACGCGCGCGCCCTGGTCCTCGCTGAAGCGGAACGAAGTCTCGGCGTTGTTCGCCTCGCGCTTCACGAGCAGCGACAGGCGCTTGCCCTGGGGGTTCTCGTACATCAGCAGCGCGAGGGGCGCCGGATCGTCGGGGCTGGTCGCCGGCAGCAGGCGTCCCCCGAGCAGCTGGTAGCCAAAGCCCGCCAGCGAGGGGGCCCGCAGCGGCGCATCGAGGCGCTTGGACAGCCACGCCACCAGGTGCTTCTCTTCCGCGGACGTCACCTCGACCGGGTGCCGCACCTCGGGGACGTAGGCGACGTACGCCAGCGCAGCTTCCCGGGCGATCGTGACCGGCGCCCGGGAGGCGCCCTGCCAGCTCCGCACCGTGAATCCGATGCCGACACCCAGCACCAGCGTGGCGGCGAGAGCCAGCCAGCGCGACGCATTCGCCGCGTTGCCCGGCGGCCGCACGCGCAGCGAATGCGGCTCGGCCAGGACCGGATCGAACAGGGCGTGCAGCGCGGCGTTCTGTTCGAGGTACGCACGCACGCGCTGGGCGGCCGCCGCATCCTCGGCGATCCAGTGCTCGACTTCGCGCCGCTCCTCGTCGGTCAACGCGTTGTCGACGTAAGCGTGCAGCAGTTCGTCAGTAAGGGCCTTGTTCATTTCACACGTCGCAGGTTTGCGGGCCGTTCCGATGCGGTACCACCCGCTTCCAGCAGGATGCGTAAGCGCTCGCGGCCACGCGACAGCCGTGACATCACCGTGCCCACGGGAACGCCAAGCACGTCCGACGCCTCCGCGTAGCTGAACTGCTCCAGTCCCACGAGCAGGAGCACTTCGCGCTGCTCCTCCGGCAACAGGGTCAGCGCCCGCCCCAGTTCGCCCAGGACGACACCCGTCTCCACCGACGTCCCCGATGCCGCACCGGTGTCGTCCGCGGATACGTCCTCGAGTGAAACGGTCGGCCGGGCACTCCGTATGCCGTTGATGAACACGTTGTGCATCACGGTGAACATCCAGGCCCGCAGGTTGGTGCCCGGCTGCCAGAGTGTGCGTTTGCTCCAGGCGCGCTCCAGGGTGTCCTGGGTAAGGTCATCGGCGGCTTCCCGATTACCGGTCAGCGCCCGGGCGTAGCGCCGCAACCGCGGCACCACCGCCTCGAGTTCCGCCGTACCGAACGCCGCCATTCGACCTCCGTCACTCAGTGAGACTAGGGATGTGCGACGCGCCACACGTTGTTCACGCCGTCACCGGTCTTGTCGCCCGGCTTGCTGTCCTTGATCCACAGATACAGCGGCTTGCCCTTGTATGCCCACTGCTTGCCGCCATCATCGCGCGTGACGATCGTGTAGTCACCCGAAGCGTTCGCATCGGCCGCTGCCATCAGCGGGGGCCAGTTGGTGGCGCAGGGCCCGTTGCAGACGCTCTTGCCGCTGCCGGCGGCGTCCTTGTCGAACGTGTACAGGGTCATGCCGGCGCTGTTCGTCAGCACGCCGTTCGAGGTCATGGTCGGCGCGGCCGGGGCCGACTTCATCATGCCTTCCATGGAAGAACAAGCCGACAGGGCGACGGCGGCCAGGGCGATCAGCAGGTGGCGCATGCAATTCTCCTTTAGTGAATGACATGCGGTGAACAGGGCCGATCGCCCGATTATTCCCTCCGCGTGCGCGCCGGACTCAGATTTCCTGGGGATCGACCTCGATCTGCCACCTCACCCGCGCGCGACGGGAGCGCAGTTCAGCGAGCCACGAGCGCAGGAAGGCCTGCAACGGCGCCCGGCGGTCGGCTTCAACCAGCAACTGGGCCCGCTCCACGCCCGCCAGTTTCTGCAGGGCCATCGGGACCGGGTCGAACATCCGGATCGACTCCACCTCGGGAGCCCGCTCGCGCGCATCGCCAAGGAACGCGAGCGCCGCCTCCATGGTCCGCGCCTCGGCCGTCAGCAGCGCCTGGTGCGTGTAGGGCGGCATCCCGGCTGCCCGTCGCTCCGCCAGCTGCGCATCGGCGAACGCCGCGTAATCGTGGCGGGCCAGGGCCGCAAACAGTGGGTGCGACGGGAACCGGGTCTGGAGCAGCACCCGGCTCGCATGCCCACCGCGCCCTGCGCGCCCGGCAACCTGCACGAGGGTGGAGAAGAGGCGCTCGGGCGCCCGAAAGTCGTGGGATGCGAGCTGGCCATCGGGGCTCAGTACCACCACCAGCGCGACCCGCTGGAAATCGTGCCCCTTCGCGATCATCTGGGTCCCGACAAGCACGTCGACATCGCCCGCATGGACCGCGTCGAAGGCCTGCTCCGCGGCATGGCGCCGCCGCGTCGAATCGCGATCGATCCGCATCACCCGGGCCGTTGGCATCAGTTCCCGCAGCCGTTCCTCGATTCTCTGTGTCCCATGCCCCACTCCCTGCAGCGCCTGGTTGCCGCAGGTTGGGCAGGCCGCTGGAACCCGGTCCTTGAAGCCACAGTGGTGGCAGCGCAAGGTCCGATCAGGCTTGTGGAACACGGAAAACGCCGAGCACTGCGGGCAGCGCGACAGCCAGCCGCAGGCGTCGCAGGCGACCACCGGCGCGTAGCCGCGCCGGTTGAGGAAGACCAGGGATTGCTCGCGCCGCTCCAGGGTCGCGCGCAGCGCATCGGCGACGGGCGCGGCGATCCCGGACGCCGCCTTCCCTTCCGGAGCGCGCAGGTCGACCAGCTCGACCGTCGGCAGCTCGGCCGCGTCGTCTGTCGCCCGCTGGGTCAGCCGCAACACTTGGTACCGGCCTGCCTGCGCGGCTGCCCAGCTCTCCAGCGAAGGTGTTGCCGACCCCAGCACGACCGGAATGCCGAGCATCTGGGCGCGCTTGATCGCCAGGTCGCGCGCCGAGTAACGCACGCCCTCGCCCGCCTTGTACGACGGGTCGTGCTCCTCGTCCACGACGACCAGGGCCAGCGACGGCAGCGACGCGAAGACCGCGAGACGCGTGCCGACCACGATGCGGGCACGCCCTTCGTGGGCCGCCAGCCAGGCGGCCGAGCGCTCCCCGTCGGCGAGCCCGCTGTGCAGCGCTACCACACCCAGGTCGCCGAAGCGCAAGCGCAGCAGCGCCTCGAGCTGGGGGGTCAGGTTGATCTCCGGCACCAGCAGCAGCACCTGCCCCATTGGCGCCGCGCGCAGGCGATCCTCGATCGCGCGCAGGTAGACCTCGGTCTTGCCGCTGCCCGTGATGCCGAACAGCAGGAACACGCCGAAACCCCGGGCGCCGGCCAGCGTGCCAACGGCCCCGTGCTGTTCGGCCGTCAGCCGCCGCGCGGTATCGGTCGCCGGCGCCGAGGTCACCACGCGCTTCCTGATGCGCGCGATCGACTGCGCGAACCGGGGCCCCGGCGCGGACCTCATGATGGGCGGCAGCGCGGCAATCGCCACCTCGCCCCACGGATGCTGGTAGTAGTCGGCGGCGAATTGGGTGAAGTCGAGCCAGTGGCGATTCAACGGCTCGACCTCGGCAACCACGGCCATGACGTCCTTCAGCCGCCCGGGTTCCACCTCGGACCCCGGGACGACATCCACGATCAGACCAACGTGCCGCCGCCTTCCGACGGGTACCAGGCACGCATTGCCAGGCCTGCCAGTCGATAGACTCATCCGGTAGTCGAGCGGCTGCGCCATCGGGACGTCGACCACGACGCGAGCGAAGCAAGCTTCAGGAGAAGGCAGCGCCATGATCAGGTAAGACGTGAAGGAAAACGGCTAAGTCACTGAAAAAACAGGGGCCGCAAGATGCCGCCGAAAAGCTGTGGACAACTTTGTGGAAAAGCCCCCCTCGTGCCCCGAAAACCCGCATGGGAACTGGCCCCATTCGGAAGCGAGGATTCCCGGCTGAAAAATCTTGCCTAATAAAATCAATGGCTTGACGCCCCGAGCCGAAGGCGCGGAGCAGTCTTTCCCGATTCAGGGACAGCGATCAAATGGCCTGAGCTTTTGTGAATAAGTCAAGTACCACGGCACACTCGCTCTCGCCGCAAAGTGACCGCTCACGTGCGCAAAGTCCGGCTGTGACTGTGGACCGCATCGACCAGGATTGCGACGTTTTCGGGCGGAGTGAACTGGGAGATTCCGTGACCGAGATTAAAAACGTGCCCGGCCCACGTGCCATCCGCATTGCGGGGTGGGCCAAACGCGTCGAGCACCTGGGCCGCCTGCGAGCGAATGACATCGGCCGGCGCGAACAGCGCCATCGGATCGAGGTTGCCCTGCAGGGCGCAGCGATTGCCGATCTGCGCCCGCGCCCGTCCGAGATTGACCGTCCAGTCGACGCCTACGGCATCGCATCCCGTGTCGGCGATGCCTTCGAGCCATAGCCCGCCGCCCTTGGTGAACACGATCGACGGCACCCGTTCGCCATCGCGCTCGCGCTTCAGTTGGGCCACCACTTGGCGCATGTAGGCGAGCGAAAAGGCCTGGTAGGCCCCATCCGCCAGGGCGCCGCCCCACGTATCGAAGATCATCACTGCTTGCGCACCCGCTTCGATCTGGGCGTTGAGGTAATCCGCCACGGCCTTCGCATTCACTCTAAGAATCGCGTGCAGCAGGTCAGGACGCGCGTACATCATCGTCTTGATCAGGCGGAAATCGTCAGACCCGCCTCCCTCGACCATGTAACAGGCCAGCGTAAACGGGCTGCCGGAGAAGCCGATCAGCGGGACGCGGCCGGCCAGCGCCCTGCGTATTTCGCGCACGGCATCCGTCACGTAGCGCAACTCGGCGCCGGGATCGGGCGCAGTCAGCCGGGCAACATCCGCTTCGGTGCGGACGGGACGCTCGAATTTCGGCCCCTCGCCTTCCGCGAAGTACAGGCCCAACCCCATCGCGTCAGGCACGGTGAGGATGTCGGAAAACAGGATGGCGGCGTCGAGCGGAAAGCGATCGATCGGCTGCATCGTGACTTCGGTGGCAAACGCGGGCGACTTCGCCAGGCCGAGGAAGCTGCCGGCGCGCTTGCGAGTCGCGTTGTACTCCGCCATATAGCGCCCGGCTTGACGCATCAGCCACACCGGGGTGTACTCGGTCGGCTGCCGCAGGAGTGCGCGCAGCAGCGTGTCGTTGTGGGGTTTCACGAGGGCGGGCCGGATGGTTGAGCCTGAAGTCGGCGATTTTCGCACGGCGGGGCCTCCCCGCTGGCTCAGTTCGCGCGCCGGGGGTCTCGTTCTGGCGCTGCACGTGCAGCCCGGCGCGCGGCGGACCGCGGTCGTCGGCATCCACGGCGACCGCCTGAAGATCGCGATCGCAACCCGTCCAGCCGACGGGCGGGCCAATGCCGCTCTGCTGGAATTCCTGGCGCTTCGCCTGGGCGTCGCCAGGTCGGCACTCGACCTGCTGTCGGGCGCCAGCTCGCGCGAAAAGCGCGTCGCGGTCCGGGCGCCGCTGACCTGCGCCGAGATCGCCGAGGCATTGCGGTCCGAATAAAAAAAAGGCAGGCCCGAGAGGCCTGCCTTTCCTTCGAGACCGGCGCGATTACTTCTTCGCGGGCTCGGCGGCTTTCTTCTCTTCAGCTTTCGCGGCCGGAGCGGCTTCCTTCTTCTCGGGAGCAGCTTCCTTCTTCGCCGGCTTGGCGGCCTCTTTCTTCGCCGGCTTGGCGGCTTCCTTCTTCGCCGGAGCGGCGGCGGCCGGCTTGGCGTCGGCCTTCGCCTCTTCCTTCTTGTCCTGGGCGAACGCAACGCCCGACGCGAAGGCCGTGGCGATCAGAGCAGCAATGAGTTTTTTCATTTAATGGTCCTGGAACGATGATTTGGATGATTGGAGCCTGCCCTGACCGATCGTTTCCCCAGTCCCCACAGGCTCAGTGCGGCTAACGAAACAGCCGGGCCGGAGGTTGACAGAGGCACGGTAGAAAGTCCCTGCCGGGTCCAAGGCCAATGGAGATGCCCCGCTCCCAGCGGGGAAAAGTGACGCTTTTTCGCTACTCCTGCGGCTGAGCGAGGGTACGGAGGCGCCAGCGGCTGTCGTCGGTGAACAGCCACGTCTCGGAGAACGTGATCGGGCCGGTCTTGACCAGGGCCGCAGGCGGTGCCGGCAGCGGCGAAGCCGACTTCAGGGAGGCCTGCACCGCGTTATCGAGGCGGGCGATGCCGGGCGACCGGACGATCTTGGAGCGTATTACCTTCCCGTCCCTGTCCACCGTGACGTCGGCGACGATGACCCCCTGCAGGAGGTGGTGCGGGCGACCCTCGAACAGCTGCTTGCTGTTGGCCTGGTGGATCCTTTCGGCCGCCTGTCGTTTCCACTGCTCGAGCGCCGGATCGCGCGCCGCGAGGCGACGACCGGATGGTGTCGACGAGGTCACGGGGGCTGCGGCAGGTGCCGCCGCCGCAGCGGGCGCGGATGGGGCGGCGTCGGGCCGTCCGCCCGGTGTCGACCCGCAGGCAGCGATCAGCGCGATCGCGCCGACCGCGGCAGCATTCAGGATCCATTGGCGCTTCAGCATCGTTCAGTACCTCGCGTCGAGCCCGACGGTCCAGGACCGGCCGGGTGCCGGCTCAAAGAACCGGCCGTTGCCTTCGTTGACGATCACCGATCCGATGTATCGCGCGTCCAGCACGTTGTCGATGCGAAAAAAAGCACGGAGATTCCAACTGCCCGTAATGAATGACCGTTGCGCCGAGAGGTTCACCACGCCCCACCCGGCTGCAAAGTCCGTATTGCGGTCATCGACCGGCAGCCGTGACTGTGCTCGCCACTCGGCCCCGAGGTCGACGCCATGTGTGCGGTAATCGGCGCGGATGAATAAAGTTTCCGCCGGAATTCCCGGCAGCCGGTTCCCGGCGGGTATCACGAGGGTCGGCCGCGAGCACGGGGCGCCCAGGCAGATCGCGAAGGGCTCGGAATAGATCGCCCGAATGGCCGCCAGCGCCGCCTGGAGCGAGAAGTCGGGCGCCGCGCGCCAGAACAGGCTCGCCTCGATCCCGCTGCGCTCGGTCGCGGCTGCATTGCCGAACGATGAGCGCCCGCCCGAGTTCGTCAGCACGACGATGTCGTCCTCCGTGCGCACTCCGAACAGCGCCACCGATGCGCTCAGCGCGGCCGATGGAATGAACTTCCAGCCGACTTCAACGTTGTTGCTGCGTGCCGGCTGCAGGGATGTATTGAGCCCCGCGCTGCCGTCGGGCCGGTAGGCGAGCTCGTTCAGGGTCGGCGTCTCGAATCCGCGCCCGTACGACGCGTACAAGCTGGTGCTCGGGCTGGCTCGATACACGATGCCCACCACCGGGTTGACGCTGCTCGCCTCGACCTGGCCGGAATCGTTGCCGTTCGAGAGATAACGGTCATCGCTGCGGAACTCGACGCGTGAAGCACGGACGCCCGCCGTCAGCTTCCAGCGCGCGGCAAGATCCGCCTCGAGCTGCGCATAGGCATCGCTCGACGTCACGGTGTTCTGTTCGTCGCGTCGCAGCCGCCCCATGACCCCGAGCGCCGGGCCGATGAAGTTCTCGTAGCCCCGGCGGTCCTCGTTCATGCGCTCCGTCGTCACACCGAACGTCAGCGTGGTGCGGTCGAACGAGCGCTGCACGCGCGCGTCTACGCCGCCGAACTCGCGCTCGAAGTCGATCACGCCGCCAGGGTGGGTCGGGCTCGCCTGCACAGCCACCGGGATCGCCTGGAACTGGGTGATATCGCGCGTGCCGAACCACGCGACGACATTGGAGCTCCATCCTCCACCCAGGTCACTCGCCAGTTCGCCCCCGAGTTGCGCCTGCCGTGCAGACTTGCGGGTATTGAACTGCAGCGCCTGGGGCGCCGCCTGCCGGGGATCCGCCGCCGCCTGCGCGCGCGTCAGGCCGAGCGGGTCCTGTGCGTCCGGCATATCGAGGCCGTTCACAGACAGGCGCAGCTGGCCGAGCGGCGTCACTGCGGCTGCACGCAGGTTGACCACATCGCGTCGCGCCGCGCTGTGCTCCCGGTAGCCCTCGGTAGAGAAGCGGCTGCCGTCGAGCGCGAAGGACATGCGGTCGTTGCCGCCCTCGGTGTCTATTCCAAGCCGCCAGGTCCCGTATCCACCCGCCGCCCCGGAGACTTCCGTCGCAGGGCCATCACCGCCGACCCGCGTGGTCATTGCGATCACGCCACCCGAGGAGTTGCCGTACAGCGCCGAAAACGGCCCGCGGAGGACCTCGATGCGGTCCACGGCGTTCAGCGGGAAGTTCGACACCTGCCCCTGACCGTCGGGCGTCGTTGCCGGAATTCCATCCAGATAGAGCCGCACGCCGCGCACTCCGAACGTCGAGCGCGCACCGAATCCGCGAATCGAGATCTGCAGGTCCTGCGCGTAGTTCTGCCGATTGAGCGCAACGACACCCGGCACCCGCGGGAGCGATTCCGACAGGTTCACGCGCCACTGACCGTCGCGCACCTCATCGCGCTCGATGACGTCGACGGATGCCGGCACGTCGAGCGCGGCGCGTTCGCTGCGGGTCGGCGTGATCACCACCTTGTCGAGCGTCGCCGGCGCCTGCCCGTGCGCCGCCAGCGTGAAGAGCATCAATGCCCAGGGAGCGTGCCGATGCGCATCGCGCGCAGTCGCGCAGTCGCGCAAGAGCGCAACCGCCGTCACTGCGGGACGTCCTTGATTTCGATTCGAATGGCCGCGTAGTAGGCGGCGACATCACGGATGTCGGCATCGCTCAGTGCCTTCGCGGCCACTGACATCACCTCGCTGCGGCGAGCACCGGAGCGATAGGCACGCAACTCGCGCTCGAGGTAGTTTGCCGGCTGGGCGGCGAGGTTCGGCGCGTCCGGCATCTTGGCCAGCCCGTCCATGCCGTGACACCCCTGGCATGCGATGGCCTTGCGCCGACCGGCCGCCACATCCTGCGCGGCAGCGTCGTCGGCGCCCACCATCGGCTGAAGCAGGACCACCGCCGCGCAGACGGCGGCGGTGGTCACGGAGCGAACAGCCATGCGCTCAGGGCTGGTACGAGATGCGATACAGGGCGCCGGCGAAGTCGTCGGACACGAGCAGGGACCCGTCCTTCATCACCGCCACGTCCACCGGCCGGCCGCGATACGTGCCGGTTGCGCTGTCGAGCCATCCCTCGGCGAACACTTCGGACTTGTCGGCCGTTCCGTCCGCCTTCAGCGAGACGAAGTTGACCAGCGCGCCGCTCGGCGTCGTGCGGTTCCAGGAGCCGTGCGCCGCGACGAAGATGCCGCCCTGGTACTTGGCCGGGAACATCTTGCCCGTGTAGAAGGTCATGCCGAGCTGGGCCTGGTGCGCCGGGAACTCGATCTGGGGCGGCGTCCAGCTTGCCGGGGCCTTCATGTCCTTCAGGTCCGGCGCTGCCGACGTGCCCGCGATCTTGACGTTGTGGCCGTGGATGAACGGGTAGCCGAAGTGCTCGCCGGTCTTGGTAATGCGATTCAGTTCACCCGGAGGCGTGTCATCGCCCATCCCGTCGGTCTGGTTGTCAGTAAACCAGACCGTCTTGTCCTTCGGGTTGATGTCCATGCCGACCGAGTTGCGCACGCCGACGGCATAGACCTCGCGCTTGCTGCCGTCGAACGCGTTCATGCGGACCATGCCACCGATGCCGAGCTTCTCGTACATCGCCACCTTGTTTGCGGGCTGCACGTTGTACGGCTGGCCCAGGGTGATGTACAGCATCCCGTCCGGCCCGACGCGACAGGTGCGGGCCCCGTGGTTGTAGGACTCCTCCTCGACCGGGACCAGCTGGCCCTGCGGCACCACTTCGATTACGGCAACGTCCGGACCCTCGTAGAAGAACTCGGCGGCAGGGAAGTTGAGCACGCGATTGTGCTCGGCAATGATCAGGAAGCCATCCTTCGTCCAGCAAACTCCGTTGGGCACCTGGAACTTCAGCGAAGGCGCGAAGGGCTTCACTTCGTCGGCAACCATGTCGCCGTTGCGGTCGGTCACCGCCCACACGGTCGTCTTGCGCGTCCCGACGAACAGCATGTTCGTGCTTGGCGCCACTGCCATGTGCCGCGCGTCCGGAACGATCGCGTACAGATCGATCTTGAAGCCGGGCGGCAGCTTGATCTTCTTCAGGTTCTCGCGGATCGCGTCGGCATTCTTGCCGGTCTGCGGCACCACCGGGATGTTGAGGTCCGTGCCCGAGACCTTCATCTGCTTGAGCTTCTCGATGTTCTGCTGCGCGTGGGCGGGAGCCGTGCTTCCCACCGCCAGCGCGACCGCGATTGCGGCCACTTTCCACTTACCAGTCATGCCCGTCTCCTGTCTTCCGTGTCGTTATCGTGGGAATCGCACGTCGGTGCGAGGGGGCGAGTCTAGGTAGCCGCGCCGGGCGGAGCAATCGGCAGACCTGCGCCAGCGCGCTCCATCCCGCGAACGCGCGACACTGGATTCGCGCGGCGTCAGCGCACGACCAGTACGGGTCGTGTTGTATGCGCCAGCACGCGCTGGGTTTCGCTGCCGAGCAGCAAGGCCCGCGCGCCACGCCTGCCATGCGATGCCATCACGATCAGGCCGCAGTCGTGCTTCTCCGCGGCAGCGATGATCGCCCGGAACGGCTCGTCGTCTTCGAGCATCGAGGTGTGGCACGACACGCCCGCGTCACGCGCGATGCGCTCCACCTGGGTGAGCCGCTCGCTCGCCTCGGCACCGGCCTGCGCCTGGTGGCTCTCGGCTGCGATGCCGCTCGACTCGCCGATACGCGAGTAGGGATAAACGGGAAGAACGGTAAAGGCCACCAGTTCCGCGCGGAGCGCGCTCGCCAGTTTCACCGCCGCCGTCACCGCCTTGCCGGACAGCTCGGAGCCGTCAGTCGCCACCAGGATCCTGCCGTTGAACATGATTCCTCCGTACTCTCCCACATGCTGGGACGAGGTCGCGAGAAAAAAAGGGCAGCGCGCGCTGCCCTTAGGGTTTGTACAAATCGTACGGCTAGCGGATGCGCAGCTTGCGGATCGCGGCGAGTTGCGCCGCAATGGACGACATCTCGGCCTCGACCTTGGCGATCTCGAGCTCGCTGGTGGCGTTCTTGCGCGCTTCCTCGGCCGCGGCCAGTGCCTCCCGGGCCTTGGCCTCGTCGAGGTCCTTGCCGCGGATCGCGGTGTCGGCGAGAACGGTCACGAGGTGCGGCTGCACCTCGAGGATGCCGCCCGCGACGAATACCTGCTCTTCAGCGCTCTGGTCCGCCACCTTGATGCGCACGACCCCTGGCCGGATGCGCGTGATCAGCGGTGCATGCCGCGGAAAGATGCCGAGCTCGCCGGTCTCGCCGGGCAGCACAACGAACTCCGCCAGGCCCGAGAAGATGGACTCTTCCGCGCTGACGACGTCGACTTGAATGGTGGTGGCCATCTGCTTTCCCGTGCGTAGCGCGCGCTACTGCAGCGTCTTCGCCTTCTCGAACGCCTCGTCAATCGTGCCGACCATGTAGAACGCCTGCTCGGGGAGCGCGTCGCACTCGCCGTCGACGATCATCCTGAAGCCGCGAATGGTCTCTTTCAGCGGCACGTACTTCCCTGGTGAGCCGGTGAACACCTCAGCCACGTGGAACGGCTGCGACAGGAAGCGCTGCAGCTTGCGAGCACGCGCCACCGCCAGCTTGTCCTCGGGCGACAGTTCGTCCATGCCCAGAATCGCGATGATGTCGCGCAGTTCCTTGTATTTCTGCAGCGTCGCCTGCACACGGCGCGTAGTGTTGTAGTGCTCTTCACCGACCACGTGCGGGTCGATCTGGCGGGACGTCGAGTCGAGGGGGTCGACCGACGGGTAGATGCCGAGCGAAGCGATCTCGCGACTGAGAACGACGGTCGCGTCCAGGTGGCCGAAGGTGGTCGCGGGCGACGGGTCGGTCAGGTCGTCGGCCGGCACGTAGACCGCCTGGATGGAGGTGATCGAGCCGGTCTTGGTCGAAGTGATGCGCTCCTGCAGCCGGCCCATCTCCTCGGCCAGCGTCGGCTGGTAGCCCACCGCCGACGGCATCCGGCCGAGCAGCGCCGACACTTCGGTGCCGGCCAGCGTGTAGCGGTAGATGTTGTCGACGAAGAACAGGATGTCGCGGCCCTCGTCGCGGAAGCGCTCGGCCATCGTCAGCCCCGTCAGGCCGACCCGCAGGCGGTTGCCCGGGGGCTCGTTCATCTGCCCGAACACCATCGCCACCTTCGATTTCGAAAGGTCTTCCTGCACGATGACCTTGGCGTCCGACATCTCGTGATAGAAGTCGTTGCCCTCGCGCGTGCGCTCACCGACGCCGGCGAACACCGACAGGCCCGAGTGCTGCGTGGCGATGTTGTTGATCAGTTCCAGCATGGTCACGGTCTTGCCCACGCCAGCGCCGCCGAACAGGCCGATCTTGCCGCCCTTCGCGAACGGGCAGATCAGGTCGATGACCTTGATCCCCGTCTCGAGCAGCTCGACCGAGGGCGACAGCTCCTCGAACGTCGGCGAGGGCTGGTGAATCCCGCGCCGCTCGTCGGACAGGATCGGGCCACGCTCGTCGATCGGTCGCCCGAGCACGTCCATCACGCGCCCCAGCACGCCCGGGCCGACCGGCACCTTGATGTTGTCTCCGGTGTTGCGGACCTTCATGCCGCGCTTCAGTCCGTCGGACGAACCCATCGCGATCGTGCGCACGACGCCGTCGCCCAGCTGCTGCTCGACCTCGAACGTCAGCCCCTGCTCGACGAGCTTGTTGCCGGCGTCCTGCTCGAGGACCAGCGCGTCATATACGCGCGGCATCGCGTCGCGCGGGAACTCGACGTCCACGACGGCGCCGATGCACTGAACGATGGTTCCGGTGGTTGCGGTGCTCATGCTTGTTTCCCCAGTTCTCAATATTCGAATCCGATGCCCAGCGCCGTGCCGATCACGACACGGCCGCTGCGCCGCCGACGATTTCCGAAATCTCTTTCGTGATGCCCGCCTGCCGCGTCTTGTTGTAGATCAGCTGCAGTTCCTCGATCACCTTCTTGGCGTTGTCCGACGCCGCCTTCATCGCGACCATCCGGGCGCTCTGCTCGGAGGCCAGGTTCTCCGCCATTGACTGGTACACCAGCGCCTCGACATAGCGCGTCATCAGCTCGTCGATCACGCGCTGCGGGTCCGGCTCGTACAGGTAGTCCCACGAGTAAGCGCGCTTCTCTTCAGGCGTCTGCTCGAAACGCGCAGCCGACAGCGGCAGCAGCTGCTCGATCAGGGGCTCCTGCTTCATCGTGTTGACGAAGCGCGAGTAGGCGATGTACACGGCGTCCAGCCGGCCTTCCGCGTAGCCGTCGAGCAGAATCTTCACTGGCCCGATCAACCGCTCCAGATGGGGCTTGTCGCCGAGCTGGACGGCGCTCGCGACGATGTTCGCGTTCAGGCGCTGCAGGAAGCCGAAACCCTTGTTGCCGAGCGCGCTCGCCTCGAACTTGATGCCTTCGCCTTCCCACTGCCTGACCATCTGCAGGACGGCGCGCTGCACGTTGGTGTTCAGGCCGCCGCACAACCCCTTGTCGGTGGAGATCAGGATCAGGCCGACATTGCGGATCGTGTCGCGCTTCACCACGAACGGGTGGCGGTATTCGGGATTGGCCAGCGCGAGGTGGGCGACGATGTTGCGGATCTTGTCGCCGTACGGGCGCGTATTGCGCATGCGATCCTGCGCCTTGCGCATCTTGCTCGCGGCCACCATTTCCATCGCCTTCGTGATCTTGCGCGTGTTCTGCACGCTCTTGATCTTCAGGCGGATCTCTTTGGTACTTGGCATCGTCTAAGTCGGCACGCTGCACGCGCGGTGCGCCGCACCGAGTCCTGTTAGTAGCCCGCGGACTTCTTGAATTCCACGATGGCGCCGGTCAGCGCCTGTTCGTCGTCCTTGGACAGGTCCTTGGTCGACTCGATCTTCTCCACCAGTGCGCCGTGCTTCGCCTGCAGGAACTCGCGCAGGTTCTTTTCGACCGTGAGCGCATCCTTGACTTCGATGTCGTCGAAATGGCCGTTGTTGACGGCAAACAACGTCACCGCCTGCTCCCACACCTGCAGCGGCTTGTACTGGGGCTGCTTCATCAGTTCCGTCACCAGACGGCCGCGGTCCAGCTGCTTGCGGGTGGCGTCGTCGAGGTCGGAGGCGAACTGCGCGAACGCCGCCAGTTCGCGGTACTGCGCGAGGGCGAGGCGCACGCCGCCGCCGAGCTTCTTGATGACCTTGGTCTGCGCCGCACCGCCGACGCGCGACACCGAGATGCCCGCGTTGATGGCGGGCCGGATGCCAGCGTTGAACAGGTCGGTCTCGAGGAAGATCTGGCCGTCGGTGATCGAAATGACGTTGGTCGGCACGAACGCGGTCACGTCCCCGGCCTGAGTTTCGATGATCGGCAGAGCGGTCAGTGACCCGGTCTTGCCCTTCACCGCGCCGTTCGTGAACTTCTCGACGTACTCCTCGTTGACGCGCGCCGCGCGCTCGAGCAGGCGCGAGTGCAGGTAGAACACGTCGCCCGGGTAGGCCTCGCGGCCCGGCGGACGCCGCAGCAGCAGCGACACCTGGCGATACGCCCACGCCTGCTTGGTCAGGTCGTCATAGATGATCAGCGCGTCCTGGCCGCGGTCGCGGAAGTACTCACCCATCGTGCAGCCGGAGTACGGGGCAATGTACTGCATCGCCGCCGACTCGGACGCTGAGGCCGCGACGACGATGGTGTAGGCCATCGCTCCGGTCTCCTCGAGCTTGCGCACCACGTTGACGACAGTCGAGGCCTTCTGCCCGATCGCGACGTACACGCAGATCAGGTCCTTGCCCTTCTGGTTGATGATCGTATCGACCGCCACCGCCGTCTTGCCGGTCTGGCGGTCGCCGATGATCAGTTCGCGCTGGCCGCGGCCGATCGGCACCATCGCGTCGATGGCCTTCAGCCCGGTCTGCACCGGCTGCGACACCGATTTCCGCGCGATCACGCCGGGCGCGACCTTCTCGATCACGTCCGTCATCTTGGCGTCGATCGGCCCCTTGCCGTCGATCGGCTGGCCGAGCGAGTTGACCACGCGGCCGATCAGCTCAGGCCCGACCGGCACCTCGAGAATGCGGCCCGTCGCCTTGACCGTGCCGCCCTCCGTGATGTGCTCGTACGCGCCGAGAATCACCGCGCCGACCGAGTCGCGCTCGAGGTTCAGCGCCAAGCCGAACGTGTTGCCCGGGAACTCGAGCATCTCGCCCTGCATGACGTCGGACAGCCCGTGCACGCGGCAGATGCCGTCCGTGACGGTGACCACCGTGCCCTGCGTACGCAGCTCGGTCGAGACGCCGAGGTTCTTGATCCGACCCTTCAGCAGTTCGCTGATTTCACTTGGATTGAGTTGCATCGTTCAACTCCGATAGTTTCTTGGAACCCGCTTCGGGCTCTAGGCCGTCAGGGCCGTTTGCATCTGGTTCAGCCGGGCGCGCACCGAGTTGTCGAGCACCTGATCGCCCACCGCGATCCGCACGCCACCAATCAAGGCAGGATTGACCTTCACGGTCGGCCGCAATTTCGAGCCGAAGCGCTTCGCCAGCGCGGCCACGAGTTCGGCGACCTCGCCGTCGGACAGCGGGTAGGCCGTTTCGATCAGGCAGTCGGCCACGCCTTCGGCCTGGTTCTTCAGCCGGCGGAACTGGATCGCCACTTCCGGCAGCGCCGTGAGCCGCTGGTTGGCAACGAGCAGCTTCAGGAAGTTCGCGGCCATGGCGGGCAGGGGCTGCTTCAGCATGCCGAGCAGCAGGTCCGCGACCTGCGCGTCGTCGAGCTTGGGATCGGCGACGACCTGCGCGACCTGCGGATGGGACATCAGCGCGGCCAGCTCATCCACGCTGTCCAGCCAGCGGTCGAGCCCTTCGCCGGAAGCGCGCGCCGTCTCGAACAACGCGCCGGCGTACGGACGGGCGATCGTGGAAAGTTCGGCCATGGCTTACAGCTTCGCCTTCAGCTGGGCGAGCAGTTCCGAATGGACCTGCGGGTTCACTTCGCGCTTGAGAATCTGCTCGGCGCCCGCCACCGCCAGCACTGCCACCTGGTCGCGCAACGCATCCTTGGCGCGCTGCATCTCCTGGGTGGCCTCGGCCTTGGCCGCCTCGACGATGCGGTCGGCCTCGACCTTCGCCTGGTCCTTGGCGGCGTCGACGATGGCCTGGCCGCGCTTCTCGGCCTCCGTGATCAGCTGCTGAACGTGGGCGCGCTCGGCGGCCTGCTCCTCGGCGATCTTGCGCTTGGCGTCTTCCAGGCTCTTCTGGCCCCGATCGGCCGCGGCAAGGCCGTCTGCGATCTTCTTCTGACGGTCTTCGAGCGACTTGAGCAGCGGTGGCCAGATGAACTTCATCGTCACCCATGCGCCGATGAAGAAGACCACCAGCTGAACGAACAGCGTGGCGTTGATGTTCATAAGGGAACTCGGATAAGCCGGTCGGGCGGACCCGTCCGGCGACTGGTTCGTGAGATGTCCGGCGATCCGGCGGCGTTATCCGGCGAAGGGGTTCGCGAACGCAAACATCATCGCGATGCCGACGCCGATCAGGAACGCGGCGTCGATCAGGCCGGCAAGCAGGAACATCTTGGTCTGCAGCGTGTTCATCAGCTCCGGCTGGCGCGCCGCGGCCTCGATGTACTTGCCGCCCATGATGCCGATGCCGATGCAGGCACCGATGGCGCCCAGGCCGATGATCAGGCCAGTGGCCAGGGCAACGAACGCGACGTTGGTCATTTTCTACTCCTTGTTGGCAGAGTGTTGTGGCAGTTTGGAAAAAGG
>Ga0316188_10000074_pt1 | contig 30644 bp, 23 predicted proteins | sample Phiworburrow1_MG_FD_204933 | JGI IMG/M metagenome (GOLD analysis project Ga0316188, IMG submission 204933) | Coastal sediment microbial communities from Maine, United States - Phippsburg worm burrow 1 | ecosystem: Environmental > Aquatic > Marine > Coastal > Sediment | place: USA: Maine... | reverse complement strand
CATCGTCTGGCACTGCCCGCGCTGCCAGGCCGAAGGCCGCATCTCGAACTGGCAAGGTACGCTTTGGGACCTCAGTGAGCGGCCGGAGGCAGCGAGCTGAGGTCGGGAGACGGATCGTTGGGAATAGGTTGCCGCAGGTTCATCGTTGGCGACAACGGCAAGCTTGTCCGGTTGAGGAACACCATCTTCGAGCGGCTGCTGCGCGATCCTCAACACCACACCATGCCTGCGTTAGCTGGCCAGCGCGTGCGGATGGCCGAGATACTCGTCCAACTCGCCGAGCGCAGGCCGATTCGCGTGGTCCGGCGCGTGTACTACGTCGTGAGCTTTGATGAGGCTGGCCGCTTGGACACAACGCGATTCCAACAACAGCAATGGGCACTGGCAGAGTCGGCGCTGGCTCGGGTCTTCGACGTGCCCGGCGATAACGACCATGTCCTTGACGCGGCATCGCGTTTCATCGCCCAGGGCGGCCGATGGCGCCCGTCGAATGACTTGGCTCAGCGCATCGACGACGCGGCCCCCGGTAACGCGTAGTCGAGCCCCGGTCGGGAACGTGATGGACGTCGGCAAAGCGGCCTTTGGTGGGTACCAGCAATCGGCCATGAGCCGACATTCGCATCGACGCTCGGGAGCGGTCGGTGGAGGCAGTCAAGGACATCGCTATCAACGCCGACGGTTCGGTAGATGTCTGGTTCGGTCCGACAGCCCCCAAGGGGCACGAAAACAACTGGGTCCAGACGGTGCCCTGCCAAGGCTGGAGCGTGCTGCTGCGCCTGTATGGGCCCGAGAAGAGCTGGTTCGACAAGACCTGGAGGCCGGGGGAGTTCGAATCGCAGGAGAATTAGGATCTGAGTGGACCGCCTCAGCAGGGACATCATTTAGCAGATGCAGTGGTTCTTTCGTCCGAATGCATATTGCTTTGCCAACCCCCAATCGTCAGAAAGCCAAGACCCTCATGCGCATCATCAGAAACCCATTCATTGCCGCGACTTTGGCAGGCGCCCTTGTCGCAGCGCTGGCCACCAGCGGCGCCCACGCCCAGGGTGTCATCCCGCCATCGCTCATCACACCCGACCGTGTCGAAACCCGCATCGGCACACTGGAATTCAAGGACGGCGCGCCCAGCGCGGCCACCGCGCAGAAGATCTTTGATACGCTGGACTTCACGCGCGCGCTCAACGTCTTCAACAACAGCTTCCGCGGCGCGTCGGCACTCGCCATCGCCAAGGGCTTCGAGAGCATCGGCGCACCGGCCAACACGGTGGCCATCTTCTCCGAGTTGATGGACTCGAACTCTCTGTTCCTGACCGCCAACGCCGACACGGTCTATTACCTGGCCGTGCTCGACCTGAGCAAGGGCCCGCTCGTGGTCGAACAACCGCCCAAGGCCGTCGGCACGATCAACGACATGTGGTTCTCGTGGATCGTCGACATCGGCTTTCCGGGCCCGGACCGCGGCGAAGGCGGCAAGTACCTGATCGTGCCGCCGGACTACAAGGGCGTGCTGCCCGAGGGCGGCTTCTTCGTCGCGCACTCCAAGACCAACCGCGCCCTGTATGCGGCACGCGCCTATCTGGAGGACGACAGCCCCAAGGCGCCGGTCGAACTCATCAAGAAGACGATGAAGATCTACCCGTACACGCCCGGCGGCGTGGGCACCAGCATCGCCACCGCGCTGCAAGGCGGCGTGCGCCTGGCCGTCAACCCGCCGACCCCCGAGACGAAGTTCGTCGAGGCGTCGGGCAAGGCCTTCAACACCATTCCGCCCGGCGACTACACGTTCTTCGAGATGCTCAACCAGAACGTGCAGCAGGAGCCGGCCACCAGCAACGACATCGAACTGGCCGGGCAACTGGCCGCCATCGGCATCGTCAAGGGACAACCCTTCGCGCCGGACGCGCGCATGAAGAAGATCCTCACCGACGCGGCGGCCGTTGGCAACGCCACCGGCCGCGTACTGAACTGGCGCTCGGGCGACGCGCTGAAATGGGCCTATTACCCCGGCTCGATGTGGATGAACATGCTGTGGCAAGGCGGCGCCAACTTCGAGACGCCGCCACCGGAGCTTACGCGCGAAGGCATGTTCAAGCCGCTGCCACCGACCGGCGCGCGCACGCTCGATTCGCGCACCGCCTTCTACTACGGATACACGCTCGACTCGCCGGGCATGATCATGCGCATCCCGAAAGTCGGCTCGCAGTACCTGATGGGTTTTCTCGACGCGCAGAAGAATCCCTTCGACGGTGCCAAGACCTACAAGGTGGTGCTGCCGAAGAACATCCCGGCCGCGGCCTTCTGGTCCTTCACGGTCTATGACAACCAGACCCGTTCGATGCTGCAGACGCCGCAGCGTTATCCGCGTGCCGGCAGCCAGAAGTTCCCGTCGCCGGCCGCCGAAGCCGCGGCCGACGGCAGCACCACAGTGGTCTTCTCACCGACGCAGCCCGCAGGCGTGCCGCGCGGCAACTGGATCCAGACCGACCCGAAGAAGGGCTGGTTCACGATCCTGCGCCTTTACAGCCCACTGGAATCCTTCTTCGACAGGACCTGGCGGCCGAGCGAAGTCGAACTGGTCAATTGAAGGACAGTGGACTCTACGAGTACCAAGTGCTCGAATCGTATTGCGCTGTGAACTACGCGCTGACCGGCGTCGCCAGGCTAGTGGGAAGTTCAAACGTGCAAGAGGGCTTCGCTTTCAAGACGCCGCCATGGGCGCAGCTTCCGAGGCCGCTATGGCGAAGCTCTGAGATTGGGAGGCGGCAAAATGAACTAGGCTGGCCTGATAGGAGGGTGCATATGAGTCCGACAGCAGTGCCCGTCCACGAGTTGTTCGTATCCTACAGCCGCACGGACGAGTCCAAGGTGCGAGACTTGGTGAAGCTGCTGCGTAGCACCGGTAGCACGGTGTTCCAGGACGTAGATAGCATCCCGCCGGGCAAGCCTTGGGCCTGGGTGCTTTCGACTTCAATCGAGGCATGTCGCCTGATGTACGTGTTCTGGTGCCACCATGCCGCCGGCTCGGACGAGGTGCGCAAGGAGTACGAGCAGGCGATCGCACTGCAGAAGGACGTGGTTCCGGTGTTGCTGGACGACACCGTGTTGCCCGGGCCGTTGAAGACCTACCAGTGGCTGGATCTGCGCGACCTGCTCGGTCCTCATAGGCGGGTGCGCAGGTTGGCGATCTCGCGCGCGGAGGCGATGGAGCGTCAGCGACTGTCAAGCATCGAGCACGGTGTGCCGCGTGACGCCGATGCGTTCACCGGCGGTGAATTTGCGCGCGAGGGCTGGCAGCTGCAGGGCGACGAATTCGTGCGCGAGGTGATGGTTGAAGACGTCGAGCCGCCTACCGCTGGGATGGAGGCGGCCGCCGCGCGCCTGGGCGCCATGCTGGCCAGCCGCGCGGCTGTAGGATGAAAGGCCAGGTCGAGTCTCGGCGAGGGCCAGTGCCAAAAGAACTGGCCAAAGCATATGTCGATGGGCATCTTGCTCTTGGCCTGGGTGCCGGCGTCTCTCAAGGGTCCGCGCTGCCCGGATGGAACGAATTGGTTTGCCGGGTCGCGGAGGCGCTGCCGCACATCGGAAGACCCTCGGCGCAGACACTTCTGGACTCCGGGTACGACGCCACCGTGCTCGCCACGATCCTGCGCAGCAAGGTCAACTCCGATCCGGAGTTTGCCAATCTGGTTAGAGAGGCGCTTTACCGGGATTTCACGTTCAGACCCGCTCTTGGCAAGAGCAACCACACCCAGTTCGCCGGCCACATTCGCGGCACGAATCCGACGCTCCACGCTGTCGGGACGCTCTGTGGCGTTCAGTCTGATGCCCGAAGATTTTGCGCCAATCCGCTGATCCGGGCGGTGATGACGTTGAATATCGATGCACTGCTGGAGATGTACACGCGGGCCCGGTTCCGGGTTCGAGTCTTGCGCACCATCGAGCGTGCAGCGGCGAGCGCTAGCGCCTCGAAGATCCACTCGTACCATGTCCACGGCTACCTGGTGCGCGAGTTCACGAGCTCGAGCCGCCCCAGACGCGCGATCGAGTCGGACGACCGACTGATCCTTACCGAACAGCAGTACTTCGACGTTGTCGCAAACGCAAACGGGTTCATAAACTACACGATGCTGCACCTGATGCGCGAGTATCGCTTTCTGTTCATTGGCCTGTCCATGCGCGATCCCAACCTGCGCCGGGCGCTGCACCTGTCTTATAGCGAGCGGGTACGCGAACTGCAGGCCGAGGGTGAAACCTTTTCGGGTGCTCAAGAGCGCGCGACCCGGCACTGGGCCATCATGGCGCATCAGAACGTGGAGCTAGACGACGCGACGACAATCCTCCTGAAAGTGCTGGGCGTCAAGCCGTTGTGGATCAAGGGTTGGGACGAGATTCCCAGGATGCTGCAGTCTCTCTACGAAAGTACAGGTCGGCTATGGGAAGAAGTGGCGTGAGCTTGGCCTGTGCATTCCGCGGACAGGAGGCGAAGTTCACCTCACGGCCCTCTCAACCCAGGCAAGGTGACATGTGCAAGTCAAGGAACTGGGGGTCGGACGCGGAGAACTGCGCGCTCGAAACAACTATCCTCCGCGATCCGCTCAGCGCTCACGGTAGGTGACTCATGGGCCAAGCTCGTGTTCCGCGTCAATCTGCTGCGAGGCGGCCAGCGGAGGACGCCAGTCCCCGCGTTGTGGAAAGAAACATCGAGAGTTGGGCCGAGTTCATCGGGCTGATGTCGGGCTGGAGCGGCTTCAGGAACTGGTGCTTTCGCGGGCAAGGTGACGCCCACTGGCCGTTGCAGTCCTCGCTTTCCAGGCATGTGGTGGTTTCCAAGGTCCATAAGGATGCGTGGACACTCCAGGAGCGCCGTATCCGGCGCATTTTCGAGCGCAAGTCGCACCTATTTCTAGCGTCTCCGCCTAGTGGGGACGAATTGGAGTGGCTGGCGCTCATGCAGCATCACGGTGCGCCGACCCGGCTGCTTGACTTCACGTGGTCCCCCTACGTCGCAGCGTTCTTCGCACTCGAGCGTGCGACTGGCGATGCCGCCGTTTGGGCGCTCAACCTGCCGTTGCTGTGGGACCTTCACGAGCGTTACCGATGTGGCGGCGTCAAGGTCTCCCGTGCTGACCCGCGGGACCCGGGCGCCTTTGAGAAGTACTACCTCTCGAATGCGCACCGGTTCGTGTGGCAGGGTGACCCGTTTCGGATGCCGCAGCGGGTAGTCGCACAGTCAGGCACTTTCCTGGTAAGCAGCCATCTCGGTTTGGCTGTGGACCACATACTCGCAGGCTATCCGGGGTCGGGAGCGCTACTCGTCAAGTTCGTGCTGAAGACCGACAAGTTGCGTACGCAGGCAATGTCCTCGTTGTACTCGATGAACATCACGAATGCCACGCTGTTCCCTGGCCTGGACGGGCTCGCGCGTTCGATGGCCTATGAGTTCGAGTACAGCTGGCAGGTCGATGTCACGACAAACACCGTGCTCCCAAGTCTGACGGACCCGAGTGTGCCCGACCATGTGCTAGCCAAGGGTCGCAAGGGCAAGCTGCCGATCTAGTCGGCCCTGAGCGCGTCATCGCGCTGCACGGTGCCAGGCGACGATGGCCGTCCGGGCTACGAACGCGCAGCGACGTCGGCTGACCCACAGGCGCATAGCAATCGGCTGTTGTGAGCTACCACGATGCGGCTTCGGTGGACCTCCTGCGGCGCGTTGCTGCGCGAGGTCGCCGCCGCGGTAGCCCCTGCCAAGTCCCACCGCGAGCGGCTGTCGCAGTCCACCCTGCAGCTGACTTGCGAAAGGCCAACGCGCGTTCGTGCAGTTTGCCGCCAGGGGAGCACGACGGCAGTAGTCCCGTATCGCGCGGCAAATCGTGGCAACACGTGCGTGCGCCAAATTTGCAAGTACCTCTCGCGCAATGAGGGCTCCGCCGTTGGCCCAGCGAAACTCGTCCACTTCTTAGGGTCATTGCTTCATCGATGGCCGCGGCAAGCAGCTGCCCGAACAAACTGCCCGGCTCGGCCAGACTACCGGGATGGCTGTGCAAAATCGAGCACCCGATCGATCCGCACCTTCATCACCAAGTCCAGCACGTCGATCGCTGGCGGATGCGGATGTGTACGGCTGAGACTGCCGCCGTGAGCCACGGCTGCGGCCTCAAGATTCGCCATGGTTGTCGTTTCGTCAGGTGCGTTCGGCACTGAGCGCGTCATTCGATCGCTGGCCCGGTATCGACAAGATCGACCAAAACAACTTCCCAGCGCTCAGTCCTTATCGACGGCAAGTACTGCGCCGGAGTGTGTGCCAGTGAGCGCACCATGATGCCGCTGACCTGTCCCGGCAATATCCGGCCCTGTGTCAGAGTGAACTTGCTCGCGACACGGCCGATCAGTTGACCCTCAGGCGTCAGGATTGATCGGTCTCGGACCTGAACCGGCATGCCGACCTCCTGCCGAGCTATAAGCCGGTGCAGTGCTCCCGATGACTCCACGCGCCCGGCGAACCCGAGGTCGACCTCTCCAGGGCCCAGAGCAAAGTAGCTGCGCTGCAGATCGGCTCGTGTCCGGGGGCGGTTCTCAGGTAGGAGGCTGCGCACGCCGTCCAGCCCGGAAAGATCTACCAGGAACCTCGACCGCCCGTCCTCCGGGTTGAACAAAGTCAGTGTGTCCTTGGCGCGTGTCATTGCCACGTAGAGCAGCCTGCGCTCGTCGTCGCCACCGGAGTTCCAGTCCCCGCAGTCCATCACGATGACGTGCTTGAACTCCAGCCCCTTGGCGCTATGCGCGGTCAGTAGGCGCAGCGCATCCGGGCTGCCGTCACGACGGGCCTCGGCCGCGAACTCGTAATACCAGTCGACCACCTCGTCGGGCACCATGCGGGTGGCCGGGCTGGCCTCCTGCAACTCCAGCGCGGCCGCGAGCAGGTCGCCCCAGAACGGGTTTGCCGGCTGCCTGTTCCGGCGCAGTCGCAGCCATCGCAGCAGGGCGGCCAGCGACACCAGGCCGCGCCGACGCGAGCGCAGCGCATCGATGACGTGCCGGCCTTCGCGGGACTGCAACAGTGGCAAACCACCGGCACCGCCGCGATCGGCCAGAGCGCACCGGATCGACTCGACCTCGCACAGCGCTCGCAGCGGCTGCAGCGTGCCGTGGCTCCGCGCCAGCACGGCAATGTCGCCCAGCCGCGTCTCGGGATCCAGGCGTCTGATGCGCTCGATCTCCGCGTGCACCAGCTGCGCCTGCAGGTTGGCGTTCACCGGGGCCGCGATCAGCCGAACGGCCCCGTGACCCTCCGGATCGATGCCCGCCCACCGTCCGCCGGGGCGCTGACCCAGGCGGTGCGTGTCGATACGGATCGGGTGATCGACCTTCATGCGATCGGCGGCGCGCTGGATCACATGGTTGGCCGCCTCGATGATGTGCTGGGTCGAGCGGAAGTTCTCGACCAGGTAGGTCACCTGACCTTGGTAGTCTGCCTGGAAGCGGCGGATGAACTCGACGCTGGCGCCTTTGAATGCGTAGATGTTCTGGTCGTCGTCGCCGACGGCCATGATGCTCAGGCGCCCGTCGGCATCGGTCAGGCGCCGCCCCGCCAGGGCGCTGATCAGGCCGTACTGCCGTTCGTCGATGTCCTGGTACTCGTCGACGAAGATGTACTCGTAGCCCTGCAGCAGCCGGTCGCGTGCCTCATCCGCGTCGGCGAAGGCGTCGGTTCGACCCTCGAGCAGGTCGATGGCGTCCTGGATCAGCTTGTCGAAATCGATCGCGGCACCGTGCCGGTCGATCCCCTCCAGGCTGGTGCCGGTCAATCGCAGTGCCATCGCGTGGTAGGTCAGCACCGTCACGCCGCGGGCGTCGTCGCCGACGAGGGCGGCCAGGCGCCGGCGCAGCTCCATCGCCGCGCTGCGGTTGAAGGCCAGGGCGATGATGTGCTCAGCGGCGATGCGCCGCACCCGCAGCAGGTAGGCGATGCGGTGCACGATGACACGCGTCTTGCCCGATCCAGGTCCTGCCAGGACGAGGTGGTTGCCCTGATCGGGCGTGCAGACCAGGGCCTGCTGGACCGGGTGCTGCAAGGCGTCGACGATGCGCCGGAATGATTCGTCGGTGGTTGCCAGGTCCAGCAGCTCCGGGCGTCCCTTGAAATACTCCTTGATGAAGCGCCGGCGCGGCCAGCGGAAGTAGGCTGCCGTCAGCGCCAGTGCTGCGCCCATCTTGCGCGCACCGAGTTTGGCGTACTCGTGCATCACGTGGGTCTGCAGCGTGCGCTCGCGGTAGTGCTCCTGCAGCGGGGCGTAGTCCTCCTTCAGGAAGCGTCGCTTGCTCGCCTCGGGACGGACCTGGATCGTCATGGCGGCGCGAAATACCGCGCGACCCTTGTCGAGCTGCAAGATGCCGTTCTCGTGCATGTAGAGCAGGGCATGCTCCAGCGCCAGCGACGGGTCGGTCACGGTCGACGCCAGCTCGATGTCGGACTCGATCGCATCGAGCAGCTCCTTGGCCTTGCACTCGATGATGAAGTTGGCCTGTCGGGTACCCGCCGGGATCTTGTCTAGAAGTGCCGCCAGCACCACCTGGGAGACGGCGCGCCGCTTGGTGCAGATCTCGCGGATCTGCGACCACGGGCGGTAGAGGATGACGCGCAGGCTGTCCGCGCCGACGCTGCGCACCTGTAGCATGCTGCGCTTGTCGGTGCCGGAACCGAAGCTCTCGGCCAGCGAGCGTAGGCACTTGCGCACCCGGTCGGGATGGGTCGTCGTGTCACCCTCCGGTAGCTCCAGCCGACGCCGCAGCTCCGAACACACCGCCCGGATACCCAGCAGCTGGGGCCGGCTATCGCTGTCGGCGTCCGGCGCCTGCTCCGACATCAGCGACAGCAGTTCGCGCTCCAGCCGGTCGAGCCGGGTGAGTTCCAGGTCCGATGCTCCGGTCACGCCCTTGCTGACGGCCGCCTTCAGGCCCAGGTCGTTGGCGAGGATGCCGAGCGTCTCCAGCGCATGCAGGATGCGGAAGCAGTCCTCGGGCTGGATGCCCGCGTCGAGCATCAGCTCATCGGTGCTGACCCCTTCGGCCCCAACATTGCCAAACAGCGCCGAGGCCACGGCCTCGTACTGCACGCGGGCGGCATCCTTGAGATTGGCGGCGCGGATGCGATCGATCGCCTCCTGCAATGTGCGCACGCGCAGGCTGGCTGGGAAGACCCGACTGCGGTTCTCGTTGCGCAGCAGGAAGCCGCTGCGTTCGAGCCAGGCGACGGCCGTGGTCACCTTGGTATTGGCATCGGGCCGGTCGATCTCGATGTCGGTGTTGTCGGAATCGAGCAGCAGCTCCTTGGCCGAGACGACGATCTCAGGGCTGCGGAACCGGTCGACACGGCGCCGGATGCCCTTGAGCAGGCCGGAGAAGTCGCGCAGGGTCAGTTGCGAGCCGGCTGACAGGCGGAACTGCGTTTCCACGTCGGCTTCGTCGAAGAGCAGCACGCACCGTGCTGGTCCACCGTCGCGGCCGGCGCGACCGGCCTCCTGCAGGTAGTTCTCCAGCGATCCGGGGATGTCGGCGTGCACGACGACGCGGATGTCCGGCTTGTCTACCCCCATGCCGAAGGCGTTGGTGGCCGCGATGACCTGCAGTTCACCGCCGATGAACGCGCGCTGGACTTCCTTCTTCTGGTTCGGGTCCAGTCCGGCATGGAAATGCGCGCAGCGCAGGCCCGACTTGGCGATCAGTTCGGCATAGTCCGCGGTGGCCTTGCGGCTGGCGCAAAAGACGACGGCACCGCCACCGTCGGCCAGGTCGTGCGCCAGCATCTCGACGATGCGCTGCGCCTTCTCAGCCTTGGTGACGGGGACCACGACATAGTCGAGGTTGGTGCGCGCATGGCCGCCGAGGAAGCGTTGCAATTCGATGCCGAGCGACACCTGGAAGTGTTCGACCAGATCGTCGATGACGTCGGGCTTGGCCGTTGCCGTGAAACAGGCCACCGGCGCTTGCTGCTCGACGAAGTGCTCGCGGATGAAGCGGGCCACGTACAGATAGTCGGTGCGAAAGTCGTGCCCCCACTTGGACAGGCAGTGGGCCTCGTCGAAGACCCAGGTGGCGATCTGGCGTAGGCGGATCGCCTCTACGAAGGAGCGGTTGCGGAACTGCTCGGGCGAGACCAGCACGATGCCGGCGTCGCCAAGCCTGATCTTGTCGAGTGCGGCGCGGCGTTCCAGAGGGGTCAGCAGGCCGTTGATCGTCACCGCGCACTGCACGCCGCTCGCGATCAGGTTGTCCACCTGGTCCTTCATCAGTGACTGCAGCGGCGAAACGATGACGGTCAGACGCCCGCTGCGCCAGTAATGCGCCAGGGCCGGCAACTGGTAGCAGATGGACTTGCCGCCGCCTGTGGGCAGCACCGCAAGGATGCTCTTGCGAGCCAGACCGGCAGCGACGATCTGGCGCTGCAACGAAGTGCCGTTCGGCGCCTCGGGCTTGGAGCGGAAGCCCGGCTTGCTGAAGAACTGCAGCAGCAGGCCCTCGGGATTGTGTTGCTGGACGCAGTACCGACAGCCGGGGTCCCCGCAGTCGAACTCGCGCAGCTCGTGGATGAGTGTGCGCACCATCGGCACGGCCGCATAGACCCAGGCAGGGAGGACCGAGTTGCCGCCGGCCACACGCAACCAGCTGAGGGCGTAGGCGATCGGCCAGCGCAATGCCGGGTCTCCTGTGAGGTCACGCGCGACGAGGCGATCGAGGCGGGTGCTGCAGCACAGTTCGGTGAAGCCGGCGCGCAGGGCCTGTGCGGCCGCCTCGTTGTCCGGAGCGGACGCGCCGCGTATGCGAGCAAAGATGCGGTCCAGCGCGGGCTCGTCTCGCAGCAGATGGTGCAACAGGCCTGCCCAGGCCGGATCGACCTTGTGCAGAGCCGCAAAGGCCTGGATCTCCTCATGGAGCAGATCCAGCGTCAGGCGGGCATCCCGCAGCGGCTCGTTGCGAGCGTCAGAGACGAGCTTGTAGCCTTTGACCAGCCGGTGGTAGGGGTTCTGCGGAAATGCTATCGCCGACAGCTCGAGGGTGTCGATGAGGGGTAGTCTGAGACAGGTCAGTCCGAGGAACTGCCGTTCCAGTTGGGGGAGGTCATGTCGGCGCAGGTTGTGGCCGACGATGACTTCGGCGCCATCGGTGAGTACATTGAGGCGGCGGGTCGCGTCGCCCGGGTCCTGTCGACTCGTGCTCAGTTCAATCGTCGCGTCCGTATCCGTGCGGATGGCGCCAAGCTTGAAGATGCGGTCGCCGTCGGCCGGGTTGGTCTCGACATCGATCGAGCACGCGCGCATCCAGCCCACGGGTAGGGCGGAGGTCGACTCGACGGCATTGAGTTGCTGTGCTTCGGCGCTCAACTGCGGCATTCTCGGCGACCACTCCTGGCCGATGTGGGTCACGTCGGGCGGGCCATCGCGCATGGCTGGACCAGCGAAGACCTGAAGATCCTGCGCGGCGAATGTAGCTGATGACGGCGGCGTTTAGAGCCGAAGGTGATGCTTGACTGGGTTGAGGCGTAACTATTGGGCGCGGTCAGGCTCGCGATACCGCTGTCCACCTGCCGCAGCGCCAGGTCCAGCCAGTCGATTCAAATTTGGAACTGCTACTGCCTTGGCCAGGCAGTGACTAAGCCGCTTTAGGGTGCATGCGATTGTCGATCGAGCACCAACGGTTCCGGGCTTTTTGCTTGAGCATGAAGCCGCGAACCCGTTCAACATGAAATCATCAGTGCCCGTGCTGGATGCGATTAATTCAGGCAATCCCTTAGTGAATTGGCGAACGGGGGAACCAGCCATTCGATAGGCCGACGCTCACCGGCGGCGCTCATTGCCAGTTCAAGGCCAGCAATGTCTTCGAGACCGGTGCGTCGCGACGCGATTAGCTGCGCCGATCAACGGCTGGAGGGTGAGTGCGAGTGTGACAGCCAGTCCGAGGATCGACCGACCGTACACGCTTCATTGCTGTCCGCCACCCGACTGAGCGGTACTACAGCTTCTGTTTAGGTTTGTTCGACACCTGCCCGTGCAACGCTACGGTGCCGCGCGTGGCGCAGACCTGAGGGCAGGTGTTGGACAAACCTCGGGGTAGGAAACCGCGGGCCGTGCCACGGTGCCTCGAAGTTGCTGCGGCTCTATGGGGATAGTGGTTCAGTGGCGCCGCCGGAGGTGGCCTGGGCGCGAGCCTGAAGGGCCTTCAGGCCGTCGTTGCGCCCGTCAGTGATGACGTCAGGCCGTTGCGGCGAGCCCGATTCAGCTGCTGGGCGAGCGGCCAGGCAATTGCAAGACAAGGCAGGCCCTGCCGAGGTCCATGAGCGCATGGTCGGCCAGCGGCGCAGGAGCAGCAAGTAAGAAGTCATGGCGTGCGCCCTGGAACCGGTGGTGCACGAATCGACTCGCCGCGCAAGAAGGTCTGCAAGATGAGCATGGCGTGGCCGCAGTGCCGGCACACGAAGCCCGGTGGCGCGGCATGGGGCAACTCGTCCGCTCGCCCATAGGTCCTGGGCGGGGATGCTGCAACGGGGATGATGTGCGACAACTCCCGCACCAGCGCCAGGCTGGTCTAGCGTGCGCCATTGGCCAACAAGCCGTATTGCCGGATGCGATGGAAGCCGCCGGGCAGCACATGCAGCAGGAAGCGACGCATGAACTCCTCGGGCGCCCGCGTCATGGTCTTGTGGCGTGTCTGGCCCTTGGCGTGCACCTTGACGCGGTAGTCCTTCCATTTGAAGGTGACGCCGCGCTCGTCCAGGGCCAGCAGCCGGCTGTTGGAGATGGCCACGCGGTGCGTGCCGCGCGACAGGTAGGCCAGCACCGCCTGCGGCCCGGCGAACGGACGCTTGGCGTAGACGACCCACTCGCACTTACGCAGCGGCGCCAGCCACGCCTTGAACGCCTGGGCATCGGCGAGTGCGGCGTGCTCGCCGAAGAACTGCAGCTTGCCGGCCTGGTGCACCCCGCAGCAACTCTTCCAGGAAGCGCCGCCGGAACAGGCGCGACAGCACGCGCACCGACAAGAAGAGCCCCGGCCTGCAGGCCAACGGTGTACGAAATTGGCGAGACGGCGCGCCGCAGCGATCGACGGAAGCATCACATTGGGCGCGTGTATCCGCGCCGTCCTTGCGATCGAATATTGCCCCGCGATTAGGGGATGCAAGGACGTCACCATCCGCAACACACTTCGGACGTGGCATTCGCGAGGACCTGCGACATGAAGGCAGAAATATGGCTGGCGCGTTGCGCAGCCGAGCTCCAACATCTGTATCTGATGAACCCGCGCTGTAGCGTGAATGACGTGCTGCCGGATGACTGGAACATGGGCACTGCCGGCGAGTTGATCGAGGCTCAGCGCTACCGAGGGTTGGACCCTGTGCAGGCCGCCAGGAGCTTTTGGCGAGACAGCGCATCAAGCCCGCAGCACAGGTGACGGTCACGGGGGTGTGGGGCTTGTCCACGCTGCAGGCGGTGCAAGGGCGATCCGTGGTCTACGGGTGAGCCCTAGGGCCTCCAAGCGCTGCGGCGGCCCGCTGCATACAAATAGCCTGAGTGGTGGCACTCCGCTCTGCAGGGGTGTTGCAGGTGGTCGCCAACCCTCGAACTCACGGTCTCAGGCACATTGCAGTCACTCGGGTGGCGCCGTGGCCTTGTCACCAGCGGCCGGTATCAGGCGTACTGCCAGGGGTACTGCCGGCATTGCTGGTGACCGTGGGGCGGCGCGAAGCTCGTACCGCCCGATCGGCACCGAACATCGTCCGAGCCCGATAGAACGAATCCTCTCCTTCGACTCGACAGGTCGCTGCCGACCTCAGGCCGCCGGACGTCACCCCCGATTGCTCGCCCGACAGCCGCCGTTCGACGTATGGCCTCCACGGCAGTCGTGCGTGGCATTCATTCGACGCCCGTCAGCTGCCGTTCGCCTTGAGGCCGCCGGTTCCAGTGCAGCGCAAGCTGAGCATCGCGCATCGTTGCCACCATCTGATCTGTTCCCCCAGGTGCCGTGCTGGAAGCCGCCCCAGTGGACGGCGTCAATCAGGATCACCGGGACGTGAGTGTCGCGCGGCACCCCAGGGCCGCCGCGCGCTGTAGTCGGTGGCACAAGCTTGGCGGGTAAGTCCGCATTGGCGCAGTGTGAGAGCTCGGCCCCAATCCGGGATCAGCGGCCCATCTGGCGGTGGGCACGTTAAATCCCCCCCACTGGAGCGCCGGGCATGGCCAACGACAAGCTGATCCTCGACTACGTGTACGAGCACGAGGCGGCGCAGCCCGACCGCGTCTACCTGACGCAGCCTATCGGCGGCGGCAAGGTCATCGACTACAACTGGGCGCAGGTGCTGGACCAGTCGCGCCGCATGGCCGCGTACCTACGCTCGCGCGGCCTGGGCCGGGGTGACCAGATTGCCATCCTGTCGAAGAACTGCGCCCACTTCTTCATGGCCGAGCTGGCCATCTGGATGGCCGGCGGCACCACGGTGGCGATCTACCCCACCGAACTGGCCGAGACGGTGCGCTTCGTGCTCGAGCACAGCGAAGCCAAGCTGCTGTTCGTAGGCAAGCTAGATACCTGGGAGGAGCAGGCACCCGGCGTGCCTGAAGCCTTGCCGCGCATCGCCTTCCCGCTGGCCCCGCCCGCACCCTATGACCAGTGGGACGATCTGGTGGCGCGGCACGAGCCACTGCCGGGCCGGCCAGCGCGCGGGCCGAAGGACCTGGCGATGATCGCCTACACCTCGGGCTCGACCGGCCAGCCCAAGGGGGTGATGCACGATTTCGAGGGCGCGACCCGTGTCGTTGAACATTACATCGAGAACCTCGAGCGCGACTATGGGCCGATGGAGGAGGCGCGCGTCTTGTCCTACCTGCCCTTGGCACACGTTTACGAGCGTGCCGCAATCGAGTGCCTCACGCTGGTTCGCGGGAACACGCGGGTGTTCTTCAGCGAGTCGCTGGAAACCTTCATGCAGGACCTGCGGCGCGCCCAGCCCACCATCTTCGTCTCGGTGCCACGCCTGTGGCTCAAGTTCCAGCAGGCGGTGCGGGCACAGATGCCGGCGGCCCAGCTCGACGCGATGCTGTCCAACCCGGCGATGGCGCCCGCTGTGGGCAAGAAGGTCCTGGCCGGCCTGGGCTTGGACCATGTGATGCTTGCCGTCAGCGGGTCAGCGCCGCTGCCGCCGGAGGTACTGAGCTGGTACCGCAAGCTGGGGCTGAACCTGCTCGAGGGCTATGCGATGAGCGAGGACTTCGCTTATTCGCACGCCAGCACTGGCGAACAGAACGTGCCGGGCTACGTCGGCGTGGCCGCGCCCGGCGTCCAGGTACGCATCAGCCCGGAAGGTGAAATCCTGATCAAGTCGCCGGGCCGGCTGGTGGGCTACTTCAAGCGCCCGGACCTGGATGCCGAGTGCTTCACCGAGGACGCCTTCTTCCGCACCGGCGACATGGGCGAGCTGCGCGACGATGGCCTGCTGAAGATCACCGGCCGCGTGAAGGAGCTGTTCAAGACTGGCAAGGGAAAATACGTGGCGCCGGCGCCGATCGAGAACCGGTTGAACGCGCACCCGATGGTCGAATCGGCGATCGTCTCGGGCGTGGGCCAGCAGGCGCCCTACGCCATGGTGGTGCTGGCCGAAGCACTGCGCCCGCGCTTGCAGGACTCTGGCGTGCGTGCCGAGGTCGAGCAGGCCATGGCCGGATTGCTGAAGGAAGTGAACGCGCAGCTCGTCGGCCACGAAAGGCTGCACATGCTGGTGGTGGCAAAGGAGCCGTGGTCGATCGAGAACGGTTGCCTGACGCCGACCATGAAGATCAAGCGCTCGCGCATCGAAGGCTCGGTGGCCGACCGAGTCGATGCCTGGTACGCCGCGGCGGGGCCGGTGATCTGGGCCTGATCAGGCCTGGGGACTCAACCCCAGCACACCGGCAGCACCAGCGGCCCGCGGAAGGCCCAGCCGCCGAATCGCACCTTGGCATTGGGGGTCAGCCGCAGGCCGGGCAGGCGATCGAACACCGCGGGCAGCGCCACCTCGGCGATCAGTGACTTCGATGCTGCCGCTCCGGCGCAGTAGTGTGGGCCGGCGCCGAAGGCGATGTGTGCGCCGCTGTCGGGGCGGCCCAGGTCGAAGCGTTCGGGGTCGTCGAAGAAGGCTTCGTCGCGATTGGCCGAGCCGAACATGAAGAACACCCGGTCCTCGGGCTCCAGCGTCACGCCCTCGAAACGGTAGCGCTGCGCGACGCGGCGCGGGCTCATCGCGATAGGCGAGATCCAGCGCACGTACTCGTCAAAGACGCGGCGCCACGGCACCTCGCCGCGCCGCACCCGTGCCAGCTCTTCGGGGTGGGTCAGCAGGGCCCACACTGCGCCGGCAATGGCATCGCGCGGCTCGTTCTGCCCGCCGCTGATGCTGAGCTTGATGTTGGCCCGCAGATTGGTCTGAGGCAGCCCGGCGCGCTGCATCACCGACAGCAGGCTCGGGTCGGACGCACGCTGCAGCTCGGGTATGCGCTCGCTGATGCAAGCGTCGATTCCTGCGGTGGCGGCGTGGCAGCGCGCCTCGATCTCCGGGTCGCCGGCATAGTTGGCGATGCCGTCGATCATCGCCTGCGACCAGGCGTCCATGTCCTGCCAGCGCATGTTGGTCAGCCCGGTGAGCGCACGCAACGCGTCGGCCGATACCGGCATCGCGTAGGCGGGAATCAGGTCAGCCTGCCGCTGCGGCGCCAGAGCGTCGAGCACGCGCTGAGTATTGTCGCGAAAGATCGGTTCCCAGTGCGTTCGCACCGGTTGCGGGCCCAGCGCGGCGAGCATCAACTTTCGCTCGGCGATGTGCTCGGCGCCGTCCTTGCGCATCATGTTGTGGCCCATCAGCCGGTTCATCAGCCCCTGCGGCTGGTGCGAGCTGAAGACCTCCGTCAGCTTTTCCAGTTCGACGATGTGGGCACGGCGCGTGAACAGCGTGGCGCCCAACTGCGGCACGTAGGCGATCGGATGCTCGCGTCGCATCGCCGCCAGCGCGGGGTACGGGTCGTCCCAGAAGGCGGCGGGGTCGATCGCTACCTGCGGTGCGTTGCTCATGCGTCGGTCCCTGTCGTGAACATGTGCGGCATGATCACACTCAGATGATCACCTCGTCTGCCTGCAGCAGCAACTCTTGCGAGAACGTCAACCCGATGCTCTTGGCAGATGCCGCCGGTCACACGCCAGTTTTCACGGCAGCTTAGACCTGTTCATGGGGGAATGTCGAATCGCGCACTCACGGGTGACTTCAATGTTGGCTTGCGGCGATCGAGCTTGATCAAACGGTCGGTGCAGCCGAACCCTTGCTGACATTCTTAGCGCTGACAGCGCTTGCGCTCCATACTCCCCCGATCGGTATGCTGCGGGTGGCACCCGGCAGGAAACCGGCCCAACGAGCGGGGTCTTGGCTCTTCCGGGGTTGGCGCCTGAATTGAGGTCGCAAACCGGCACCTAGAATTCGCGCGTGATTCTTCTCATTGGTGCTGGCGCCGTAGGCTCCGTCCTTGTCACCTACCTGAGTCGGGCGGCTCGCGAGCCGCTGCGACTGTACATGCGCGACAAGGATCGCATGGGCATGACAGGCGCCGTGCAGGCCCAGGTCGATTCCGTCGACGGGCCTCCCCTGCTGACGGCACCCAAGCCGGAACTGGTGGACAGCGCCGACCTGAGCGGAGTCGATTACCTCTTCCTTTGCGTGAAATTCGGTGACCTGGAGCGTGTGCTGGATGGCCTGCCATCCCATGCCGAATTTCCCAAGTCCTGCACCGTGGTGTCCACCTTGAACGGGATCGAAGCTCTGCGCGTGCTGCGCCGTCGCTTGCCTGGTGTGCGCATCGTGCCCATGACCATCATGTACAACGCCCAGTGGCTGGGCCCGCTGCACGCGCAGATCACGACCAAACCCTTGGTGGTGGTGGGGGGCGAGCCGGATGCTCGCTTGCAGGCCAGTCTGGCGGGCAGCGGCATGCAGGTGCAAGTGGCCCATGGGGACGAGGCGGTGTGGGGCAAGCTGCTTATCAACCTGGCGAATGCCGTGTGCGCGACCACGCATTCTTCGGCGCACGAGTTGCTGACCCTGCCCGCGCTGCGCCAGGTATTCGCGGCGGTTCTGCAAGAGGCCGTTTCCGTGCTCGACCAGTCTGGCGTCGCCTACCAATGGCCGATGCCCATTCCCTTCGGGGCCTATCGCAGGTTGTTGACGCATGGTGGGCCCGTGAGCTGGTGGCTGGCCCAGGCCAAGAATGGTTTGCGCAAAGGCAGTTATCCGTCGATGGTGTCCGACGTGGAGCAAGGCCGCACCACCGAGGTGATGCAACTCAATGGCGAAATTGCTCGGCTGGGAGCCGAGCAGGGCATCGCTACGCCCGTGGCGAGCCGGATCGTGAGTCTGGTGCAGGGGCTGGCCGGTCAGAAGCCACCGGACTACCTCAGTCCCGAGCAACTGCGGCAGGCGCTCGGTATCTGACTTTGCCGCACAGGCCTGGCGAGCAATGTTTACTTGAGCGTCCGCCATCGACGCCACCTGTGGCCGCACTCCAAACGCGATAACCGGTACCGCCGCGGCCGTACATCGACAGTTCACGCCAGTGAACTGCCGCACGGCTGACGATAGTGGGTGTCGGGTGATGGTGGTGAGTTCCAGTTCGCGGATGGCACTGGCGGCGGACCTTGGCCGGCCGAGTTCACAAGTCGGAGGTCATCTTTCCGGCGCGATCTCGCACTCACGCTGCCGGCCAAAAGCGGCTGTAGCCGGCCGTGGGTCGAGCGGCTTCTCCCGTCGATGGAAGCGGTTCAAGCCGCACTGCGGTCCTTGGCGGCGCGGCGGCCGGACGGGTCTCGCCTCAGGCACTTGCAGCCCCGAAGTCCTTGCGCTCGAGCAGGCGCGACACGGCGTAGCCGATGACCAACCCCCAGAATGGCGCCCCGACGTTGAAGATTGGCATGTCCGCCACCGTGATGAGGAACGTGACGAGCGCACCGAGCGTGAAGCGCTCGCGGAAAGACACATTGAACGCCGTCTGGAGCACGCGCAGCATGGCGAGGCCCGCGAGCGCGGCAATGAACGCTGGTGGCGTGGCGAGCATCAGCCGCGTGAACACGGGCGCGAACAGGCCGAACGCGAGTGCAAACACACCGACGGCGAGGCCGGCGGTGTAGTGCCGGTGCCGCTCGCCAGAACCCGAGATGATCGCGTTGACGGGGCCAGTGAGGCAGGTCGAGACCGTGCCGACCAGAGCGGCAAGCATCGAGCCCGCGCCACAAGCCACAGTGATCGCGTTGATCGGTGGCTTGTGCTCGGCGGCGTTGAGCACCGCGATCCCCTGGCCGTTTTGCACCACGAGCACCGTGATCGCGAGCGGGATGACGAGCTCCACCATCGCACGCCACGAGAACTCGGGCACGTACAGATTGGGTTGGGCGAGGACTTGCAGCGATCCGCCAGGTGAATGGAACTTGCCTAGGACGGCCATCGCCACCGCGCCGGCGAAAAGCGCGCCGATCAGCGGCGGCAGTCGGCGCGACCATCCGGCCGATGCGCTGAGCGCAAGAAAGGCGACGATCATCGGCGCGGCGATCCAAAAATCGTCACGCACCGCGTAGGCCAGGCCCAGACCGAAACGGAGAAAGACGCCCGCTACCATTCCCATTACGATGGGCATCGGCACAGCCTGCATCGCGCGCCGTACCCAGCCCGACAGGCCGAGCACTAACATGAGCCCTCCTGTGGCGAGGAAGGCGCCTATGACCTCCGCCCAGCGGAGGTGGCTGAGTGCCGGGCCCACCAGCACCGTACCCGGGATAGTCCAGAAGAAGACGAGCGGTTGCCGGTAAAGCGTGCAAAAGAGCAGTGTGATCAGTCCGTTGATGAAGAACGACCCGAAGATCCACGACGACAGATCGGACTCGCTCAGTCCACCACGCGCGCCGACGGCGAGGATGATCGCTACCGGCCCCGAGGCGGCGAAGATGAATCCGACCACCGCGTTAGCGAGATAGAGCCCACCGGAATCGGCGATCATCTGGCGCAATCCCGGGAGCGGCCTGTGGGCGGACTCAATGGGCATTGCGGGCTCCGATGTATGACGACCGGAACGATTGTGCCGAAGTCGCATGCGGTCAACGCGCGCGCTGGCGTGACGTTCAGCAGTAGTGTGCTCGCTGCGCAGAGCACTGCGGCGAAGCTGATCGCCAGCGGGCAAGGCCTCGTGCCGACGTGTGTAGCGCGCGCGAGGGCTGGCCGCTTTGGCACTCGAAGCAAGCATTCGTCGACGCCTGGCGAACAGCCGCTGTGGGTCGCTATGCGATTGTGCTCGGCAGGAAAGCAGTCCTGGAGCGTCGGGACCGCCCAGTGTCAATCCACAGTTAGCTGTACCTCGGATGGCTGCCGCTCGGGTCAGCGCCGGTGGACGAAGCCATCGACGGCTTGCTGCTGCTCGCCGTGAGTACGCCCGCGACCGGCGACCAGCTCCTTACGCTGCATCGCCGCCCGTCGGAGGGTCGGGTCGAACAGCCGTAATGCGCCGTGATCGGCGATCATCCCTCGAGGATCCAAGGCTAGGGCGAAGGACCGTGCCCAAGGGCAGGACGGACTCAGCCCGGCTGCAGCTCGCGGCGCATCGCCGCGCCGCACAGCGCGACGGCCTCGTTGGCTTCGTCGATCACGCGGCCCATCGTGATGAAGCCGTGGATCTGACGCTCGAACAGGATGTGCGTAGCGCGGTTGCCCGCCTGCGTCAGGCGCTGCGAGTACTGCAGCGCCTCGTCGCGCAGCGGGTCGAAGCCCGCGGTCAGCACCAGTGCCGGCGGCAATTTCGACAGGTCAGCGTGGAGCAGCGGCGAGGCGCGCCAATCCAGATCCATCGCCTTGTCGGGCAGGTAGTGGTCGTGGAAGTAGTCCATCGTGTCCGCGGTGAGCAGGTAGCCCTGTGCGTTGGTGGTGTGCGAAGGCCAGCCGCGGCGTTGGTCGGTGGCTGGGTAGATCAACAGCTGCCAGGCGATCGGTAGGTCCCCGGCATCGCGTGCGGCGATCGCCACCACCGCCGCCAGGTTGCCACCGGCGCTATCGCCGCCGACCGCGAGCCTTGAGGCGTCGACACCCAGTTCAGCGGCGTGGTCGCGCACCCAGCGTGTTGCGGCGAGGCTGTCGTCCACCGCCGCGGGGAAGCGGTGCTCCGGCGCGAGCCGGTAATCCACTGCCACCACAGCGACGCCGGACTGCAGCGCCAGCTGGCGGCACAGCGTATCGTGCGTGTCCAGGTCGCCGATGACCCAGCCGCCGCCATGGAAGTACACCAGCACCGGTGGGACGGGTGCGCGATCGGCCGCGGCTATCGGGTGGTACAGGCGCAGCGCGATCGTGCCCCCTGGCCCGGGCGCCGTCAGCTCGCGCACCTCGGCGATGTCGGGCGGGTCGGGTTGCGTCACGGTGCGGCGTTCGCGATAGAACGCGCGTGCCTCGGTGGGGGTCAGCGTGTGTGTTGCCGGGATGCCCCGCGCGGTGATGAAGTCGAGTAGGGCCTTGGCGTGGGGGTGAAGCATGCGGGTGCCTTTCGTGTCGCGCCCCAACCCAAGGGCTCGCTTGCTGGCGACTGTAGATCAGAAGACGCCCAGCGCCATGCCGGCGGCCAGCGCGGCGCCCAGGTCGTAGCAGCGCTGCAACTCGGCTTCGCCAATCTGCTTCGGGCGCAGGATCGCCTCGGACGTCTGCGCATGCGTGCAGACGATCAATGGCGGCGCCGCGGCCTTGAGTCGCCAGCCGGTGGCGATGCGCTCGATCTGTCGCGCCGCGCCGCTGCCGTCGCTGCCTGCACAGATCAGGCTGGCATAGGGCCGGCCCTCGATGCGTTCCAGCGCGGCGTAGTAGCAGCGGTCAAAGAAGTCCTTGAGCAGCCCGGACATGCTGCCCAGGTTCTCCGGCGTCGCGAAGACGTAGCCGTCGGCGGCCAGCACATGCCGGGGCTGCGCTTCGCGCGCCGGCAGGCACAGGACCTGCACACTACCTTCGCTGCCGGCGCCGCGGGTAGCAGCCTCGGCCATCTGCAGCGTGCCGCCGGTCATCGAATGCTGGACGATCAGCAAGCTCTTCACGGTGGCGTGGGGTGAATGGTGTTCAGCGCGGTTTCGGCGCCGAAACCAGTGCGCTGCGAAACTCGGCCAGCTTGGCCTGCAGCCGCGCCTGGTTGTCCGGGCCCATGCGCATCAACAGCTTCTGGCCGGCCGAGGCCTGCTCCAGCGCCGGATCGGTGAAGCGGTAGTGCACCCAGGGCCGCTGCGATGACACCGGGCCCTTGATTTCGAGCAGGGTCACCGGCACCGGCTGCGGCGGCGCCCGTGTGGCAAGCAGATGATCGATGACCTTGACCAGCCGGTCATTGAAGTACTTGCCCGGATAGCCCAGTTCCTCATAGCTGCGCTGGAACAGCGGGTACATCCAGCGGTACAGCGCGGCGGCGCGTGCCATGTCCACCGATTCCACGAAACCAACGAAGCCTTCGTAGCGCTTCGCATTGTCGGGCGCGATGCGCTCGATGCCCGAAAGCTCGACGGTGCCGAAGCGGCCCGGGGTGGGGTTCACCGGCCACACGCGCGCCGGCGCATGCTGGCGGTCGAGGTTGTCCACCGTGGCCACCACTCGGCGCACGAAGCCGTCGAGCTGCAGGAAGCCGAGCACGCCTTCGCGGCCCGCCAGGTCGATCAGGTTAGCCTGCACCGCGGCGTCGGTGTTCTCCGGCGCGGGTATCACGAAGGCGGGCTGCGAGGCGCTGTCGGCCGGCGTGATCGGGAACTCGATCGCCGGCGGGGCGGCCGAGGCCGGCGTCGCTACCGGCTGGACGACGGGCGCTGCGGCCGGCGCGGGGTTTGCACGCTGCGGGGTGCGCCACCACATGACGCCCAGCGCCAGCAGCGCAAGCGCCAGCACCACGATCAGGGCCTTGCTCCAGGTGTTCATGCGAGGCTGCTCCGCTGCGACAGGCCGATATGTATTTGCATCAATTGATATTAACCCCGGCGTCGTCGGCAGGCCATCGCGGTCGCTACAGCTGCCGGTTGCGGGCCAGCGGCGGGTTCTTCGCGAAGTAGCGGCGGATGCCGGTGGCCAGCGCCTCGACCAGCTCGGCCTGGTAGTCGGCATCGCGCAGCAGAGCCTCTTCCTGCGGATTGGAGATGAAGGCCGTCTCGACCAGGATGCTGGGTACGTCCGGTGCCTTCAGTACCGCGAAGCCGGCCTGCTCGACGCGCGGCTTGTGCAGCCGGCCGACCTTGCCCAGCGGGCGCAGCACCTCCTGGCCGAGCTTCAGGCTGTCCTTGATCTGCGCGGTGGTGCTCATGTCGAGCATGGCGCGCATCACCTGCGCGTCCTTGACGGCTACGTTGACACCGCCCACCAGGTCGGCGGCATTCTCGCGCTGCGCCATCCAGCGCGCGGCGGCGCTGGTGGCGCCGCTTTCGCTGAGCGCGAACACGCTGGCGCCACGCGCCTCTGGGCGCATGAAGGCGTCGGCGTGGATCGACACGAACAAGTCGGCCTGCACGCGACGCGCCTTGCGCACGCGCTCGTGCAGCGGAACGAAGAAGTCCTCGTCGCGCGTCATCATCACGCGCATGTTGGGCACGGCGTTGAGCTTGTCGCGCAGCTGCAGCGCGATCGCCAGCACCACGTCCTTCTCGCGCAGGCCGCTCGGGCCGATCGCGCCGGGATCCTCGCCGCCGTGGCCCGGGTCGAGCGCGACGATGATCAGCCGGTCGATGCGCTGCATCTCGGCCGCGCTCGGCTGCGGCGGCACTGGCGCTGGCGCGCGCGTCTGCTGCGGAGCCGAAGCCGCCGCGCCCATCTGCGCCAGCACCTCCGGCAACGAGGGCACGCGCGACGGCGGCAGCGCGGCCTTGTCGACACGCGCGATGAAATCGCCGAGGGCATCGCGGACCTCACGCGCCGCGTTCTTCTCGGCGACCTCCTTCTCGCGGATCAGCGCCAGCAGCGGGTCGTGCTCGTGCGTCGGGTACAGGTCGAAGACCAGCCGGTGCCGATAGGCGGCCACCGGCTCCAGCGCGAACTGCTGCGGCCGCACCGGCTGCTTCAGGTCCACCACCAGTCGCACCACGCGCGGGCTGAACTGGCCGACACGCACGCCGGCGATGTAGGGGTCGTCGCTGCGTACCTTGCCGACCAGCTCGCGCAGCGCGGCGCTCAGCTCCAGTCCTTCGATGTCGATCACCAGCCGCGGCGGGTTCTGCAGGAGTTGGTGCTGGGCCTGCAGAGCCTGGTCGGATTCGATCGTGACGCGCGTGTAGTCGTCCGCCGGCCACACGCGCACCGCCACGATCGACGCGCCGCGGGCGAGGTCGGCCGCGCCCAGCAGCAGCACCAAGCCGCCCATGCGCTGCAGTGCTTGGCGGCGCGTGGCCGCTGGCCGCGGCGTCATCATTCGAGCAACTCCGCACCGCGCGGCGTGCTGGCCTGCAGCGTGAGTTCGCGCCGCGAGGCGTCGGCCAGGTCGATGCGCAGCCGAAGGTCGGGTGTCGGCAGCACGCCGGCCGCGTTCTCGGGCCATTCGGCCAGCTTCAGGCCCGGCGCGGCGAAGATCTCGCGAAAGCCGGCGTCGTCCCACTCGCGTGCGTCGTCGAAGCGGTAGAAGTCGAAGTGCGAGATGCGCCAGCCCGGCAGCTCGTAGGGTTCGAGCACGGCATAGGTCGGGCTCTTGATGCGCCCGCCGACGCCGAGCGCGCGCAGCAGATGGCGCACGAAGGTGGTCTTGCCGGCGCCGAGCGGACCGCTCAGTTCGAGATAGGCGTCGCGCAGCGCCGGGCGGCGTGCGAGGCGGGCCGCGAAAGCGGCGCAATCGTCCTCGTCGGTCCAGACGATGTGGCGGGTTTCTAGAATCGGCGGATGCAGCAGCGTCATTCCTTCGACGGGCAGCAGCTGTTGCAGCAGCTGCGGGCGTGGGCGAATGAGTTGGGATTGTCCCAGATCGGTGTGGCCGAGGTCGATCTGTGCGACGCGGAGGCCGGGCTGCGCGAGTGGTTGGCCGCAGGCTGGCACGGCTCGATGCACTACATGGCGCGCCACGGCATGAAGCGCGCACGCCCGGTCGAGCTGGTGCCGGGCACGCTCAGCGTGATCACCGCGCGACTGGACTACCTGCCGCGGGACACGGCGCCGCACTGGCAGGCGGTTGAGTGGCGCCGGATCGGTGAGGCGGCGCAGGCCGGCGTGTCGATCTATGCGCGTGGCCGCGACTATCACAAGGTGCTGCGCGCGCGGCTGCAGTCGCTGGCCGATCGCCTGGCGGCGAGCGTCGGCCCCTTCGGCCACCGCGTGTTCACCGACTCCGCGCCGGTGCTGGAAGTTGAACTGGCGTCACGCAGCGGCATCGGCTGGCGCGGCAAGCACACGCTGGTGCTGTCGCGCGAGGCCGGTTCGATGTTCTTCCTGGGCGAGATCTTCACCGACCTGCGGCTGCCCGCCACGCCCGCCGTCGAGGCGCATTGCGGCAGCTGCAGCGCCTGCATAGACGTGTGCCCGACACGAGCCATCGTCGCCCCCTACCGGCTCGATGCGCGGCGCTGCATTTCGTACCTGACGATCGAGCACGACGGTCCGATCCCGATCGAACTGCGCCCGGCCATCGGAAACCGCATCTATGGCTGCGACGACTGTCAGCTGGTGTGCCCGTGGAACAAATACGCCCAACTTTCCACTCTGGCCGACTTCGATGTGCGCGAGGCGCTGGACGGCGCCACGCTGGCGCAGTTGTGGGGCTGGGACGAAGCCGAGTTCCTGCGCCGCACCGAAGGCAGCGCTATCCGCCGCATCGGCCACTCGCGCTGGCGCCGCAACCTGGCGGTCGGCATCGGCAATGCGCTGCGCCAGGGCGACGACTCGTCACTGCGCGCGGCGTTGGTGACGGTGCGGCCCAGCGCCGATGCGATGCTGTGCGAACACATCGACTGGGCGCTGGCACAGTCGCCCGGAGCATCATGAGTGCGCCGCGCCGCTCCCCTGCGCGAATCCCGGGGGCTCCCGGGAGGAGGCAAGCCCAGTGAATGCACCCGGCTCCACGCCGATCGCTGCCGCCAGCCAGACGTCGATCGACCGCTTCATCGACGCGCTGTGGATCGAGGACGGCCTGTCGGCGTTGACGCTGGCCGCGTACCGCCGCGACCTGCAGTTGTACGCCGGCTGGCTGGCGGTGCAGCAGGGCCGCGCGATCGACGCCACGAGCGAGTCCGACCTGCTGGCCTATATGGCCGAGCGCCATGCCGCCACGCGCGCCACCACCGCCAACCGGCGGCTCAGCGTGTTCAAGCGCTACTGCCGCTGGGCGCTGCGCGAGCGGCTGATCGACGCCGACCCGACACTGAAGCTGCAGGCGGCGCGCCAGCCGCTGCGCATGCCCAAGACCTTGAGCGAGGCGCAGGTGGAGGCGCTGCTGGCCGCACCCGACGTGGCCACGGCACTGGGCCTGCGCGATCGCACGATGATCGAGTTGATGTACGCCAGCGGCCTGCGCGTCAGCGAGTTGGTGACGCTGAAGACCGTGCACCTGAGCCTGGACGAAGGCGCGCTGCGCGTCACCGGTAAGGGCGCGAAGGAGCGGCTCGTGCCCTTCGGTGCCGAGGCGCACGACTGGATCCGCCGCTACCTGGCCGTGGCCCGTGCCGCGATCCTCAAGCGCCAGGCCAGCGATGCGCTGTTCGTCACTGCGCGCGGCGGCGCAATGACGCGGCAGATGTTCTGGAAGCTGATCAAGGCGCACGCGCGCAAGGCCGGCATCGACGCGCCGTTGTCGCCGCACACGCTGCGCCACGCCTTCGCGACGCACCTGCTGAACCACGGCGCCGACCTTCGCGCGGTGCAGATGCTGCTGGGCCATGCCGACATCTCGACCACCACGATCTACACCCACGTGGCGCGCGAGCGACTGCGTGCGCTGCACGCGAAGCACCACCCGCGAGGGTGAGCGCGGCCCGTGCGTGCCCTGGCGTTCCCCCGAGGTGTGCGCGGGGATCGGCGCGGCTATGCTGCGCCACCCCCAACGACGCCAAGGCACGCCCCATGAGTCCGCACCGCGCCACCCGACGCCGTCTCGTTCTTGCCGCCGCCGCGGCCCAGGCCGTCGCATGGGCCATGCCGCAGGCTGTGGCGCAGAAGTCTGCATGGCCGGCCAAGCCGATCCGAATCGTCGTGCCCTTCCCGCCGGGCGGTCTGACCGACGCCTACGCGCGCCTGTACGGCGAACAGCTGAGCCAGCAACTCGGCGCGACGGTGCAGGTGGAGAACAAGACCGGCGGCGGCGCGGTGATCGGCATCGACGCGGTCGTCAAGTCGCCTCCCGATGGCTACACGCTGCTGGTCACGACCACCGGCACGGTGATGCAGAACCGCGTGCTCTACAGCAAGCTGCCCTACAACCTGGACAAGGACCTGGTGCCGATAACGGTGTTTCCGTCGGGCCCACTGGTCGTCGGTGTTGCACCCGGTGTGCCGGCCACCAACCTGAAGGAGTTCGTCGCCTGGTCCAAGGGTCGGGACTTGTCGATGGGCTCCTATGCGCCGGGTTCATATCCGCACATGATGGCCGACCTTTTCGCGCGCAGCTACGGCATGAAGATCCAGCCGATCCAGTACCGCGGCGAGGCGCCGATGTGGGTCGACGTGGCCAGCGGCCAGCTGCAGGTCGCGGTAGGCAGTTACCAGGCCTTCAACACTGTGTCCACCCGCGGCGTCAAGCCCATCGCCGTGACCGGCAGGTACCGCAGCCCGCGCCTGCCCGACGTGCCCACGCTGATCGAGCAGGGCGTCACCGGCACGCTGGTGCCGCTGGAGGGCGGGCTGGTGCTGATGGCGCCCGCCGGCACGCCCGAGGCGGTGCTGCAGACGCTGTCGAAGGTGGTGGTGGCCGGTGCTGAAACGCCCCAGGCCGCCAGGCTGCGCGAGAACTTCGGCATCCCCAACAAGCCGAAGAACCTAGCCGAGACGCGCGCCGACTGGGACAAGGATGTGCCGGCCTGGATCAAGGCCGCGGTCGACCTGGGCATCAAGCTGGACTGATCCCGCGGATCAGAAGTCGAAGCTCGGGTCCTCGCCGAGGTCCGGTATCCGGCGGGATGGGCCGGGCGTGTCGGTGCCGATGCCTCGGGCCGCTGCGGCACCGGGCAGGCCGACCTCCCTGCGCAGGCTGTTCAGGCGGTTCATCCAGCCTTTCAGGAACACGGACAGATCGGGCTTGCGCTCCACCAGCTGGCGATAGAACTGCTCGCGGATGTCGCAGTAGCGGGCCAGGGCGTCACCCGGCCGGCAGGCAGACAGTGCACGCAACGTGGCGGGACCAAAGTCGCCGTCGACGCCGCAGTCCAGCGCCTGCTGCAGGAAGCGCACCGCGCGCCCAGGGCCCATGTTCACGGCCGTGTCCAGGTGCACCAGATCCAGCGGCGGGTCGAGCAGGTTGCAGCGTGGCGGCGTCCAGTAGCCCGACTCGTAGACGGCGTGAACTTCGGCGTCGTCGATCAGTTGCACGTCGCGCCCGGCCAGGCCCTGACGGGCGCGCCAGGTATCGTAGGTGCGCTGTGTGACGCCGCGGTTGGTGCGGCCGCCCGGGTCGGCGGGGTGATCGACGAAACCGCCTTCCCAGCGCAGCACGAACGGCAGGGCGGCTTCGAAAGCGCTCGACGGCATCGGTATTCTCCTTCGCGGCAAGGCACGGGTGGGTCTCGCGGCCAGCGGTTACACCGCCGCCACGCCCGGGGCGAAGTCTTGCCTCGTTCAGGGCTTCAGCGCAATCCCCTGGCCCAGACGCTGCCAGGGCAGCATGGCCGGGTCGGCGGCCATCGGCCCCGGCGCCACCGCCACCAGGATGTGCGAGGCGATCGGTGTGAATGCGGCGCGAAAGTGCACCGAGCTCTTGTTCACCAGCAGTTTCATGCGCTCGGGCCGCACGCCCAGGAAGCGGAACAGATCCAGGTCGAGCATCTGGCACTGGCCGCTGACGACGTTGATGCGGATGCCCTCGGTCTCCAGGCAGGCGCTGTGGCCCAGGTGCGCGGTGCCGCCGGCGGTCATCGGCCCGTGCATCGGCACGACGCCGTCGCTCAAGGCCAGCACCTTGAAGCGCGCGCGCAGCGGTGCATCGCTTAGGCGGCCGTCGAAGCAGCGCACTGCCGTCCCGATGGCCATGTCCAGCGACGCGCCGACGCCGGCCGCATGTGCGGCCTTCGCCGCGGCCGGGTCGAACAGCAGCCCCAGCGCGACCAGGCCCGGATGGCGCCGCCCCGCACCCGCGGCCAGCAGCGCGTGCAGCATGCCGGTGGTGTTGCTGTCGGCGCCGGCGCCGGGGTTGTCCTGCGTGTCGGCGATGACCACCGGCTTGTCGCTGCGCTCGGCCAGCGCCAGTGCGCGCTGCACCGCCTCGGCCGGGCTAAAGAGTTCCAGCGCCCAGTCGGGGCGCAGCTCGATGACCTCATGGGCCACTTCCGCCACCGCGCGGTGAACCGCCTCGGCGTCGGGCCCATGCCCGAACACCACCGGGCCACACTCGTCGAAGTCGGCGGCAGGGAAGCCCATCGCGAAACTCAGGCGTACGCCGCTGCGTTCGTCGCGTTCGGCCAGACGTTGGTAGACGCCGCGTGCCGGCTCCATCATCGTGCACTGTGCATTCAGCGGCAGCAGGAAGGGCAGGCGTACGTGGTGCGTGGCCCAGGGCCTGCCATGCGCCCACAGCTCGGCCAGCAATTCGGCGCAGCGTGCTCCGGTGTCGGCGCCGTCGACGTGCGGGTAGGTGCGATACGCACTCATCGCACTGGCGTGCTGCAGCATGCGCCGCGTGACGTTGGCGTGAAGGTCCAGGCTGGTGACCAGCGGCATCACCGGGCCGATCACCGCGCGTAGCCGTTCCAGCAGCTCGCCCTCGGCATCGTCGGCGTGCTCGGCCACCGCGGCACCGTGCAGGTCCAGGTACACCGCATCGAAGCCGCCGCGCCGCGCGTCGCTGACGATGTGCTCGGCAATGCGCTCGAAGGCCTCGCGCGTTACATGGGCCGACGGGCTGGCCCCCGCCCAAGCCGAAGGCACCAGCGTCCAGCCGCGCTGGCGCGCCTCGCGGATGAAACCGCCCATCGGCAGGCTGGTGGGTCCCAGCCGATCGAGCATCACCTCGCCGTGGCTGAAGGCCGGGAAGGCCGAACCGCTCTCGAAGGCCAGCCAATCGGCACGAGTCGGGGCGAAGGTGTTGGTCTCGTGTTGGAAGCCGGCGACGAATATGCGCATGGGTTGGCGGTGCGGTGTGAGGGTATGGATCAGGGCGCGATGGTACTCAGCGCGGCGATTTCCGCCTCGTCGAAGCCGGCGGCGCGGCGCGCGTCCAGGTTGAAGGGCCCGCGCGGGCGCGGCGCGTCGTGGCGCGCGGCCAGCTCGGCATAGGTGCCGATCGGGTCCAGGCCGCGCTGCGCGCACAGCCAGCGGTACCAGCGGTTGCCGATCGCGACATGGCCGATTTCGTCGCGCAGGATGATGTCGAGGATCTCCCCGGCATGGTGGTCGCCGGCAGCGACGAGCTTGGCCTTGACAGCCGGCGAGACATCCAGCCCGCGCGCTTCCAGCGTGCGCGGCACCAGCG
>Ga0316188_10000073_pt1 | contig 30675 bp, 30 predicted proteins | sample Phiworburrow1_MG_FD_204933 | JGI IMG/M metagenome (GOLD analysis project Ga0316188, IMG submission 204933) | Coastal sediment microbial communities from Maine, United States - Phippsburg worm burrow 1 | ecosystem: Environmental > Aquatic > Marine > Coastal > Sediment | place: USA: Maine... | reverse complement strand
TAGTGGGATCTGCTCCTGACAATTTAGACAGAGATGTCAGACCTTTTACTTTAAGTGAAGCGGGGACTGCACTAACCGGGGCTACTTCAGTAGATATAGTTGGAAGGGCAGCATACGAAAATGCATATTCATTTAATTCAGTTCAAACAGGCAACCCTACTGCAGTAAATACTCCATTGATTAAACCCGAAGAGATTACAGCTTTCGAAGTGGGATACAGGGCTCAGTTTGGTCAACTTGCAATAGATTTGAGCGGGTACTACAATAAGTATAAAAACTTTATTTCCAATACTACCGTTTTAGTTCCTTTTTATGGGCAAGCAGGCGATGAGGGACTATCCCTGTTGGCATTGCAGAACGGAGATGCCTTTAGATACCAAACGTATACGAATTCGTTGGCGGACATTAATTCTTATGGAGCTACCATAGGTGTGGATTACAGGTTGCTCGATAAATTTAATGTTGGTGCAAACTATACTTATGCCGATTTGGATTTTGACCAGGCCGCTTTTCCCGATTTCAGGACTAATTTTAACACCCCTAAACATAAATTTAAAGCTTCCTTTGGCAGTAGCGAATTATTCCAGAATTTTGGGTTTAATATAAATTACAGATGGAGCGACACTTATTTTTGGCAGGCTACTTTTGCAGATGGAGATATTGACGCATATAGCGTTCTGGATTTACAAATCAACTATGCAGTTCCCGGAATAAAATCTATATTCAAAGCCGGGGGTTCTAATATCTTAGGGGCAGAATATTTTTCTGCAATAGGAACGGGAGCCATAGGATCTATCTTTTATGTATCCTGGACTATTAACCCTTAGTGATTTTACATCTTAATGAGAAAAATGGCACCTGTAACAAGGTGCTTTTTTTTCTGTCAAAAAATCCAGGCTTTGCATTCCTATTTCAAAAGGAAAAACATATATTTGCAGCCTGAAAAAACAATCAATTTATACACCGGCTTAGGTTTTTTAAATTGATTTAATTTATAAATATAAATAGTTGAATAATGGCTAAAGTTACAGGTAGAGTATCCCAGATAATTGGACCGGTTATTGACGTAGAATTTCAATCTGGAGCAGATCTTCCAAGAATTTATGATTCGCTGGAAATTACCAGGAAGGATGGTTCTCTTTTAGTATTAGAAGTGCAATCACATATTGGAGAAAATACAATTAGGTCTATATCCATGGATTCTACAGACGGTTTGAGCAGGGGCACCGAAGTGGTGGCCACTGGTAACGCCATTCAAATGCCTGTTGGGGAAGATATATACGGACGCCTGTTTAACGTTATTGGTGATGCAATTGATGGCCTTGGCAATTTACCAAAATCTGGTAAAAGCGGACTTCCAATACATAGGGAAGCTCCAAAATTTGAAGATTTATCTACTTCTACTGAAGTTCTCTTTACCGGAATAAAAGTCATAGATCTTATTGAACCATATGCTAAAGGAGGTAAAATTGGATTATTTGGTGGTGCCGGAGTGGGTAAAACTGTATTGATTCAGGAATTGATTAATAATATAGCCAAAGGCCATGGCGGACTTTCGGTATTTGCTGGTGTGGGGGAACGTACAAGGGAAGGAAATGATTTGTTGCGTGAGATGTTGGAATCCGGTATTATAAAATACGGGGATAACTTTATGCACTCAATGGAAGCAGGTGGATGGGATTTATCCAAGGTTGATAAAAAAGTTATGAAGGAATCAAAAGCAACTTTTGTTTTTGGTCAGATGAATGAACCTCCCGGGGCTCGTGCAAGGGTCGCACTTTCAGGACTTACAATTGCTGAATATTTCCGGGATGGTGCAGGTGACGGACAAGGGAAGGATGTATTATTTTTTGTAGATAATATTTTCCGATTTACACAAGCTGGTTCAGAAGTATCTGCACTTTTGGGAAGGATGCCTTCTGCGGTAGGTTACCAACCCACTTTGGCCACAGAAATGGGGACAATGCAAGAACGAATTACATCAACAAAAAGAGGCTCCATTACTTCGGTACAGGCGGTATACGTTCCGGCGGATGACTTAACAGACCCGGCGCCCGCTACTACTTTTGCTCACTTAGATGCGACTACCGTACTGTCTCGGAAAATAGCGGAACTTGGTATTTATCCGGCTGTTGATCCGCTTGATTCCACTTCCAGAATTCTTACAGCGGAGATATTGGGAAAAGATCATTATGCCTGCGCTCAAAGGGTGAAAGAACTTTTACAGCATTATAAGGAATTACAGGATATTATTGCTATTCTTGGAATGGAGGAACTTTCAGAAGAGGATAAATTGGCAGTTGGACGGGCCAGACGTGTGCAGCGATTTTTATCACAACCCTTCCATGTAGCAGAGCAGTTTACGGGCATACCAGGTGTTCTTGTAGATATTAAGGAAACCATTAAAGGGTTCAATATGATTATGGATGGTGAATTAGATCATTTGCCCGAATCTGCCTTTAACCTGAAAGGAACAATAGAAGAGGCAATTGAAGCCGGTGAAAAAATGTTGGCTGAAGCTTAAATAATAGATAACTATGTACCTAGAAATTGTATCCCCGGAAGCGGTCTTATTTGCAGGAGAAGTTATATCCGTAACTGTACCCGGAATAGACGGGGAATTTCAAATGCTTACAAACCATGCACCTATAGTTTCAATTCTTCAGGAAGGGGATGTTAAAATTCAGGGCGATATCCGGATAGAAGAGGAATATGAAGATAAGTTTACCAAAGATTCAAATGGAAAAACGATACTTCATATTAATAGCGGAACAATAGAACTTAATGATAACAAATTAATTGTTCTTGCGGATTAGAGTATTTGGATAAACTAAAAAAATGGCCATACAAATCAACTTGTGTGGCTTTTTTATTTCAGGGCTATTAAATGCCATTTCCTGCCATTGGAATTATAAGTCTTGAGCTCTTTGAAACCTACTGAAAAATGAGCGTTAAGTGAGCGCGTATTTAATGCATCTACTTCGGTAATAATACAATTGAAGTTTGCTCCTATTCCTTCCTTCATTTTCTCGTAAAGCTTTTTAAATATGCCCATTTTACGATATGCTTTATCAATACAAACCTGTCCCATAACCATATATTTTTGATCCGTGGATAATATGGCATTGATTTCTTCAAACATAGGTTTAAGGATGTCTATTTCATTGGCAAAATTGGGATGCATACACAAGGCATATCCAATAACTTCATCTTTTTCCATAGCAATAATATGGGGGTATACGCGGTTCATTCGATCCAATAAATCCAGAGTATGTACTGCCGTCACAAAACCTTCCTTTGTCATTTCTTTCTCTGTCAACGCGTTCGGGAGATTTTTTTTTTGCAATGACAGAATTTGTTCCAATTCCGATCTGCTTTGCACCTGGCTAATTTGTATGGCCATTGTTTGGAGTTTCTAAGATTCAATATACTATTTAAAAACAGGAAATACTACATTTGTGACATGGGTTATTTACCTGAAAAATTACAGAACAAGCTAACAGAGCGGGAGAAAATCAATACGCTTAGGACTTTACCGAAAGGTAGGAGGGGAATTGATTTTTCATCAAACGACTATCTTGGCATTGCACATAACGCCATGGTTTTTGAAAGGGCTGTTAATATTCTCTCAGAAAAGGGACTAATTATTAATGGGGCTACAGGTTCCCGCTTGCTTACGGGAAATGATATTTTATTTAAAGAGGTGGAAGAACTACTGGGGAATATACACCAGGCAGAGTCGGCCTTGATTTTTAATTCCGGATATGATGCAAATATTGGATTGTTTTCTTCAGTTCCTCAAAGGGATGATATAGTTCTGTATGATGAGTATATTCATGCCAGTATCAGGGATGGTATTACAATGGGTAAAGCCGGAAACTACAAGTTTAGGCACAATGACCTCAATGACCTATTGTCTCAAATCCGAAGAGCACAAAAAAATAAGACTATTGGTACAAACAGTCAAATTTACATAGTTACTGAATCTGTTTTTTCAATGGATGGCGATTCACCAGACCTTGAAAGTTTGTCTGCTATGTGCGATAAATACGGTTGTCATCTGATTGTTGATGAAGCACATGCTATTGGCATATTTGGTTCAAATGGCGGGGGCAAAATTCAGGAATTGAAATTGCAGGAATATGTCTTTGCCAGAATTATCACTTTCGGGAAGGCCCTGGGATGTCATGGAGCGGCTGTTTTGGGAAGTCGTGATTTGAACACATATTTGATAAACTTTGCCAGAAGCTTCATCTATACTACCGCATTGCCCCCTCATACATTAGCTACGGTAATGGCGGCATATCAATTTATGAACAGTTCCGCCGGATTGAGGGAAATAGAATCACTTCATGAAAATATAGCACATTTTAATAAGGAGAGCGAGCGTTTAAATATATCACCGTTTTTTATTTCCAGTTCTTCGGCTATTCATTCCTGTATCATTAAAGGCAATAAAGAGGTAAAGCAAATAGCCCAAAAAATTCAAAAGGAATCATTTGACATCAGGCCTATTCTCTCCCCGACAGTACCCGAAGGAGAGGAGCGTTTAAGGTTTTGTTTGCACAGTTTTAATTCAAAAGAAGATATATACGGTATATTACAAAAATTAGCAATTGCGATTAAAAAATTATGAAACAGGAATTTTATACTCTTGGTGCATTTGAGTTTGCTGCAGATGTACAAATTATTAAAGGGAAACTTGAGTCTGAAGGGATTCCGGTCTTTTTAAAGGACGAAAACACTATAAATACAGATCCTTTGATAAGCCAGGCTATAGGAGGAGTTAAGTTACAGGTTTATTCTAGAGATAAAGACAGGGCTTTAAATATTTATAATGAGATTAGAAGTTATGCACAGGATAGTCAGGGGAATCTAATTAGATGTCCAAATTGTAAAGCGCAAAGATCTGAAGTATACTACAGTAGAAAAGGCATAATTAATAAGCTGTTTCCGTTTTTAGAAAAGAAAAAATACAAATGTCTGAAGTGTAATATGATTACCCAACCCTAGGGAATAATGAAACGAATTTTTATCACTGGAATATCTACGGATGTTGGGAAAACAATTGCTGCTGCAATTGTAACCGAGTCACTGAATGCCGATTACTGGAAGCCTGTACAAGCTGGAGATTTGACTAATACGGATAGTCATAAACTGGCTGAGTTAATCTCTAATAAAAAGACTAGGATTCATAAGAGCAGCTACGAATTAAATACTCCCATGAGTCCTCATGCGGCGGCAGAAATTGATAACCTCACCATTGACATCAATAAAATTAAAGAACCACTTACGGGCAATCACCTAATTATTGAAGGTGCGGGAGGCTTGCTAGTGCCTTTAAATGATAAGGATACTATTTTAGATATCATCCAACCTAACTATCAGGTTATCGTAGTTTCCAGGCATTATTTGGGAAGCATTAACCATTCTTTGTTGACTATTGAAATCCTTAAACAAAAAGGGTTTAATGTGGCTGTTATATTTAATGGCAATAAAAATCCAACCACGGAAGAAATAATTGTCCGCAAGACAGGGGTAAAGGTCATTGGGAGGATTGACGAAGAAACAAATTTTGACAAACCCCTTATTAAATCATATGCGGCAAAATTCCACCCAATGTTGCAAACGCTATGCAATTATTGAGATAAATCTAAACAGAGGTCCAACATAAAAGAGGCCATTATGTTGGGAAATAGTTGGATATAAATGCAAGGGGCGTAATATATTATAACTTTGCGAGGCGAATATGATAGGGTTTATGGTATTTATTAATGAAAAGCTGCAGAATTGAAAAACTTAACCGAACGAGATAAAAAGCATTTGTGGCATCCGCTTACACAGCATAAGATACATCCGGATATGCTTGGGATAGTGAGGGCGAAAGGAGCTATTCTTTATGATGAACACGGCGCTGAATACATAGATGGCATAGCCTCCTGGTACACCTCAATGTATGGACATTGTAATGAATATATTCTAGAAAAGGTACAAATGCAGATGGCGGTACTAGATCAGGTAGTATTTAGTGGTTTTACTCATGAACCAGCCATAAAACTATCGGAAGAGTTAATAAATATATTACCTTTTAATCAGGAGAAATTATTCTTTTCCGATAATGGTTCTACTGCTACCGAGGTCGGAATCAAAATGGCCTTGCAATATCATTTCAATCTGGGGAATAAAAGAAAAGTGCTACTCGCATTTGAAGAGGGTTTTCACGGAGATACGTTTGGAGCCATGTCTGTTTCCGGACTTTCTGTTTATAATGGGCCTTTTGAGGATTATTTTATAGAGGTAGAACGTATCCCTCCGCCAACAAAGGACAATATTGGGGATATTTTGCATCAACTTTCGGAAAGATTAAAGCGGAAAGACATAGCTGGATTTATTTATGAGCCCTTAGTTCAGGGGGCTGCTGCTATGAAGATGCACAATGCCGAAGGTTTGAATATGATTCTCGACCTGCTTAAGAGAAATCTGGTCCTGTTAATAGCAGATGAGGTCATGACCGGATTTGGTAAGACAGGAAAGAATTTTGCCTCAGATCATATCTCGGTTAAACCAGATATCATATGCCTCTCTAAAGCACTTACTGCCGGTTTGATGCCTATGGGGGTAACTTCATGCACCCAGCAGGTTTTCGATGCTTTTTACAGTACTGATATAGCTAAAGGTCTTTTTCATGGTCATACGTATACGGCAAATCCGCTGGCATGTGCAGCAGCCTTAGCTGGTCTCGAATTACTTCAATCTGAACAAATTCAAAAGGATATCCGGCGGGTTATTAGCTCACATAAGGCGTTTGGCGTAAAAATTAGCCAGCATCCCAGGGTGGCGTCAATTCGTCAATGCGGAATCATATTTGCGCTTGATTTGGATATTAAAATGGAACGCTACGGAAATTTACGTGACCGTTTGTTTAACTTTTTTATGGAGCATGGTGTATTTTTACGCCCATTAGGGAATACCATCTATATTTTGGCCTCATATACCATTACGGATGTTCAGTTAAAACAGGTTTATGATGTCATTGAACTCGCATTGGATACGGTTGTTTAGATTTGGCTAAGGACTTTACTCCCAGTCATTGTCTAAGAGGTCTACCCCATTATTATCCTGGATAACGACCCTTATTTCCTGATAGGTCCATGTATCACCTATAGCGGTTGCTTTAATAAATAAAGTTCCATTTTCCTTTGTGCCACTGATGGGCACCGTCATATGGGCACTTTTTTCATCATTTATCCAATTAAACTCACCCTGAACCTTCCCGTTTTTCACTATAGGAAAGCCCATAAGTTTAACGATATCAGGGTCTGTATTAATTTTATTAATGGCATATTCCAAAGGAATGGAATCATCCAACATCGAAGTAACACCATAAAATATGGAACCAATAAAAACACCCAAAACAACTAAAAAAGTCAGGCATCCTACTACCGGTAATGCCCAGGGCCAGTTTCGTTTCCACCAACCTGGCTCTGGCAACAATTCATTGTTCATTGTTTTTTATATTGTTTTTATTCATTCAAGGTAAGAACTTTTATTTTTACTTATAAATAAGTATCCCTTGGTTAAACCAGTGACTATTACATCAATTGCTTCAATCTCCTCTTTGGGAATAAATAAAGAGGAAATTTGGGCCAATTATCAACATTCAAACCACTTTTGTAAAAAAGCTGTTTTTGGAAATAAAATGGCTTGGGTATCTGCATTGTCCGAGTCTGACAAATTAGAAATAGAGATACTTAGGAATAGTAATTCCAGGTATCAGCAACTGGACGATAGTGTCCTATATGGTATTTTTGCAGCCAGGCAGGCAGTCGCAAATGCGAGTTGGGGGGAAAATGAAAATTTCGGAATTAATATCGGCTCTTCGCGGGGTGCAACCGGGCTTTTTGAAAAATACCACAATGAGTTTCTGCAAAGGGGTACTGCTGCTGTCTTAACTTCTCCTACTACTACGTTGGGGAATATTTCTTCCTGGATTGCGCATGACCTCAGCTCAAAGGGGCCTAACATTTCACATTCCATTACCTGTTCTACCGCACTTCATGCTATGTTAAATGGTGTAGCCTGGATTAAAAGCGGGATGGCGGAAAAATTCCTTATAGGAGGGAGTGAAGCTCCATTAACTGCTTTTACCATTGCTCAGATGAAAGCGCTTAAGATATATGCCCCGGAAGGCAATAGTGATTATCCGTGCAGGGCTCTTGACCTGGGTAAGGGTCAAAATACTATGGTACTTGGGGAAGGCGCAGGAGCTGCCTGTTTGGAATACGGGATTGGGGATAAGTCACTGGCTGTCATAGAAGGTATGGGATTTGCGACAGAACCATTAGAACACAATATTTCTATTTCCTCAAATGCTCAATGCCTGCAGGATTCCATGCTTATGGCCCTGAAGGGAATAAATCGCAAAGATGTGGATATTATTGTGATGCATGCCCCTGGGACCATAAAGGGGGACGCCGCTGAATTTGCGGCTATTCAAAATATATTTGGGAATACCTTACCGGCACTTACCACAAATAAATGGAAAGTGGGCCATACATTTGGAGCCTCAGGAATCTTAAGTATAGAAATGGCAATATTAATGCTGCAGCACCAGAGTTTTTCTGGAGTTCCTTTTATGAAGCAGGATGCCCCTCAGAAAATAAACAGAGTGCTTATCAATGCAGTAGGTTTTGGCGGAAATGCGGTTAGTATTTTATTGAAGAATCCCAAAAATTAAGCTGATTAGATTACTACAATAAAGATTTGATTTATCGGTTTTTTGAGGATTAAAGATTATTTTTGAAAATTAGATAATATTCTTACATATGGGTATAGAAAGACATAACTGGACAAAACAGGAAATACTTGAAATATATAATAAACCCTTAATGGAATTATTATATGAAGCAGCCACAGTGCACCGTGAGTTTCATGATCCGAATACGGTCCAGGTATCTACATTGCTATCCATAAAAACCGGTGGTTGTCCCGAAGATTGTGGTTATTGTCCTCAGGCCGCACGTTATCATACAAATGTTGAAGGTAATGACCTGATGACAGTTCAGCAAGTGAAAGCACAGGCTTTACGCGCCAAGGAGTCCGGAAGTTCAAGGGTTTGTATGGGAGCAGCCTGGCGCAATGTAAAGGATGGTTGGGAGTTTGAACAGGTTTTGGAAATGGTTAGAACTATCAATAAACTGGATATGGAAGTCTGTTGTACGTTGGGAATGCTAACTGAAAATCAGGCGAGTCGTTTGGCAGAAGCCGGTCTTTATGCCTATAACCATAACCTCGACACTTCTGAGGACTATTATAAAGATGTAATTTCAACCAGGGCTTTTGACGATAGACTAAAAACTATAGAAAATGTCAGGAAAAGCAATGTTACTGTCTGTAGCGGCGGAATAATAGGTATGGGTGAGAAATTAGAGGATAGAGCAGGGATGTTGGTGGCCTTATCTACTTTAAATCCCCAACCCGAATCCGTTCCTATAAATGCACTTGTAGCAGTGGAAGGAACCCCAATGCAGGATATTGACCCAATTCCTATTTGGGATATGATTCGGATGGTTGCCACAACCCGAATAGTAATGCCCAAAACCCAGGTAAGATTATCAGCTGGCAGAACAGAAATGACCAGAGAAGGACAGGCAATGTGCTTTTTTGCGGGAGCTAATTCCATTTTTGCAGGGGATAAATTGTTGACAACACCTAATCCTGATGTCAATGAAGACCTTAATATGTTCAAAGAATTAGGGCTTATTCCCCAAAAGGCGTTTGTTAAAGCTCCACAACCGAAGACAGTGGAAGCCAATGAATCTTTGTTGCAGCCTATTGGAGAAAAACCCAGGTGGTCAAGACCGGAACATAAGATCGAACGCAATGAACTGGCAAGGACAAAATATAATCCGGGTAGCCCGTCATAGAAAGATAATTTGATAGTTTTTCAACTTTATAGATTCATATACCTCTCAGATTTTGCAATTAAAGGATATACCAAGAGTAGAAACTATTAACAGGGAGGACTTTATAAATAATTATTATAAACCTCAAAAACCTGTAGTAATTGAAAAATTTATAACACAATGGCCCGCCTATTCTAAATGGAATTTTGATTATATGAAGGAGCAGGCAGGAGATTTAACTGTCCCGCTATATGATGACCGCCCTGTGGATTATAAGGATGGATTCAATGAACCTCATACCAAAATGAAGATGGGGGCCTATATAGATCTTCTTAGAAAGCAGCCCACGAAATACAGAATATTTTTATGGAATCTAATAAAGGAAGTTCCGCAACTCCAAAAAGATTTCACTTATCCAGATTTGGGAATACCATTGATGAAGGGATTACCCATGCTATTCTTTGGAGGCATTGATTCGTATACATTTATGCATTACGATATTGACCTTGCCAATATTTTCCATTTTCATTTTGAGGGTAAAAAGGAATGTATCCTTTTTCCTCAAACTCAGAATAAATTTCTCTATAAAGTACCACATTCACTAATTACGCATGAAAGTATAAATTTTTCAAATCCAGATCTGGATAAATGGCCCGCTTTGCAATATGCAAATGGATTTAAGACCCATTTGGGACATGGAGAATTACTATATATTCCGGAGGGCTTTTGGCATTATATGAAATATGTTACGCCCGGGTTTTCAATGAGCCTTCGAGGGATTGCTCACAACCCTAAAAATCTTGGAAAAGCTGTCTATAATGTAATTATTATGAGGTACTTTGATAATTTGATGCGAAGAGTTCAAGGCCAGAAATGGATTGACTGGAAAAATGAGGAAGCTATAAAAAGAACCCATAAAATACTCGGGTAATTTTATATTCAAAATAAAATTATTCTCTACCGTATTTTTTCTTTCGATTTATGATTATGTTTACATTTCTATTAATTGTAATTGATGCATCTTCTCGAAGTAAAGTCCCGCCGCGATTGTAAAAGATTTGTTACTTTCCCTGTTAATCTTTACAAAAATCAAAAACAATACATAAGACCTCTTGATACGGATATTGCGGATATTTTTGACCCTTTAGTTAATAAAAATTTTGAACGGGGCAAATGTATTCGATGGCTTTTGTTAAATGAGGGTAAAGTTATTGGACGTATTGCAGCTTTTATTTTAAAAAAAACCTCAGTAATAGGCGAAACTGAATCTAATGGTGGGGTAGGCTTTTTTGAATGCATTAATAATCAAACTGCTGCTAATGCCTTATTCGATGTAAGTAAGAATTGGTTGATATCCGAGGGCGCAGAGTTTATGGACGGGCCAATAAATTTTGGAGCAAGAGACAAATGGTGGGGATTGCTAACAAAGGGCTACGAACTTGAACCAAATTATCAATGCAATTATAACTTTCCCTATTATAGAGAGCTATTTGAAAACTATGGTTTTCAAATATATTTTGAGCATTATACTTTTTTAAAAATAATAAAGGAAGATGTGAACCCTAGATTAGAGCGAAAAGCTCATATTGTTAATAGTAACCCGGATTATTCGTTTGACCATTTCAAAATGGAAAGATTTGAAGAACAGACAGATAATATAATTGACATGTACAACAAAGCCTGGGTTAATCATGAAGGTGTCTCAGCAATATCAAAAGAGCAAGGGCATGCACTTATGAATAAATTGAAACCAATTATTGATGAAAAAATAATCTGGTTTGCCTACTACAAGGGGGAACCGGTGGCCTTTTATATCAATATTCCTGAAGTGAACCAATGGTTTAAATATGTTAATGGGAAATTGAATCTCCTTGGGAAATTCAGATTTGTATGGCATAAGTGGCGAAGGAGAAATAAGAAAATGTTGGGGTTTGTATTCGGAGTTGTACCGGAACATCAGGGCAAGGGACTGGATGGCGGAATAATTCACGCTTTTCATAATATGGCAAAAAGTTTATCCAACCAATATGAAGTTATTGAAATTAATGGAATAGGCGATTTTAATAGAAAAATGATTATTGTTGTCAAGCAGGTGGGGGGTGAAATATGTAAAATACATACTACTTATAGATACTTATTTGACAGAACAGAGCCTTTCGAAAGGATGAAGGCAATAAAATAGAAATTTAGGTTACGCCATTTCTTCCTTTTTGCCCTTTAGCTTTGCCGGTGGCATAGTGCCAAAGACTTTATCCCAAAATGTATTTGATACCCCGAAGGCTTTGTCCGGATATCTGTAATGATGCAGGCTATGATGTTGCCATAAATTCTTGAACCTCTTTGGGGGACGCGTAATATGTGTGGCTCTGTGAACAAAGGAATACATTAAATAGCCAGTAAAGAATCCCGGAAAAAAACCAAAAGACATTTGAGATATTCCAAACATCCAGAATATACCGTAAAAGAGGAGGAATAGCACACTTGCCATAATAAGGCCGGGTACGGGAGGCATTAACAAACGTTCTTCATCCCTTGGATAATGATGATGTGAACCATGCATTATAAAATGAAAACGCTGAGACCATTTTGCTTCGGTAACCCAATGGAAAACAAAGCGATGTAACATATATTCTGCAAATGTCCAAAAGAAAACCCCTGCAATGAAAAGACCAATAATTTGTAAAGGGGATAATCCAATTTTTATGTAAGTAAACGAAATCATTGCTATAATGGTAATCCCATAAACAATGATATTTTGAATTGGATTAGTTTTAGTAAGGCTTTCCAAAAACGGGTTTTTGAATATTCTTGCCTGACCGTGCTGAAACTCCGTGGTGACTTTTGGCTTCATAGCTTTAAATTTAAGCGGCAAAGTTACAAAATACAGCCCTAAATACAAGTGTTTTATAACAGTTTGAAAAAAGAAGCTTTAATGCTCTAAGATAGTAGTTCAGAAATTTTTGAATACACCACATCTATTTCCCATCCCCGATACAATAAATAGTCTGCAAGCTTTTTACGACGTTTCTGCAGGTCAGCTTCTTTAATTTGTGCTAACTTCTTTTTGGCTATCAGGTCCAATTTAGTCAAATAGTCTTTTTCATCTATCTCTTCAAGTGCAAGTTTTATGTTGAAGTTTGATATATTTCGTCGCCGCAGTTCTGCGATGATTTTTTCCTTTCCCCAATTTTTGACCCTAAATTTTCCTCGGGCATAGCTTCGGGAAAATCGTTCTTCATTTAAAAAATCATTTTGGATTAGATGAGTAATTATTAGATCTATTGCTTCGGGAATCATTCGCATACCCCTCAATTTAGTAACAACCTCAAAGTGACAACGCTCCTGATAGGCGCAATATCTTTCTGCCTTCTTTGTGGCTTCAGTTACGGTATAAGATTTTTGAGGATAATTCATAAGGGAGGTTAAGATTCCATTTCAATAACATGGCAAATTACAGATCTCGTTTTTGTAAGCTGTTATTCCGAGGTCATTTTAATTTCAATTACCGGATCTTTGGAAAGATACAGGATTTGAGTCTCAGTGGTGATAATTTCTGCATTACCCTTCACTATCTCATAGTTTCCTTCTATTATTTTAGGGAGAACTATTTCTAAATTCCAGTCTTTGTTCGTTTGAGAAACTTTAATTGTGGATATTTTATCTTTTTTATCAAAGAAAACAGAAATTTTGTTATCGGCGATCACAACATTTTCCAACGCTGCCTCATTCCATTGTTCTGGCATTTGTGGAATAATCTGAACTTTCTTTTCTGACGCCTTTGGCTGGATTCCGAAGAATTGATGTACTATCGGAATTGCGAAACTATATATATTCCATGCTTGCGTAATCATACCATAATCCGGAGAAACTTCATAAATACTTCCTGGAAGGGCATAACTAAATGTACGGGTCATCCTTTTAAGATAATTCAAAGCATAATCAGGTCTCCCATAATTATTTTCTGCAATTGCCATAACACCTGTTGGAAGGGTCATTACGGCTCCGGTGTATGAAAAGATTTTACTTCCTTTAAAAGAACCATCATCTGAACCGGCTGAAGCATCCCTGTCTATGCCGGTAACAAAAACACCAAAGGGATTTACAAAATTCTCCGCTGTATGCAACGCTTTAATTGCTTTATCCTTATCTGCTATTTTCATTTCCATAGGTGTATTTACAACCCAGTTATGATGCAGGACAAATGGCTTTAATTCCCTGGAAGGATTCCTGAGTATAGATTTTTTAGTCTCCTCCAACTCCGCAATTGCCCAAGGTTTGTTTAAGGTGTCTGCCCTTACTATTGCATCCTCTATTAATTTCAGGGCCTGTTCATCTGTTCCAATAAAATCAGCGTAGGAGCTAAAATCTTCTGACCAAAATTCCTCATTAATCTTATCTTTTAAAATTCGGGCTACCTCAGCGTAATCATTGGCTAAAGCATCCTCTCCAAGTTCATTTGCCATTTTTGAAGCGTCAGCAAAAGCTTTTTGGGTATAAACCGCTACATCTATCATTTCGCTATCGAGGCCGTGTATTTCCATCATGCCAAAACCATCAGGAAATAGGTTTTCGTTGGAATCATTTTCAGTCATTAACCATTTTAGGCCTTTCTTAACAGTTGGAAAATACTTTTTCAAAAATTGGTGATCTCCGTTCCACAGGTATGTTTGCCATATTAAAGATGCAAATTGCGGAGTTTCATTAATATTCCCTTTGTTAAAAACGGCGCCATTTGTGGACATTTCGTGTAGTATTCTGCCATTGCCATTTATTACATTGGAAACACTGTCTATGAGATGAATTGTATTCTTAACAATCTCGGTTTGACCAATTGCCATATACCCCTGGAGCGCATATTCGCTATCCACGCCAAACCACCAGGGATAATCAGGAATCCCGGCGGTTATTCCCCTTCCAATTTCAGGGACATCCCTAATTAACCAGTCGCAATTGTATTTTAGCCATTCAAATGCTTCCTGTACATCCTTGTCCGGAATTGTGAGCTTGGATTGTTCCGCCAGTTGGCTATACCGAAGTTTTTTGGACATCAGGTAATTTGTGCTATTCTTTTGAATTGAATCATAGGTAGCCAATGCCTGTTCTTTGGATTTATATGAACCGGCTATGGAAAAATTGATAAGTTGTATTTCGTTGGGTTGCAGAGTAATCTCATAGGTTAAATTTCCTGCTATCCCCATGCCGGGATGAGTGCTTTTTTCCGAACTTTGTTCAGATGGCTGCAAATTAGATCCAAAAATAACATACCATGGATTTTGGTTATCCTTTATAAGCCAGGCGCCGGTATTCTTCAGAAATACGGCATTATCTTCCCCGTCTATCATCTGTGTTTGCTCTCCAAGCCAAACTGGTCTCAGGTCGGAAAATCCGTTGAATACAAGGTTTAAGTTTTGGATGTTTTTTGAAAGGTTTTCCAATTTATACTGAATCAGGATTCCCTCTTTGCCATCGGGCACAAATTGGAAGCGTTCAATTTGCAGATTATTCACGCTGAGATCATAAGTGTGTTTATTAGCAAAGGGATAGTTTATGAAGGAAGTTGCTGAGTCGAGTTTTAAACTCCGGTTACCCCAATCCAGTGTTACTTCAAATCCATCCATAAGTTTAATTGGGTGATTCCAGATACCACCCATTTCACCTTTTACGTGCCATCCCAAATCTGGGAAGGACCCATTTTGGTGGCCGACCATATATACCCGGTCGCCAGCAGTTACATATGGAGAATTTAAATATTTACTTTTGCCTTTAATAGAAGGGCTGTCTCCTATTATTTCGCTAAAATCACTAATGAGAGGAGTGGATGTACAGGAAGCAATCAGCAAAAAGTTTAGAATTATTATAGCGGATGGAATTCTTTTCATTTTTGGCTTGTGAATTAGCTGTGAACCCCAAATTTAGTAATAACCGTTAATATGTATTTAAACAATTTTCAAGTTCCCTAATGGGTTATGAATTTTTCTTAACGGGTATTGTATCTGCCCGGGAAACAAAAAAAGCGACTCCGTTTCCGAAGTCGCTTTATATTATCTTATGGTTTTACCCTCTTTGTCTTTAAAATGGTATTCAAGATATGTATAGGCATCTCTTGGTTGAATTTTTATCCATTTTTTGTATTCCATAAACCATTTGGAACGATGTGAGGGGAATCCTTTGGTCAAATAAGCGGCAATAAAAGGATGTGTATTCAAAACAATTCCTTTATCCCTTGTAGGTCCTTTCATTATTTTTTCAAGATCTACATTTATTTTTTCCACTATACCAATGGGAGCTTCTACTTCCTGGCCCTGGCCACTGGGATTTGCTTCAGTTGTTTTAATATTAACTTCGGGACGAACCCTTTGCCTGGTAATTTGTATAAGGCCAAACTTGCTTGGCGGCAAAATTTTATGTTTGGCTCTGTCTTCTTTCATCTCATCCCTAAGGTGATCAAAAAGTTTTCTTCTGTGATCGGCTTTTACCATGTCTATGAAATCAACAACTATGATACCACCCATATCTCGCAAGCGTAATTGTCTTGCAATTTCTGAGGCGGCTAATAAGTTGACTTCCAAAGCAGTGTCTTCTTGATTTTTTGCTTTGTTAGATCTGTTACCACTATTCACGTCAATTACATGAAGAGCTTCGGTATGCTCTATCACCAAATAGGCTCCTTTGCTCATGGACGCTGTACGTCCAAAGGAAGTTTTGATTTGCCTATCTATTCCAAATTTTTCAAAAATGGGTACAGAAGAACTATACAACTTAACTATGGATTCCTTATTTGGCGCAATTTCGCGCACATATTCTTTAATCTGGTCATAAAGCGTCTCATCATCAACGTGTATACCGCTGAAGGAATCGTTAAAAACATCTCTTAATATGGAGGAAGCTCTATTTAGCTCTACCAATACTTTGGAAGGTGCCGGCGCTTTATACAATTTCTTACACATTGCTGTCCATTTGTTCAGCAAGTTCTGAAGATCTCTGTCTAATTCTGCTACTTTTTTGCCTTCTGCAACAGTTCTGATAATTACCCCAAACCCTTTGGGTTTTATGCTTTTTACTAGCCTCTTAAGTCTTTCTTTCTCTTCATTGCTTTCTATTTTTTGAGAAACAGAAACGCGATCTGAAAAGGGAACCATTACCAAATAGCGTCCGGCTATGGAAAGTTCGGAACTTATTCGGGGGCCTTTAGTAGAAATGGGTTCTTTAACAATTTGAACTAAAAGAGATTGATTGGCTTTGATTACATTATTAATGCTGCCATTTTTATCAATATCTTTTTCAAATGGAAAATTTTTAAGGGAATAATCTCTTAATTTCCCGGTACTCACTAATTTAATAAACTTCAACATACTGGACAATTGCGGTCCAAGGTCATGATAATGCAAAAACGCATCTTTTTCATAACCTACATTGACAAAAGCAGCATTGAGACCGGTAACCGGTTTCCTGACTTTGGCGATTAAAATATCACCAACATTGAAATTATTATCGTCTTCATCTTTATGAAGTTCGATGAGTTTTCCATCATTTAATAGGGCAAAATCTACGGTATCAGAATTGGATCTTACGATTAATTCTCTATTCACCTGATTCAATTTATATTCGTCACATCTATATTATAATAGGACGAATGGATTAAACATTAGTCGTTACAGGTTGTATAAACCCGTTGAAATTCTATTATGGAATTTCTATGTCAATGAACGTATAAAATGAAAAAGTAGTTGGATAACTACTTTTTCTTGTGGCGGTTAGCTCTCCGACGTTTTTTTCGTTTGTGGGTTGCTACCTTATGTCTTTTTCTTTTTTTACCACTCGGCATGAAAATATACTTTTGGTTATTGTTATTATTTTACGTGTACGTTGCTTTTTACTCCTTCTACAAAGACCTTAGCAGGTTTAAATGCCGGAATGTTGTGAGCTGGAATTTTGATAGTAGTATTTTTAGAAATGTTTCTACCTGTTTTTTCCGCTCTTGTTTTGATTATAAAACTGCCAAATCCTCTGAGATATACATTATCTCCATTTTCTAAGGAAGATTTTACCTCTTCCATAAAGCTTTCAACAGTTGCTTGTACGTCTCCTTTTTCTATACCCAGTTTTTCTGAGATTCTCGATACAATGTCCGCTTTCGTCATTTTAGTTTTTTAGATTTCTGTAAGTTTTTCAAGCTTGCAAATATATAAATTAAATTCATTCTATCACGTTAATGAACTAATTTTAAGTATTTAAACTCTTACTTTTGCTGCTTAGTATATAGGTGATGACGTTTTCAAAAAAAATTCTGGCGTGGTATTCGGAAAACAAAAGGTCACTTCCCTGGCGAAATACGACCGACCCATACAGGATATGGCTTTCAGAAATAATGTTGCAGCAAACCAGAGTGGCACAAGGGACTCCATATTATTTAAAATTCACTCAACAATTCCCTACCGTTTATGACCTGGCAAATGCAAGTGAAGAAAAAGTTTTAAAACTTTGGCAGGGACTCGGATACTATTCCCGTGCCAGGAACCTTCATTTTACTGCTAAGACAATTGTTGAGAAATATCAAGGTAAGTTTCCTGATAGTTATGATGAGCTGGTTAAATTAAAGGGAATTGGAGATTATACGGCAAGTGCCATTGCTTCTATAAGTTATAACAGGCCCGAACCAGTTGTTGATGGAAATGTTTACAGGGTGCTATCGAGGTATTTTGGAGTCGATATTCCAATTAATGAATCAAAAGGAATAAAATATTTTAAAAATCTGGCCCGAGAGGTTTTAAGTACAGAGAACATAAGGGATTACAATCAGGGGATTATGGAATTTGGGGCGATTCAGTGTACGCCAAAAAAGCCCCTTTGTATATCTTGTCCACTAAATCGGACTTGTATAGCATTTCAAACCAATAATATTGACAGATTCCCAGTTAAGCCAAAAAAGACTAAATTAAGGAAGCGTTTTTTTAATTATCTGGTTGTTCTGGATGAAGATGGAAATACACATCTCATAAAAAGAAGCGGACAAGATATTTGGCAGAATTTATATGAATTTCCATTATTGGAAACCAAGGAGGAAATAGGTGTCAAAGAAGTAAAACAAAGATTGTCTGAAATTCTAACTTTGGAGGAACCCCACCTTGTATACGAAGCATCAGAAACAACTGTGATACATAAATTATCACATCAACACTTATATACTAAGTTTTGGATAGTGAAAACACCTGACCGCTTGGCAAACGGATTGTCACATATGGAGCTGGAAAAATATCCGGTACCAGTTTTAATTGCCGAATTTATAAAAACACTCAAAAATTCGTACTTTTGACTTAATTAAAATATTATGAGCGGAACACTAAACAAGGTGATGCTAATTGGGCATCTGGGAGATGAAGTAAAAATGCATTATTTTGATGGGGGTAATTGTATCGGTAGATTTCCTATTGCTACTAATGAGACCTATACAAATAAGCAAACTGGAGAAAAGGTCACTAATACGGAGTGGCATAATGTTGTTGTCCGTAATAAAGCGGCAGAAATTTGCGAAAAGTACCTGAGCAAAGGAGATAAAATATATGTGGAAGGAAGACTAAAAACCAGGCAATGGCAGGGAGAGGATGGCAATACCAGATACACTACGGAGATACATGTTCAGGACTTTACGTTCTTATCTACCAAGAAGGAAAGCATGGCCAATGTTACAGCCAATATTCCGCAAGCTCAGGCAGATTCCGGAACAATCAAACCAATTGCCACAAGGGAAGTTCAACCTGTGAATGAGCAGGAACAAGATGATGATTTACCATTTTAAACAAATAAAAAGTAAATTTTGACTATTGGATCCTGACCCCCTTAGTTTATTTATAAATCTGGAAGTTATTGACAACGTTTTTGTATTAAAAATTATAACGCTGTTGGTGCTTTTAGTTTGCTCAGCCCTTATTTCAGGTGCAGAGGTTGCTTTTTTTGGCCACTCTCCAACCGATTTAAATGAAATAGAAGAAAAGAAGACTTCAAAGGGGAGAATTGTGGTCAAGTTGTTGGAGCGTCCTAAAAAACTTCTTGCAACAATCCTAATTGCTAATAATACGATTAATATTGGAATCGTTCTTTTGTTTAATTCCATAGGGGACACCATATTTTCTAAAATTGATTATCGGTTGTTTGGTTTAATTTCAGTGCGATTTTTTCTGGAAGTGCTGGTAGCTACTTTTTTAATTTTGATGTTTGGCGAAATCCTTCCAAAGATCTACGCCAATAGAAACAGATTTGAGTTTTCCTTCTTTATGGCATACCCTTTAAAAATACTGGACATCCTCTTTACACCTCTTAGTTCCCCTATGCGTTCTGCAACTATTTTTATGTACAGGAGACTTGGGAAACAGAAATCCAATTTGAGCGTTGATCATCTTTCACAAGCCCTGGAACTTACTTCTGAAGGGGATACCACAAAAGAAGAGCATAAAATATTGAAAGGAATAGTTTCTTTTGGGAATACAGATACAAAACAGGTAATGAGACCACGAATTGACATCTTCGGCCTTAGTGAAGTTATGAAATTCGCAGATATTTTGGAAGAAATTAAGAATCATGGATATTCCCGAATCCCGGTTTTTTCCGAAAACATGGATAATGTCATAGGGGTGCTTTATGTTAAGGACTTGCTTCCGTACATTGACAGGAAAAATTTTAATTGGTTGACGCTGATCAGGGAACCCTATTTTGTGCCTGAAAATAAAAAACTGGATGATCTCCTTTTGGAATTTCAGAATAAAAAAAATCACCTGGCAGTAGTTGTTGATGAGTATGGAGGGACTTCAGGGATTGTTACCTTAGAAGATGTAATTGAGGAAATTGTTGGTGATATCTCTGATGAATTTGACGATGAAGACCTGATTTTTTCCAAGCTGGACGACTTTACCTATATTTTTGAAGGGAAAACAGCATTAAAAGACTTCTACAGGGTCGCGAAAATTGAACATGAGGACGAGTTTGAGGCACAAAAAGGCGAATCGGAAACGATAGCAGGATTTGTACTGGAAATTGCAGGGAGTTTTCCTAAACGTGGTGAAATTGTGACTTTCTTGGACTACCAATTTTTAGTAGAGAGTCTGGATAAGAAACGATTAAAGCAAATTAAAGTAACCCTGCCTCATGAATACTAAGTTATATTTACTTATTCTTTTGCTCAATTTATTTATGGTTTCATGTGGTGGAGAGGTATTTCCAAAACCAAAGGCAATGCTTCGTTTAGATTATCCTGAGTCATCTGCAGAATTACTGGTTACGGAAAAATTCCAATTTGAATATAATGCACTGGCGGAGATAAAGAAGAATAAAAACTTCGATGTTACCCTGGATTACCCCTCAATGAAAGGGTCCATTTTTATTACTTATAAAGAAGTTAACCATAATTTAGAAGAACTGTTGGCCGACGCACAAAAATTATCTTACGAACACGTGGTTAAAGCGGATAACATAACAGAACAACCATTTATTAATGAAAAGGACAAAGTATATGGCATGTTTTACGAAGTATTGGGGGATGCTGCATCACAGGCGCAATTTTATGCAACGGACAGCACACGTCACTTTTTGACGGGATCTCTTTATTTCAGGGTGAAACCCAATTATGATTCTATTTATCCTGCTGCCATCTATTTACAAAAGGATATAAGAAGAATTTTGGAGTCACTCCGATGGAAAGAATAAAACCGGCCTAAAGTTTACCTATGAAAAGATTTGTAATATATGTACAAACAACAACTTCTCGATTGCCATAACAGAATAAAGCCATATATACATCGCACACCGGTTTTAACCTCCCGCCTATTGAATGAAATTACCGGGGCTTATGTGTTCTTTAAGTGTGAAAATTTTCAAAGGATGGGGGCTTATAAAATGCGAGGTGCCACCAATGCCATATTGATGTTATCGGAAAAGGAAAGATCCAAGGGCGTTGTTACACATTCATCAGGAAATTTTGCGCAGGCACTCTCACTTGCAGCCCAGAGTCTCAATGTAAAAGCATACATAGTAATGCCATCAAATGCACCAACGGTTAAAAAAGTAGCGGTGAGTCAATACGGCGGTAATATTGTGGAATGTGCTCCAACACTGGAAGCCAGAACTGTTGCGGCAAATAAAATTGCAAGCGAAACGGGAGCAACTTTCATACACCCTTCAAATGATTTAGAAGTAATAATTGGACAAGGTACAGCTGCGATGGAATTGCTTGAAGATTATCCCGAATTGGATTATATATTTGCGCCTGTAGGAGGAGGTGGATTAATCGCAGGAACTTCATTGGCAGCACATTATTTTGGAAACAAATGCAAAGTTGTTGGTGGAGAACCATATGAGGCTGATGATGCTTACCGGTCATTCCATAGCGGTAAGATTGAATTAAATTTAACCACAAATACTATTGCAGATGGCTTAAAAACGGTGTTGGGGGACAATACTTTTCCCATTATTAGAAAACATGTTCATGATATCATACGTGTCACAGAAGATGAAATAGTTATTGCCATGCGCCTCATCTGGGAGCGTTTAAAGATCATTGTTGAACCTTCCAGTGCTGTGGCTCTTGCTGCGTTAATTAGTGAAAAGAAAAACTATCAGGATATGCAAATAGGCATTATTATATCAGGAGGTAATGTAGATTTGAATCAATTGCCTTTCTAAAGTCTATTCAAGTAATTTTTCTGCATTTTCAATGCTTGTATTGATCTGTAACTTTAGTGCTCTAACCTTCTTTTCTTCTTCATTTAGCCACTCCTGTTTTTGAGGAGTAAGTGCTGCACCGTTCAGTATTTCATCCGAGGTAAAACGATCACCAAAACCTTTCATCCAGTCCATCATAGATTTATGAGCCTCTTGCAGATCTTTCATGGCTTTATCATAGGCCATACCCGTTTCAGTGGAATCTACTTTTGGTTTAAGCTCGGCAACAAGTTTGCCAATTGTTCCCATTTTTGGCATTACCTCGTCATGGACCGCCATAACTTCTTTCATTTGTGAAAGGGTTTTAGTTTCCTTTTCTTTGCAAGCTTGAAAAACCAACAAACTAAGGACTGCAAGCAACCCATATTTCAGACTGTTCATAGGCAGGGATTAAGTTTGTAAAATTAAGAAAAATCGGGGTCTATTCCATCAAAAAGTAGGACTTTTGAGAAAAACTAAATTGTAATGAGTGACCTCAACAGAAAATGGTTTTACCTGATAGTACTTTCCATTATCTGGGGTACGTCCTACATACTTATTAAAAAGGGTTTAGAGGGTTTTACACCTATACAAGTTGGCGTACTCCGCATTATAATTGCTGCCATATTTTTATTTATAATTGGATTTAAAAGCCTGAGGGCAATAAGTCGGGGACAATGGAAATGGGTTGCCATATCCGGTATGGTAGGGAGTTTTATTCCCATTTTTCTTTTTGCTTTTGCCCAGACCCAAATAGATAGCGGCATAGCTTCTATCCTGAATTCCCTTGTACCTTTATTTACTATTGTTGTTGGTTATTTTGTTTTTAGGAGTGCTTTTAACAGCAATCAACTATTGGGTGTTATAGTTGGATTAGCCGGTGCAATTTTGCTTATTGTAATGGGATCGGAAATCAACCCGGGACGGAATTATTGGTATTCAGGCTTGGTTATTATTGCAACAATTTGTTATGCCTTTAATGCAAATATTATAAAAAGTAAATTGTACGACGTAACTCCGTTAGGAATTGCGGTAGGTAATTTTGCGATTATGTTACTGCCGGCCTTACTAATTTTACCTTTCTCCGGAGTATTTGAGGCTAAAGTAACAGAAGGTGATAATTTCCTGAGTTCCCTTGGCTATATTGTCATTTTGTGCATACTGGGAACTTGTATAGCCAAGGTGATGTTTAATAAACTAATCCACATATCATCGCCTGTCTTTTCTGTTTCCGTCACTTATTTAATACCAATTGTAGGAATATTTTGGGGCGTTCTTGATGGAGAAAAATTTACATGGAAACAGTTTTTGACAGGAACTATTATTCTATTTGGCGTATACCTTGTAAACAAGAAAAAAAAACACCTCAAACTTGAGGTGTTCTAACAATTAGTTTATAATTCTAGTTAAAGTCTTCCTCACTAACTTCCACATTGATTACTGCTTCCAGTAATTTGCTCTCAATCATTTGAGGTCCCATAGAACCCACTTTGACTGAAGGGAATTTAATCCCGTCCACTTCCTGATAGTCTTTAAAACTAACTTCCTGGTTCTGCGTCTGGCCGTTCATTGTAATGGTTGTTGTTTCTTTTACCTTTAATCCTGATTCCACATCATAGAAATAGGCAGCATGAACGGTTTCCCCCGGGACTTCAATTTTATAAGCTGCTTTACCATCTATATCTTCAGTTCCCACAAGTTTTGCTTTAGTACTTAAAGCAATCCCCTGTTCAGGAAAAACGCCCATAGCAGCCTTCATATCCTGCTGCATTTCAGGTGGTAAAGGCACTTTATTGCCTCCCTGTTTCATAAATAATTCATCTCCTTTAGCAACAACCCCCATCATTGGGGCATCGTTCATAAAAGTGGTTTGTACATATTTATCAGCCGTCCTTTTTTCTTCAGTTTTAATGGTGCTTCCCATAGCTGATCCTTCATACACCAGTTTAAGTGACTGGATATTTGCTACAGCCACTTTTCCTCCGATAGCCTCAAAATAGGAGTCTAATACACTCTGTACATTGATGCCTTCAGGTAAAACAATATTGTAGTTTGGTTTTTCCACAGCTGATGCGTACTTGTCATAATAGAATACCGGGAGAAATCTTCCATTAAATGGTATTTTTTCCAGGTTTGCCAAAACCTCGCTCCCTTTGCCAGCTACTATAATCCGTGCGTTGTTTATATGGAAATATTTCTTTGCAGCTTTATCCACATCCTCCACGGTAATCGCATTTATTCTTTCTAAATAGGTCTTGTAAAAATCTTTGGGCAATCCTTCTGTTTCAATATTTAAGGCATATCTCGCAATTGTTGAAGGCTGTTCTAAAGCCAGCACAAAACTTCCAATATAGGTCGATTTGGCAATTTCGAGTTCTTCTTCGGAAATGGGTTCCTTGATAATCTTATCTATTTCATTGATTAATTGAACTATTGCACTATCAGTTACCGTATTTCTAACTGCAGTAAACGCTCTGAATGTAGAGGCATTATATTTGCTGTCACCCAGCCTTGATCTGGAATAATATGTAAACGCCTTATCTTCTCTTAAATTTTGTTCCAAACGGCTAACTGATCCACCGCCTAAAATAAAATTTGTGATTTTTGCGGATAGATAATCCTCATCTTTCATTTCCAGATTTACAATATTTTGAACCGCAATTTCTGATTGTACTGCATTGGGTACATCTACAAAGTTAATCTGGGTATATTGTGGATCCAAAGGTTCCGGGTAGCCCAGTGAAGGTGGCGATGCTTTAACCCAGGGGTCAAAATTTTTAGTTACTAATTCTTTTACTTCATCAAATTTCACATCCCCGATTACCACCAAATAAGCATTAGCAGGAACAAATAATTCCAGATAAAACCTTTCCACATCTTGCAGGGTAACATTGTTTACCGTTTCTTCAGTAACAAACTCCCCGTTTGGATGGTTGATGCCATATGCCAATACATTTTGAACCCTATTCGCAATTGCCGAAACATCTTTTTCCTCTGATTTAAGTCCGGTGATAAGTTTGACCTTCTCTTTGTCAAATTCTTCCTGGGTAAAGTTGGGATTAATAGCAGCATCGGCCATAAGTTCCAAAATTCTTGGAAAATATTTTGATAATGACGATGCGGAAGCACTTTGTAACCCAAAATTTATTCGGGCACCGAGAAAATCTACCTCTTCATTAAAATCATCTTTGGAAATAGATTTAGAGCCATTACCAATTAAGCTTCCCGCAAGAATTGAAACTCCTGCTTTATCACCTTCTGCAACAGGTGGATTGTCTATAGTTAGTTGTATGGAAACCCTTGGTAGTTTGTGATTCTCCACCACCAAAACCTTAAGTCCGTTTGGCAGTTCAAAACGCTGAGGGTCTTTTAGGTTGATCTCCGGTGCAGGCCCTGGTTTGGGCATAACGCTTCTGTCAACCTGAGCATTAAGGGTTATAAGGGTTAAACCTATTGCGAGGGTAAAATATAGTTTTTTCATATTTTTAATTGTCAATTTTTTCACTTGGTAAATAATCTATGATTACCCTTTGGTTAGGATTCAAATATTTATTGGCAACTGCCTGAATCTCTTCCCTTGTTATTGAACGGTAAATATCAATTTCTTTATTTATTAATTCGGTATCGTTATACAACATGTAGTTTCTTGCCAAAGAATTTGCTATACCCTCAATACTTGAATTAGAGTTCACGAAATTATTTTCAAATTTGTTCTGTAATTTTTGATAATCGTTTTCAGAAATCAATTCATTTCGGACTTTTGAAATTTCTTCTTCCATTTCATCAACCAGAACATCAAGGGAAATTTCACCAACAGGAAGTGCATAGACCAAATACATTCCATAATCCTCCTGATCTAAATTTATAGCGCCTACCTGTAATCCTTGTTTTTGTTCATCCACAATTTTTTTATAGAGTTTGGAACTTTTACCATCACTCAGATAGGTTGATATCATATTTAGAATATAAGCATCTCTATCCCTAAAACCAGGTATTCTATAGGCTACGCCAACCGCAGGTATTTGGATATTGGCATCGTAAGCAGTAACTTTTACTTCTTCTGTAATAGGTTTTTCCTTAGGGTAATTTCTTTCGACATCCTCGCCTCTTGGGATAGCGGCAAAATATTCCGAAACCATCTTCCTGGTTTCGGGAATGTCTATGTCTCCTGCTACAACCAATACCGCATTATTGGGAACATAATATTTTTTATTATATGCAATTACATCCTCAAGTGTGGCCGCATCCAAATCTTCCATATATCCAATATTTGGATCCTTGTATGGGTGAACTTTAAAAAGACTATTTCCCAAAACAGGCAATAATTGTCCGTACGGGGAATTGTCATATCTAAGCCTTTTTTCTTCCTTAACTACTTCCTGTTGCGTGTCTACACCTTTTTGATCTATAATTGGATGCAACATCCGCTCAGATTCCATCCATAATCCCAACTGAAGATTATTTGAGGGGAAAACTACATAATAATACGTGCGATCCTGGGAAGTATTGGCATTCATAACCCCACCTCTTGATGAAACTATTTCACGCCAGGTTCCGGTTTCAATATTTTCAGTACCTTCAAATAGGAGATGTTCAAAAAAATGAGCAAATCCAGTACGTCCTTCAGTGCGGTCCTTTCCTCCTACATGGTACATTACTGCAGTGGTTATCACTGGAGCGGTATTATCCTGATGCAGAATTACATGAAGCCCGTTATCTAATTCGTACTCCTCATAGATTACTTCTTGAGCGCTTACGGCTATAAAGGCAAGCAAGGCCAACAGAATGGGATAAATATTTCTTTTCATTTATTTGAATTTAATCGAATGGTTAAAATGTTTAACTTCTTAAAATAAGTTTTTACAGGGTTGCTAATATAATTTTTTTGCACCTAAGGGAAAGAGAACCAAGGTTCTTTAACAAGATTTTATATGATTATTGCGTAATATTGATTATTTTCAATGGCATAAGCAAAAAATAGAAAGATGAAACGAATTGCTCTCCCAGTGCGCTTTGGTATTGCTACAAGCGGGAGTCTTATCGCATATTTTTTGATTTTGGCACTTTTTGGATTACATACGAATGTGTTTTTTAGCCTTTTTAATGGAATAATTACTGGTTTCGGAATATATGAAGCCATAAAATATTTTAGACTTCAGGAAAAACACAATTTCAACTATGGAGTAGGATTTAAAGCAGGAATGGTGACCGGAGTTGTAGCAACGCTTATTTTCACTTTCTTTTTCGCTTTTTATTCAACTGAAATCAACAAAGACTTTTTAGAGGAGCTTTCAACAAGTTGGTTTAAGAATTTCAAAAATTTTGAGGGAATTGTATTTTTCACGGTCGCAATTATGGGTTTTGCAACTACCCTTGTCCTGACTCTTACATTTATGCAGTTGTTTAAAACTCCAAAAAACCTTAAGAAAAAATCTGTTTAAGAGAAAAAACCCTTGTGATTTCCCAATTTAGCAGTATATTTGCACCCGCCTTTAGGGTACCTTTGGTGCGTAAGGTGCGAAAAAGCTCTTTTAAAGAGAAATAAAAATCATTAATATATACGCTATGTATGCAATTGTAGAAATAGCAGGGCAGCAATTTAAGGTTGCAAAAGACCAAAAAGTATATGTTCACCGTTTGCAGGAAGACGAAGGAAATAAAGTTTCTTTTCACAATGTCCTTTTACTGGAAGATGGTAGTAACATTACAATTGGCGCCCCAGCTATAGACGGAGCCGCAGTAGAGGCCAAAGTCGTTAAACACTTAAAGGGAGACAAGGTAATTGTCTTTAAAAAGAAAAGACGTAAAGGGTTTCGAAAGAAAAATGGCCATCGCCAGTATTTAACGGAATTGGTTATCGAAAGTATTATTGCCAAAGGTGCTAAGAAGACAGAGGCTAAGGCTAAGACCGAAACCAAAAAAGAAACCCCGGTAAAGGCTACACCAGTTAAAGAGGCAGCTCCAAAAACTGAAGCGCCTAAGGCTGCTAAAGTTGAAAAAGCAAAGTCAGCTCCGAAAGAAGCTCTGGATTTAAGCCAAAAGACTGTTGCAGAATTAAAGGAAATGGCCAAAGTTAAAGGAATCACTGGGATTTCTTCTATGAAAAAGGCCGATCTTATTGAGGCATTAAATAAATAAGTTAATAACTAATACCAGCCCAGGCTTGGTATAAAAAGTAATATCATGGCACATAAAAAAGGTGTAGGTAGTTCTAAAAACGGTAGAGAATCGGAATCGAAACGATTAGGAGTTAAGATTTTTGGAGGTCAGGCCGCTACTGCAGGAAATATCATTGTAAGACAACGTGGTACCAGACACAATCCTGGTAATAATGTTTACGCCGGAAAAGATCATACATTACATGCCAGAGTAGACGGGCTTGTAAAATTTCAAAAGAAGGCGGGAGGAAAATCTTATGTTTCTATAGAGCCTTTTGAGGCTTAATACTCAATTGAATAACTCAAATAAAAACCCATTATGTTTTCATAATGGGTTTTTTGTATTTCTGAATTGAGAGAAAGTTTTCTAGTACCTGTAATAATCTGGCTTATAGGGTCCCTGAACCTCGACCCCAATATAAGCGGCCTGATCTTTTCGCAATTCTGTAAGTTCGGCGCCTAATCGTTCCAAATGAAGTTTGGCAACCTTTTCATCCAAATGCTTTGGAAGCATATATACCTTATTTTCATAATTGGCACTATTTTTCCAAAGCTCAATTTGTGCGAGTGTCTGATTGGTAAAGGAATTGCTCATAACAAAACTTGGATGACCTGTGGCACATCCTAAATTGACCAAACGACCTTCGGCAAGAATTATAATGTCCTTTCCATCAATGGTATATTTATCTACCTGAGGTTTAATCTCATCTTTGGTATCCCCATAATTCACATTTAACCAGGCCATGTCAATTTCGTTGTCAAAATGTCCAATATTGCAGACAATAACTTTATCGCGCATAGCCCTAAAATGCTCTCCCTTGATTATATCCTTATTTCCTGTTGCAGTAATTACAATGTCTGCATTCCTGACTACGGTATCCAGTTTTTTTACCTCATAGCCATCCATACAGGCCTGCAAAGCACAAATTGGATCTATTTCCGTGACTGTTACAATGGCTCCGGCACCTCTGAATGAAGCTGCTGTGCCTTTTCCAACGTCTCCGTATCCTGCAACCACAACCCGTTTTCCAGCCAACATGGTGTCTGTGGCCCTCCTAATAGCATCAACAGCACTCTCCTTGCAGCCATATTTGTTGTCAAATTTGGATTTGGTTACCGAATCATTCACATTTATGGCAGGTATTGGCAATACCCCATTTTTATAACGCTCATAAAGGCGGTGAACCCCTGTGGTCGTTTCTTCTGAAAGACCTTTTATTCCAGAGGTTAATTCCGGAAATTGATCCAATACCATATTAGTAAGATCACCCCCGTCATCCAGTATCATGTTAAGCGGCTTGCGGTCTTCACCAAAGAAAAGTGTTTGCTCTATACACCAATCAAATTCAGTTTCACTCATACCCTTCCATGCATAAACAGGCACACCCGCAGCTGCTATAGCCGCAGCAGCATGATCCTGGGTAGAAAATATATTACATGAACTCCATGTCACCTCTGCGCCAAGAGCCGTTAGGGTTTCTATTAATACCGCTGTTTGTATTGTCATATGCAGACAACCTGCAATACGGGCGCCCTTAAGTGGTTGTTCTTTTTTATACTCTTCGCGCAAAGCCATTAACCCCGGCATCTCGGCTTCTGCCAATTCAATTTCTTTTCTTCCCCATTCCGCTAAGGAAATATCTTTAACCTTAAATGGAATGTATGGTATGGTATTGGTTCGCATATCTTTTTTATTTTTTACATTCGTCTTACAGAAATCCTGTTACTATTTCAACAAACAAAGGTAATGATAACTTAAAAAACTGTATGCCTCTTTACAAAACTATAACAGTAAGTCCAAATACTAAGGTATACATCTGGAAGATTACAGAGTCTGAAAAGGAACTTTCCATCAATATTGAACTTACCAATGTATGCCAGCTCAGGATGAATGGGATGAAGTCCGAACTGCATAGAAGAGG
>Ga0316188_10000072_pt1 | contig 30677 bp, 27 predicted proteins | sample Phiworburrow1_MG_FD_204933 | JGI IMG/M metagenome (GOLD analysis project Ga0316188, IMG submission 204933) | Coastal sediment microbial communities from Maine, United States - Phippsburg worm burrow 1 | ecosystem: Environmental > Aquatic > Marine > Coastal > Sediment | place: USA: Maine... | reverse complement strand
TCGGCGCTGTTCTCGCGCAACAGCACCGGGCCGAAGTGCAGTCCGGCGCGCGCCTTCAGCGGCACCGGCAGGGCGGCCAGCGCGCGGTGGTAGGCCAGCGCGTAGGCCACGGCGTCGGTGGCGGCTTCGAACATCAGCAGCATGCCGTCGGTCTTGTCGATCTCGCGCCCGCGCCAGCCCGGCAGCAGGCCGCGCGCGGCACGGTCATGGTCGGCCCACACCTGGGCCATGGCCGCGTCGCCCAGGGCCTCGGACAGCCGCGTGCTGTCCACGACGTCGGTCAGCAACAGCGCGCGCAGCTCGGTCATGGGTGCCTATGATGCCTTGTCCGATGCGCCCGGTCGGCCTCACCCGACCCGCGCGGGGCCACGGCACGCACGACGGCGTCCGCCGCGGGCCGTCATCCCTCCAGCGCCGCCACCTCCGCCGTCAGGCGCGCGGTGGTCTCGCTGGCCGTGCGCAGCAGGTTGTGCAGCAGCGTGACCATCAGGCCGGGGCTCTCCTCGCGCAGGCGGTGGAAGGCCGCGATGTCCAGCACGGCGCACTCGACATCGCTGTCGGCACGCACGTCGGCCGAACGCGTGCCCGATGCCACCAGCGCGGCCTCGCCGAAGCCCATGCCGGCGGACAGCGTCGACAGCCGCTTGAAGCCGCCCTGCGGCAGCTCGACCACCACGCTGACCTGTCCCTGCAGCAGGAAGTACAAGGCATCCGCCGCATCACCTCGCCGCACGAGGGTGGCACCCGAGTCGTAGCGGCAGCGGCGCACCAGCGATTCCAGCGTCGCCACCTCGGCCGGCGTGGCGCCGGCACACCACCGGTGCTCGGCCAGGGTGGCCGGGGCGTGGGACTCGCTCGCCTCCGCATGGCGGGCCAGCAGCCCACGCTCGCACCACTCCAGGCCCAGGTCGAGTTGCGGCTGGAAGATGAAGGCACGCGCGAAGCGAGGGTCGATCTCGGTCTCCAGGCCAGCCAGAAGGTCGCCCCGGCGAACGCGCGTCAGCACCATCTGCTGGCCGCGATGCGCACAGCAGCTGACCAGGCGCGCCAGCATGTTCACGGCACCCGCGTCGACGTGCGCGACGCGCTTGAAGTCGAGCACGGCGTATTCGATCGCCTCGCCGGCGGCGACGATGTCGCGCAGCACCGGCTCGATGGTGGCAAAGCGCAGGTCGCCTTGCAGTTCGAAGACGACGGCGCGCTGGCCATGCTGGTCCAGCAACCGGCTCTGCGTCGGCGGGCGGCGGCGCTTGGAACGCACGGCGGCCAGCGTATAGCGGGCCCGCACCACGGCCGCTGACGGGCGCGGCGGCTGCAGAAAGTGCAGGCCCAGTTCGGCGGAGATCCGCTCGCAGACCTTGACGCCGCGCACGCTGTTGCCGTGCGTGTCCAGTCGCGGCGAATAGACACCGATGCCCAGCTGCCCCGGCAGCACCGCGACGATGCCGCCGCCGACCCCGCTCTTGGCCGGCAGCCCGACGCGATAGACCCACTCGCCGGCGTAGTCGTACATGCCGCAGGTGGTCATCAGGCTCAGGATGCATTCGATGAAATCGGCGCGCACCGCGGTGGCGCCTGTCACCGGATGGACCCCGCCGTTGGCCAAGGTGGCGCCGATCAGCGCCAGATCGCGGCAGTCCACGCTCAGCGCACATTGCTTGAAGTACAGCGCCAGCGCCGGTTCGGGGTCGCTGACCACGATGTCGTAGTTGCGCAGCATGTGGCCGATGGCGCGGTTGCGGTGGCCGGTGCTGCGCTCGGACTCGAACACCGCCTCGTCGATGTCCAGCGGACGCCCGGCGTAGGCCGACACGGCGTCCTGCACCCGGGCCAGCCGGGCCGCCGTCGTGTCGCCGGCCACCAGCGACGCGACGGCGATCGCCCCGGCATTGACCATCGGGTTGAACGGCCGGCCGGTGCCCGGCTCCAGGCTGATGGAGTTGAACGCGTCGCCCGTGGGCTCGACGCCGATCGCCTGCTCCACCCGTTCGCGGCCGCAATCCTCCAGCGCCACGCCGTAGACCAGCGGCTTGGAGATCGACTGCAATGAGAACGGCACGCGCGTCGAACCGACCTCGTAGACCTGCCCGTCGACGGTGGCGATGACGATGCCGAAGGCGTCAGGGTCGGCCTTGGCCAGCTCCGGGATGTAGCTGGCGACCTCACCGTCGTGCAGCGTCGCGAAGCGCTCGTGCAGCTGCTCCAGGTAAGCCAGGATCGGATGCCGCGAGCGGGGCGTCGGCGAAGGATCTTTCATGGCAGGCAGCCATGCAACTTCCATGCACGACATCGGGTCAGGCGCGCTCACCGATAGCGTGCGCGGCGCTGTCGATATCGGGGCGGTTCCGCTCCTGATGCACCATGCTGGAGCGAAACACTCGCATGCTGGCCAGGGTCCAGAATATGGGGGTTCCCCCGCGACACCATGCTGATCAATTTCTTCTACACCTTGCGCGCCGCCAAGCTGCCGGTCTCCGTGAAGGAGTACCTGACGCTGCTGGAAGGACTGAAGGCGGGCGTGATCGGCGCGTCGGTCGACGAGTTCTACGTGCTCGCGCGCACCACGCTGGTGAAGGACGAGGCGCTGTTCGACAAGTTCGACCGCGCGTTCTCGGCCTACTTCAAGGGCGTTCAGCTGCTGACCGACTTCACCCAGGACGTGCCGCTGGAATGGCTGCGCAAGACGCTGGAGCTCGAGTTGAGCGCGGAGGAAAAGGCAGCCATCGAGAAGATGGGCTGGGACGAGTTGATGGAGACGCTGAAGAAGCGCTTCGAGGAGCAGGAGAAGCGCCACGAAGGCGGCAGCCGGATGATCGGCACCGCCGGCACCAGCCCGTTCGGCGCCTACGGCTACAACCCGCAGGGCATCCGGATCGGGCAGGACAAGGGCCGCAACCGCAGCGCCGTCAAGGTCTGGGACCAGCGTGCCTACAAGGACTACGACGACACCAGGGAGCTGGGCACGCGCAACATCAAGGTCGCTTTGCGGCGGCTGCGGCGTTTTGCGCGTGAAGGCTCCGAACTGGAGCTCGACCTGGACGACACCATTCACAGCACGGCGGCCAATGCCGGCCTGCTCGACATCAAGATGGTGCCCGAGCGCCACAACAAGGTGAAGGTGCTGCTGCTGATGGACGTCGGCGGCACGATGGACGAGCACATCCACCGGGTGGAGGAACTCTTCAGCGCCGCGAAGACCGAATTCAAGCACCTGGAGTTCTATTACTTCCACAACTGCGTCTACGACTTCATGTGGAAGAACAACCGGCGCCGCTTTGCCGAGAAGTTCCCGACCTGGGACGTGATCCGGAAGTACAACAGGGACTACAAGCTGCTCTTCGTCGGCGACGCCACGATGAGCCCGTACGAGATCCTGCAGCCCGGCGGCAGCGTCGAATACAACAACGAAGAGCCGGGCGCCGAATGGCTGCAGCGGCTGACCACGGCGTTCCCGCGCTTCGCCTGGATCAACCCCGAGCCGCAGGGCGTGTGGCAATACCGCCAGAGCATCGCCATCGTGCAACAGCTGTTGAACCAGCGCATGTTCCCGCTCACGCTGGCCGGCCTGGAAGGCGCCATGAGGTTGCTCAGCAAATGATCCGGCGGGTGGCGGCCTGGGCCGTCGTGCTGGTTGCGCTGCTGGGCAGCGGCTGCGCCCTCTTGAAGCCACCACCACCGCCGGCCGAGGCCGAAACCCCGGCCGCGGAGCCCGTGCCGCTGAACGTGACCGTGCAGGCGCCCAAGGACCTGCGCGAGCTGCTGGAAAAGTACCTCGACGTGGTGCGCCTGCCCGAGCTGGCGCGCGGCGAGAAGATCGACGAGACGGAACTGGACCGGCTGGTGGCGGCCGCCCCGGCGCAGGCCCGCGCCCTGCTCGAGACCGAGGGCTACTTCGACGCCGAGGTGCAGGCCGAGCGCGACGGGGAACAATTGCGACTGATCGTGAAGCCGGGCGCGCGCACCCATGTGTCGCGCACGACGCTGGAAGTGCAGGGCCCGCTGGCCGATGCGGCCGAGGCGGGCGATGCGCGCGCCAGGACGTTGCTGAAGGACTGGCGGCTCGACTGGCGCATGCCAGAGTTCCGCCCCTTCCGCAACGCGGACTGGAGCAGTGCCAAGACCGACGCGCTGACCCGGCTGCGCGTCGCCGGCTACGCGGCAGCCAGCTTCGCCGGCACCGCCGCCGACGTCGACGCCGACGAGCAGACAGTGCGTCTGTTCGTGGTGGCCGACAGCGGGCCGCTGTTTCGCAGCGGCACGCTCAGCATCACGGGGCTGAAGTACCAGGACGAGCAGACCGTCAGGAATCTGATGGGGCTGAAGCCGGGCACCCCATTGACCGAGACCCTGCTGCTCGATGCCCAGGAGCGTCTTCTCAGCGCCGGCCTGTACGACGCCGCCAGCGTCGAATTCAAGCCCGATCCGGCGACCGCGGATGACACGCCGGTCAGCGTGCGCGTCGCCGAGTCGCCGCGCCAGGTCTGGACCTTCGGCGTCGGCATCGATGCCGACACCGGACCCCAGGCTTCGGTGGAACACCAGCACCGGCGAGTCTTCGGCTGGGCCGCCACGATGCGCAACAAGATCGAGGTCGGCGGACTGCGCCAGTACTGGAAAGGCGAGATCAGCACCCATCCGCTGGAGAAGCAGTACCGCTGGCTGGTCGGTGGCGCCGTCGACCGGCTCGAGGGCGACGACGACATCGTGCTGTCGCAAAGCGTGCGCCTGGGACGCACGTTGACCACGCCGCGACTGGACCGATTCACCTTTGTCGAGCTGGAGCGATCGTCGCGCCGGGTGACGCTGCCGGAGTCGACGACGCCGGACGGCGACGCGACCGCGCTGTCGCTCAACCACCAGGGCGTGTGGCGCAAGGTGGACGACCTGCTGTTGCCCACGCGCGGCTATGCTGTCGCCCTGCAGGGGACTGTCGGGTACGCCGTCGGAAGGCCTGGCGGCAATGGCTTCTTCACGCGAGCCTACGGCCGCCTGACCGGCTACCTGCCGCTACCCGGAGGCTGGTTCGGCCAGGCACGCGTGGAAGCGGGTGAGGTGTTCCGCCCGGCCGGCGTGCCGGTGCCCGACTCGATGCAGTTCCGCGCTGGCGGTGTCGATTCGGTGCGCGGCTACGACTACCGCAGCCTGGGGCCGGAGGTCGACGGCGCGATCGGCAGCGGCGACGTGCTGTTCACGAGCAGCGTCGAGGTGGCGCACCCCATCGTGGCGTCGATGCCGACCCTGTGGGGCGCGCTGTTCGTCGACGCCGGCAGCGCGGCTGACACCTGGCGCGACCTGCGCCCGGCCATCGGCACGGGCGCCGGCATCCGCTGGCGCAGTCCTGTGGGCACGCTGCGCCTGGACGCCGCCTACGGCGAAGAATTCCGGCAGTGGCGGCTGCACTTCAGCATCGGCATCACCTATTGACCATGGCCGACGAACCGACCGCCCCCGTCCCGCAGCCGCGCCGCCGCCGCGTCGGGATCGCCGCCGCCGCGCTCCTCGTCGCCGTGTGCGCCGTCGTCCTGGCCGGCTGGCTGGCGCTGCGCAGTGAGGCCGGCCTGCTCTGGCTTCTGCAGCGCGCGCCCGGCCTGAGCACCGACGGGGTGCAGGGCAGCCTGGGCAGCGGCCACATCGCCGTGCGCAAGCTGCGCTGGGCCGGCGCCGCCGGCCAGCTGGAGATCGAGGCGCTCGTGCTCGACGGCCTGCAATGGCAGCTGCGCCCGGCACTTGGCCAGTGGGTGGGCGTGCAGGCCGGTGCGCTGACGGCCGCCCGCGTGCAGTGGACCACGGCCCCGAGCGACGCCCCGGCCGCGCCCCTCTCGCCACCAACCGATCTGGCACTGCCACTGGCGCTGCAGGTGCCGTTGGCCATCGGTTCGCTGCAGGTCGACACCGCGCCCGAAATACGCGACCTGTCGCTGCAGTTGGCGCTCGGCGTGGACGGCGGCGTCCGGCACGAGGTTTCGGGCCTGGCGCTGCAGACCGCCGGCATTCGGCTGCACGACGGGAGGCTCCAGGTCGGGACGGCGGCGCCGATCGGCGTGGGCGCCGCCCTGTCGCTGGCCGGCGACGGCAGCACGCCGCTGCCCTGGCAGGCCGATCTGCAGGCCAGCGGCACGCTGCAGCGTGTCGAGGTGACCGGCCGCCTGCGCAGCGGCGAGGCCACCGCGGTGGACCTGGCAGCGGCGCTGGCGCCCTTTGCGCGCTGGCCGCTGGCCGGATTGCGGCTGAAGACGGAGGCGCTGGACCTGGCGCAACTGGATGGCCGGCTGCCGCAGACGGCGCTGCGCGGTCACGCCGACCTCAGCGGCGGCGACGCGTCGCCGCTGCAAGTCGACCTGCAACTGGACAACCAGCGACCCGGACGCTGGAACGAAGGCCGGCTGCCGCTGAAACGGATCGAGGCGAGGGTCCGGGGCGATCTCTCGCGGCCCGACGTGCTGGACATCGAGGCGCTGTCGCTGCAGGCCGCCGGCAATGGCGGCGACGCCGGCCGCTGGCAGGCCCGCGGGCGCTGGGAGGGGCACACGCTGACACTGGACAACACGATCGAGGGCCTGCGCCCGCAGCAGCTCGACGCGCGCGCCATCGCCGGCTTGCTGGGCGGCCGGGTCGCGCTGGCGGTGCGCGGCCTGCCGTCACCCGACCCGGCGGCCTCGGCGCCGACGGATGCGCCGTCGCTGACGCTGGACGCCGGCTTGCAGGGGCACATCGACGGCGCCTCGCGCCCGCTGAGCCTGCAGGCCAAGGCCGAGCTCGCGGCCGATCGGGTCGACGTCAAGAGCTTTGCACTCGCAAGCGGCAAGGCCCAGGCCACGGGACAGGCCAGCATCGCACGCAACGGCAAGCGCTGGGTGGCGCGCGGCCAGGGGGCCCTGGTCGAGTTCGACCCCGCCGCATGGTGGTCCGGCGCCGCCGACAGTGTCTGGCGCCGGGGGCCGCACCGGCTCAATGCCGAGTGGTCGATGGACCTTTCGCTGGCGGCAGCGGCGCTGGACAAGGCGCCGACAGCCTGGCTGCCCGCGCTCGCAGGCCGGGCCCGGCTGCATGTCCCGCCTTCGACGATCGCCGGGCTGCCGTTGCAAGCCGACATCGCGATCTCGGACGCGCCGGTCGCAAAGCTCGCGGGGTGGCTGGAGCTTGCCGGCAACCGGTTGCAGGTCGATGGACAGACCGACCTGCGCGGCCGCGGCGACACCGACCGCTGGCAGTTGGCGCTGAAGGCACCGGCGCTGGCAGCACTGGCGCCGCTGACGACGCTGCACCCGGCCGTCGGCGCGTGGGCGCCGAAGCAGGGCCGGATCAGCGCGCACGCCACCGTGCAAGGGCGGTGGCCCCAGCTGCAGACCGAAGGCGAGATCGAAGTGCACGGTCTGCACGCCGCCGAGCTGGAGGTCGACCAGGCGCGCGCGAACTGGCATGCCGCGGAGGGGCTGACGGCACCGCTGCAGGCCCGGCTGACGCTCGACGGCTTGCGCTGGGCCGGGCAACCCCTGCAATCGCTGCAGGCCGACCTGTCGGGCACGCTGGCGCGGCACCACCTGGCGTTCCAGGCCGCGACCCCGTTCCAGCCGCCGCCGGCCCTGGCGCAGGGCCTGGGCCTGACGCTGCAGCGCGGCACGCGGGTGGCGCTGGAGCTCGACGGTGCCTGGGTGCCATCGACGGACGGTGGCGGCCGCTGGGTCGGCCAGGCCACGACCGCCGAGGCCGCCAGCTGGAACGGCGAGACGCTGCCCGCGCCGAAGAGTGACGCCCCTTGGCTCGAGGCCGGCGGGCTGAAGGCCGACGTGCTGGTCGATGCGGCCGGCAGCCTGCTGCAGGCGCACCTGGCGCCGGGCCGCCTGGCGCTGGCCGGCGGCTTCCGGCTGCGCTGGGACGACCTGCAGTACAGGAAGCAGGACGAGCACTTCGCCTTGAAAGCGCAGGTCGAGAACTTCCGCATCGCGCCACTGCTGGCGCGCTGGCAGCCTGAAATCGGGTGGGCCGGCGACCTGGAAGTCGGCCTGCAGATCGAATTGCGTGCGGCAGAGCAGTTCGATGCCGACATCGTGCTCGAGCGCGCCGGCGGCGACCTGTCGGTGGTGGACAGCGCGGACCGGAAGCTCCAGCTGGGTCTGACGGACCTGCGGCTGGCGCTGAACGCGCACGAGGGCACCTGGTATTTCACGCAGGCCCTGGCCGGCCCCCGGCTGGGCGAACTGGGCGGCGCTGTCCGCGTGCGCACGTCGCCGGCACGGCGCTGGCCCGAGCCCGGCGCGGCACTGGACGGCTCCGTGCAGGCACGCGTGGCGAACCTGGGCGTGTGGGGCTCCTGGGTGCCGCCCGGGTGGCGGCTGCAGGGCCAGTTGCAGACCGGTGCCAGCTTCGGCGGCACCTTCGGCGCGCCGGAAGTCACCGGTACCCTGACCGGCAGCGGCCTGGGCGCACGCAACCTCTTGCTCGGCGTGAACGTGCGCGATGGCGAGGTCGCGGTGCGGCTGGAGGGCGAGCGCGCCACGGTCGAGAACTTCGTGCTGCGCGCGGGCGACGGCAGCCTGCGCATCACCGGCGGCGCCACGCTGGGCGCGGCACCGGCGATTCAGCTGGCGATGGTGGCCGACAAGCTGCAGGTGCTGGGCCGCATCGACCGGCGGCTCGTCATGTCGGGCGACGCCGAGTTCCTGCTCGACCCTTCGCAGCTCAAGCTGGACGGCCGGCTGCTGGTGGACTCGGGGCTGTTCGACACCAGCCGCGCCGATGCGCCGTCACTGGACGAGGACGTGGTCGTGCAACGCAAGGGTTCGGCGCCCCCGGTAGCGAAAGAAGCCACGACCGACGCGCCGGCGCGCCGCACCGACGTTCGCGTCATGGTCGACCTGGGCCAGAAGCTGCAGCTGCGCAGCCACGGCCTGGACACTCGATTGGCCGGCCAGCTGCAAGTGACGGCACCGGCTGGCAAGCTGGCCGTCAACGGCACCGTCAGCACGGTCAGCGGCAGCTTCGCCGGCTATGGGCAGAAGATGGTGATCGAGCGCGGACAGGTCGTGTTTTCCGGCCCACCCGACAACCCGCGGCTGGACGTGCTGGCACTGCGCCCAGGGCTGGACGTGGACGTGGGCGTCGAAATCATCGGCAGCGTCAACGCGCCGCGCGTGCGGCTGTACAGCAATCCCGAGATGAGCGACAAGGACAAGCTGTCGTGGCTGGTGCTGGGCCGGGAACCGGGCGCGACCGGCAGCGCCGATACCGCCTTGCTGCAGCGCGCGGCGCTCGCATTGTTGGCGGGCGACGGCGACTCCCAGACCGAGCTGATATTCCAGAAGCTGGGGCTCGACAGCCTGTCGGTGCGCCAGTCCGACGACGCCACGCCGGAGACGATCGTCAGCGTGGGCAAGCAGATCTCGGACCGCTGGTACGTGGGCTACGAGCGCGGCGTCAACGCCACGGTCGGCACCTGGGAGATCGTCTACCGGGTCGCCCGGCAATTCAAGGTGCGCCTGGAGTCGGGACTGAGCCAGTCACTGGATGCGCTATGGACCTGGAAGCTGCCCTGAGCGGCGCATGTGAAAATCGGCTGCGTTGTCGCTCCCCGTAGTTCAATGGATAGAACGGCCGCCTCCTAAGCGGCAAATACAGGTTCGATTCCTGTCGGGGGGACCACAGGCCCGGACGATTCAGCGCGATCCCGGACAGGGCGGGAAATCTCCACGTATCTTGCCTATGTACAGGGGCTGTTGGGTGCCGTGCCTGCGCCCTCCCGCTCGCACGACATGTCGCTCGACAAACTCAACCGTCCGGTTCTTGCCCGCGCCGGGCCCAAAGGGCTGCCAGTGAGGCCGCAGATTGCCATGGGTGCGGCGGGCAGGGACGCCGGGGCGTGCCCCGGGGCCAAGCGGCTGGCCGTGGCGGCGATCGCGCAGGTGGCGCTGGCCGCGGCCGGGTTATTGCCTACCCCCGCATGTGCCGACGACGCGGCCGCAGCGACACCGCCGCAACAGGTGCTGGTGATCGGGACCACCTTGCTACCCGGCTCGGGCGTGGAACTGCGCCGGCTGCCCGCCAATGCGCAGGTGTTCACCGACAGCGAGCTTCGGCGGCAGAGCAGCAGCAACCTGACCGACTTCCTGATCGACAACGCCACCGGCCTGACCATCAACGCGGCGCAAGGCAACCCGTACCAGCCGGACGTCAACCTGCGCGGGTTCAGTGCGTCGCCACTGATCGGCACGCCGCAAGGGATCTCGGTGTTCATGGATGGCATGCGCGTCAATGAACCGTTCGGCGACAGTGTCAACTGGGACCTGATCCCGACCACGGCGATCTCCAGCATCGAGCTGATTCCAGGCTCCAATCCGGCCTTCGGACTGAACACGCTGGGGGGTGCGATCGCCGTCTACACCAAGAGCGGGTCGAGCGCGTATCCCGACCGGCCGGGCGGCGCCGTCACGCTGTCGGGCGGATCGTTCGGTCGGCGCGCCGTCGGCTTCGAGGCCGGCGGCGTGGCCGGGGACTGGGACTGGTTCGTAACCGGCAATGACCACCGCGACAGCGGCTGGGCGGAGCACAACGCCAGCCAGGTACGACAACTGTTTGCCAAGGCCGGGTGGCTGTCCGGCGGGACGGACCTGGCGCTGACAGTGCAGCTGGCCGACAACGTGCTCGAGGGCACGCAGACGCTGCCGCCCGACTTCACCGACATCCGGCAGGCCTACACCTGGCCCGACATCAATACCAACCGCGTCGCCGCCTTCGCACTGAAGGGCAGCCAGTCGTTGGCATCGTCGTGGCTGCTCAGCGGCAATGCCTACGTGCGCCATTTCCGGAACACCAACTACAGCAGCAACGCCAACACTGACTACTCGGAAGACGACCCCGTGCAGGCGACCAACGACTCGTCGGCGATCGACCAGACGGGCGCCGGCGCGGGCCTGCAGCTCAGCCACAGCGGGACCTATGCCGGATTCAGGCACCAGTTGGCGATCGGCGCCAGCATCGATGCCGGGCGCGCCCGCTACACGCTCAGCCTCCAGGACGCGGTGTTCACGGCGGACCGTGGCACTCAGGGCCTGGGCGACTTCGTTCCGCAGACCGATGCCGAGTCGACTTCGCGCTATGCGGGTGCCTTCGTGTCCGACTCGATCAGCCTGGATCCGCACTGGGCGCTGTCGCTGGCCGGACGGTTCAATCGCGCCGACACGGAGATTTCGGACCGGAGCGGGACGGCACCCGAATTGAACGGGTCACACCGCTTTGAGCGCTTCAACCCGGCCATCGGCCTGAGCTTCAATCCGAACGCGTCGCTGACGGTCTACACCGCCTACAACGAAGGCATGCGTGCACCGACCGCCGTCGAACTGACCTGCGCCGATCCGGATGCGCCTTGCCGGCTGCCCAACAGCTTTCTGTCGGATCCGCCGTTGAAGAAGGTGGTGTCGACGACGCTGGAGGCCGGGGCCCGCGGCAAACTCGCTGGCGGGTCAGGCTGGAGCCTGGCGGTGTTCCGCACCGACCTGCACGACGACCTGCAGTTCGTCAGCAGCAGTGGCGTGGCGGCCAACGCCGGCTACTTCCAGAACGTCGGCACGACACGCCGCCAGGGCGTCGAAGTGGGTGCCGACACCCGCCTGGGTCGACTGGCGCTGGCGCTGCACTACAGCCTCATCGATGCGACCTACCGCAGCGCGTTCGCCGAGAGCAGCCCGTCGAACTCGACCGCCGACGCCCATGGCGCGATCGACGTGATGCCGGGCAACCGCATTCCCGGCGTGCCGCGCCAGTCGCTGAAACTGCGCGCCGACCTGACCGCCAGCGTGGCCTGGAACATCGGCCTCAGCCTGATCGCGGCCGACAGCGTCTATGCGCGTGGCGACGAGAACAACCGCGACGCGAACGGCCGCGTCTCTGGCTGGACGGTCGTCAACCTGGACACGCTCTACGAGCTGGAGCATGGCCTGTCGCTGTTCGCCCGCGTCGACAACCTGTTCAATCGCGACTACGCCAACTTCGGGATCCTGGGCCAGAACGTCTTTACCGGGCCGGGGCAGAGCTATGACGGCGCCAACCCCGTCGACCAGCAGTTCCGCGGCCATGGCGTGCCCCGCGGCGCGTGGGCCGGCCTGCAGTACCGGTTCGACTGACTCGCTCGCAGCAAGGTCCGCGCGTTCACCGCGCGGACGGCGCGGAGGTCCGGCCCCGCATCGGCCAGGCCCAGCGACGTGAAGTCCCTGGCCAACGCAGGTGCCGGGCCAGCAGCAGCACCAGCGCCAGGCCGGCCAGGACCGGACGCGCATCCGCGCGCACCCGCACCGGCCGCGCGAAGGCCGGGGCCGTCAGTGCCGCGACCAGGCCCCGGGGCGACTGCAGGCGCAAGTACGCCATGCCCTGCTCGGCGGCGAGCAGTTGAAGGTAGGGCTCGCGCAGGCCGGACAGGTGCTCGAACTGTGGGGTGGCCCCGAGCGCCGCGCCGGGCGCCGCCGGGGCCTTCGCATCCTGGGGCTCGACCATGCTCTCCCCGGCCACGCTGGCGCCGCGTCCCTGGCTGTAGGGGTCGGACTGCGCCACGTCCTCGGCACGCCAGTAGCCCAGCGGTCGGCCCTGCGGGTCGCTCTTCGGGATCGGCGACGGCTTCGGGTCGCCGACGCCCAGGATCAGCGCCGGCACCTTGCCGGGATCGTCGTCGAAGGCCGGCCGGTGGCGCGGGTTCAGGGGCGGCGCTTCATGCCCGTCGGTGACGAAGACCAGCGTCGGCACACCCGGCAACTGCTTGACCGTCAGCAGGCCGCTGTGCAGACCCTTGGCGATCTCGCTGCCGCCCACCCAGGACATGAGGCCGTCGATCGACGCCAGCGTCGAACGCAGTTCACCCAGGTTGGCGCACACCTCCACCGGCGTAGACAGCAGGTAGCTCCGGTAGCCGGTGAACACGGCCCACCCGAGCTTCGAGCCGCAAGGCAGCGCGGTCAGGGCCAGCCGCAGCGCACTTTTGGCGTAGACGAGGCGCGACACCGGCTTGCCGTCGAGCCGCTGGTCGGTCACGTTCATGCTCTGCGAAATGTCGATCACGACCACGTGCTCGAACAACTGGCGCTGGACCGGCAGCTTCGGGCGCAGGAAGGTGGCCGCAAGCGCGAACGCGGCAGCGGCCAGCAGCCAGCGCTCGCGATGCAGCCGCCAGGAGCGCCACCGTCCCGCGCGCGGCCTCACGGCAGACCCAGGCGCTCGCCACGCATCGTCGTGGCCGCGCGCTCGCGCGCCGGCGGCTCGCCCAGCACGTCGTCGCCCGGTTCCGGGTCGGGCAGCAGGCGCTGGGCGCGCTCGAGGTTGTAGCGCGCGTCCCAGTGCGCGGGTTCCTGCCGCAGCAGTTCGCGGTAGCCCTGCTTGGCCAGTTCCAGCAGGGCGATGGCCTGCCCAGGCTGCGCGGTCTTCCTGACCTCGATCGCCTGTCGCACCAGCAGGTTCGCGCCGTTGTACCGGGCCGCCGCGCCGACCACCGGATCGTCTCGCAGCGCCTGGTACTGCTTGAGTGCGGCGTCGTTGTCGCCGCGCGCGGCCAAGGCATGGGCCCGCGCAAAGCGCAGTTCGGGCCGGCTGCCGTCGGCCGGGACCGCACCGCTGGCGATCAGTGCGTTCCAGCGCTGCGCACGCCAAAGCGTCCATGTGTCCGCGGCAGCGGCGGCCAGCAACAGCACCGCGGCCGCCCACACCCAGCGCACGACCCGCTTCGATCTCATCATGCCCATCGCCGCAGCTCCGCCAGATTGGCCGTCAGCAGCAGCAGCACCGACACCAGCGCGGCGCCGTAGGCCCAGGCCGACAGGTCGCGCCGCGGCAACACGTCGACGTAGGTGATGGGCAGGTTCTCCTGCCGGTCGACGTCGGCGATGGCCTGTTGCAGGGCGTCGGAGGTGTCGGCCTCGTAGGCGCGGTAGGGCACGCCCAGCCCTTCGAAGAAGCGGTTCAGGAAGTACTCGGGCACCGCGTCCGCGTTGGCCGTCGGCTCGGCCTGGCCGGGCATCAGGCCCGGGCTGCGCGGCGAGCGGATGTACAGCCAGTAGATGGTGACCCGCAGCTTCTGCGCCAGGTGCGTGATCCGGTCACGGGCATCGACGTCGATGCGGTCGCCGCCATCGGAGACCAGCATCAGGATGCGCGAGCCGGTGTACGGCCGTCCGTCGAAGAAGTTGAGCGCCGACTCCAGCGCCAGCGCGATGTGGGTCTCGGACAGGCCGCGCCCGATGTTGCCGGCACTGATGGCGGCCTGGATGGCCGCCTGCTTCTGCGTGAAGTCGAGCACGCGCATCGGACGCGTGCTGAAGACCACCATGCCAAAGCGGTCGTCCGGACGGCGCGCAGCGAACTCCGCCAGCAGGCGCCGCGCCGCCTTGCCTTTGGATTCCCGCGCCTCGGCGGCGCGCAGCGTGGAGTAGTAGGCCAGCGCCTCGGGTCCGGTGCCGCTCACTGGCGGCGCGCGACGCGCACCGGCAAAGCTCTCGTCCATGCTGCGGCTGCGGTCCAGCACGAGCACGATCTCGGCGCCGCGCCCCACGCGCTCGACCGGCACCTCGGGCCGGTAGGGGCCCGCCACGCCGACCACCAGCGCCGCCAGCGCCAGCACGCCGGCAACGCGCAGCACCCAGTGCAAGGCCGTGGACGCCCGGTCTTGCGGCAGCAGCGACACCCAGGCGTTCGGCAGCGCTGCGCCGCGCCCGGCCCACAGCGGCACCGCGGCCAGCGGCAGCAGCCAGAGCAGCCAGGGCGTGTCGAAGCTCATCGGCAGCCCCGCTCCGCGTCGCGACATCTGCGGCACAGCTGGCGCAACCAGGGCAGGTCGTGATCGAGGTCGCCGTGGCGGCCGGCGAAGAACTCGTCGCGCGAGCGCCGGAAGAATTCGACCAGATCCTCCTGCAGGGGCGCAAACGTCGGCTGCGCCGCGATGAAACGATCGAGCCCCGACTCGAACAGGACCTCGCCGGCGCTGGCGTTGAGGGCCCCGTGCAGCCGCGCGAAGGCGGTCCGGCGCGGGTCGGCCGCCGGGTCAGCCGACGCACGGCGCATCTCCCGCCACGCCTGGGCAAACGGCCGCGTTCGCCGGCCCCACCAGGGCAGCCCGAAATAGAACCCGCCCAGGTAGCCCAGGGCCAGCCCCCCCAGGCCGGCATAGGCGAACAGGCGGTGCCGTGTCGACGTGGTGTCGATCAGCGGCGCCGCCGCATCAGGCTGCATTTCGCCCAGGCCGTCGCGCGGCGACACCTCCACCGGGACCAGGGGCGACACAGTCACCGGCCAGGCATCGATGCGCAGGAAGTGTTCGCCGGCCGGCCCGTTGAACTTCAGCTTCATCGGCGGCACCTCCAGCGTGCGCACCGCGGGCGGCGACAGGAACACCTGGTACTCGAGAACAAGCTCATCGCTGCGCAGCCACTGGGCGCTGCGCAACTCCAGGGCCTGGCCCGGCACGTGTGTGCGGGGCAGCGAATCCAGGTCCAGCACCATGCCTGGCGGCACCGTCAACGTCACATGCCGCTGAAACACATCGCCCACCGTGTAGCCGAACGCCCGCGGCTCGGCGACGGAGGCGGACGGCCCGGCCTGGCCGCTGGCCGTTGCCGTCGCAAGCGTCAACACAGCGGCTGCGGCAAGGCGCGGCAGCATCACGCCCCCTCAGGCATGGAAATGGCGGGTCACCGCGTCCGCGTCGAAGGACCCCTCGATGAACAGCGGCCGGCAGCGATGCCGGGAACATACCTCCCGCAGCAAACGGCGCCGGTCGGCATGCGCCTGCTGCCAGCGCGCGCGCAAGGCCGGACGCCACCAGACCAGGCGGCGGCGTCCGGTTTCCGGGTCCACGGCCTGGGCCAGCCCGTGGCTGGCGCCGATTTCGAATTCCAGCGGATCCCACAGCACGACCGGCACCACCTCGTGCGCCGCCAGGCTCTGGAGCACGCTCTGGATCTGCGACAGCGGCAGATGGAAGTCCGACACCAGGAAGACCAGCGCGCGCTGGCGCCCCAGGTAGCGCTGCGCCGACACCAGGCCCGCAGCCGATCGCGACGAGGGCCCCGCGGGTCGCCAGCCGCGCAGCGCCTGCGCCAGCGTCTGCCCGGCCGCGCGCGAGCGCGTGGGCAGCTGCAGCCAGTCATTGCGCACCGCAGCATCACAGCCGACGAAGCCGAAGGCGTCGCCGGTGCGCCAGGCCGACCAGGCCAGGCTGGCCACGAAGTCGGCCAGCAGATCGGCCTTGCGTCGGTGGCCTTCGAAGCCCATCGACGCCGACAGGTCGGCCACCACCACCACCGGGATCGACTTGCGCTGGCTGTAGATCCGCACCCGCCAGTCGCCGAAGGGGTCGCGCAGCGTGGCGTGCAGGTCCAGGCGGCGCGGGTCCGGGGCATCGAGCAGGGTCGCGTGGCCGCGAAACTCGAACCCGGTGTCGCCGCGCTTGCTGCGGTGGTGGCCGGGAAAGTGGCCCCGCACCGGCACGTCGACGCGGTAGCGGACCTCCTGAATCACGGTGCGGCCACGCTGCCGAGGATGCCCGCCACCAGGTCCGGCATGATCTCGTGGCGGCGCATCTCGTAGACCGGCTGCAGGCACAGCCGGTGGGCCACGGCTTCGGCAAACAGCGACTGCAGGTCCTCCGGCGTGACATGGTCGCGGCCATCCAGCCAGGCCGCCACCCGCGCAGCACGCAGCAGCATGCTCATGCCGCGCGGGCTGGCGCCGGCCAGCATCAGCTGCGTCATGTCGACGTCGCTCAGCCTGACGCCATATTCGACGGGCACCGCCGTCGCCCGCCACAGGCCCAAGGCGTACTTCTCCAGCGCGGCGGAAGCACGGACGTGGCGCTGGACCTGCTCGGCGACGGCGTTCAGTTCGGTGTGCGGCAGCATGGTGCCGGCCAATTCGCCGATCAGACGGTCGATGTTGTGATATCGCACGTCGAACACCAGGGCCCGGCGCTGCTCGTCACTGGCCGGCGCATCGATGGTCACTTCGAACATGAAGCGGTCCCGGGCTGCCGACGAGATCTCGAAGGTCTCCTCGCGTTCGACGCGGTTGCGGTCGGCAAAGACCAGCAGGTGCGGGAACCGGAATTCCCGGTTGAAGGCCCAGACGCTGCGCTCGGCCATCACGCGCAGCAGCAGCGAATGAACCTGGGGGCGGGCCCGGTTGATCTCGTTGAAGAAGAAGATCGCCAGGTCTTCGCCGTGGCGGATCAACGGGCCAGGGTCGACGGCCGGCCGACCTTCGGCGCTGATGTACGTGTAGTACACCAGATCCCCCGGCATCAGGTCGATCGTGCCTTCGGTGCGCGAAAAATGCCCGCCAAGCACCTGCGCAAACGCGCGCAGCAGGGTGGTCTTGCCGACGCCCACGTCGCCCTGCAGCAGCACGTGGCCGCGCGCGAAGACGGCGGTGTTGACCAGGCGAATCACGCGCTGCTGCCCGACCACGGCACGCCCGACCTCGCGCTCCAGCGCCAAGGCGCGCTCGCGCCAGTCCTGCAACTGCGCATCCGGGCTTTCCATGACACTCCTCGTTCAGCGGGCCGGTCGGACGGATCACCGCAGGGCTTCTCTTCCGCGCTCCAGCGTGTGCGCCGAACAGTTTGTCATGGTCGCCCATCGGGCGCGCGGCTCCATCGAGTGGGACGGCGGCAAGCAAGACATGCGCCCCGCCGACGCGCGCCAGCAGCGCGCCTCGCCCTGCCGGAAGCTCCACACGCACGCCGTTCGGCCCCGACCTGCGGCGCGCTGGCAGTCGCGCCCGGAACGTGCCCGCCACGGGCCAGCTCGCCGCCGTTCAGGAAACTTCCTCAACGGTGAAACACTCTGCGCCGGAACTGGGGGAAATCGTCCGTCGACAGAGAATCAGCCGGCCGCGGGCGCTCAGCGCACTGAGCCTGACCTTGCATCGGCCCGTCCGGATTTTCCCCCAGTTGACAAGTCGCCAACGAGCGCGGCGAGGGCAAGACGAGCCAGCCGAGGACCGGAACCGGCAGGGTTTCTACCGAGTGATTGCGCCGATTCCGGACCCGGCTGCGCCAGGCCGGCCCTTGCCCGTTGAACCCAGCCGGCGAGCGCGCGACGCGGGCACGGTTGTTGCGGACTGTGAGGTAGTTCACGCAGGCAGCGGCAGGGTTCGGTGGTTCCCGCCGTGAGCAGACAGACCACCTTCACGCAAGGAGACATAAATGAGAAGAGTCACGCGATCGAGCGGAGGCGTTGTGCGGCGTCTGGGAATCGCACTCCTGGCATTGCCTGCCCTGGCCTTTGCCAACGCCGATGTAGAAAAGAACATCGCGAACGCAAAGAACTGGGCGATGCAGGCCGGTGACATGTTCAACCAGCGCTACAGCCGGTTGAACCAGATCAATACAGGCAACGTTGGCAAGATGCAGGTGGCCTGGACCTTCTCCACCGGCGTGCTGCGCGGTCACGAAGGATCGCCGCTCGTGATCGACGGCATGATGTACCTGCATTCGCCGTTCCCGAACAAGGTGTTCGCCATCGATCTGGACACCCAGAAGATCGTTTGGAAGTACGAGCCGCGGCAGGACCCGGCCGTGATCCCGCAGATGTGCTGTGACACCGTGAACCGTGGTCTGGCCTATGCCGAAGGCAAGGTCGTGCTGCAGCAGGCGGACAGCACGCTGATCGCGCTGGATGCCAAGACCGGCAAGCTGCTCTGGTCCACCAAGAACGGTGACCCGAAGCTGGGCGCCGTCAACACGAACGCGCCGCACATCTTCAAGGACAAGGTCATCACCGGCATCAGCGGCGGCGAATGGGGGGTGCGCGGCTTCATCGCGGCATACAACCTGTCCGACGGCAAGCTGGCCTGGAAGGGCTACAGCGTCGGCCCCGATGCCGAAATGCTGATGGACCCGGGCAAGACCATGACCTGGACCAACGGCGCCATGGCACCGGTCGGCAAGGACTCGTCGCTCAAGACCTGGAAGGGCGACCAGTGGAAGACCGGCGGCGGCACGACCTGGGGCTGGTACAGCTACGACAAGGCGCTGAACCTGATGTACTACGGGACGGGCAACCCGTCGACCTGGAACCCGGCGCAGCGACCGGGCGACAACAAGTGGTCGATGACGATCTTCGCGCGTGACGTGGACACCGGAATGGCCAAGTGGGTCTACCAGATGACGCCGTACGACGAGTGGGACTTCGACGGGATCAACGAGATGATCCTGGCCGACATCACCGTCAAGGGCAAGCCGACCAAGGCCTTGGTGCACTTCGACCGCAACGGCTTCGCGTACACCATGGATCGCGTCACCGGCGCGCTGCTGGTGGCCGAGAAGTATGACCCGGTGGTGAACTGGGCGACCGGGATCGACATGAAGACCGGCCGTCCGATGACGGTGGCCAAGTACTCGACAGCGCGCAACGGTCCTGACGTCAACACCAAGGGCATCTGCCCGGCGGCGTTGGGCACCAAGGACCAGCAGCCGGCAGCGTTCGACCCGGAGACCAAGCTCTTCTACGTGCCGACCAACCACGTTTGCATGGACTACGAGCCGTTTGCGGTCGAGTACACGGCCGGCCAGCCGTACGTGGGTGCCACGCTGTCGATGTACCCGGCGCCGAACAGCCATGGCGGCATGGGCAACTACATCACGTGGGACGCCGGCACCGGCAAGATCGTGCAATCCAAAGCCGAGAAGTTCTCGGTCTGGAGCGGCGCGCTCAACACCGCGGGCGGACTCTCCTGCTACGGGACCCTGGAAGGCTTCCTGAAGTGCGTCGACAAGAAGGACATTAACAAGGAGCTCTTCAAGTTCAAGACGCCCTCGGGCATCATTGGCAACGTGTTCTCCTACGAGCACAAGGGCAAGCAGTACATCGGCGTCTTCTCGGGCATCGGTGGCTGGGCCGGCATCGGCATGGCCGCAGGCCTGGAAAAGGACACCGACGGCCTGGGCGCCGTGGGCGGCTATCGCGAGCTGAACCAGTACACCGAGCTCGGCGGCTCCCTGACTGTCTTCGCTTTGCCCAACTGATGCGTTAAAGGGATCGGCGGCGGCAAGCCGCTGACCTGGAACCGGGGGGATGGGGCCCAGCGGGCACCGTCCCCCTTTTGTCACGAAAGGATGTGAAGGAATGATCCGCAAGTCCATGTTGGCCCTTCTGGTCTGCTTCGCCGGCGCCACGGCCATGGCCGACGAGCCGCTGTACAAGGTGGTCGACGGCAACAAAGTCGACGCAAACACGCTGATGGGGTTTCGCACCTGGCGCCAGGCCGCCTGCGACCGCTGCCATGGTGCCAACCAGGAGGGCATGGTCGGTCCGTCGCTGATCAACAGCCTGAAGGTGCTGACCAAGGAGCAGTTCGTGACCGCCGTGCGCGACGGCCGGCTCGAGAAGGGCATGGTGAGCTTTGCCAACAGCAAGGCCGTGATGGACAACATCGACAACCTCTACGCCTACCTCAAAGGTCGCTCCGATGGCGCGATCACGAGCGCCAAGGTCGTGGCGATGGACCCATGACAAGGGACACGCGGTTCGTCGGGCTGCTGGCCGCACTGGCCGTCACCGGCATCGCCATGCCGGCGATGGCACAGGACGCGCCGCCCCGCACGGCGCTGAAAGTGTGTCAGGACCCGAACAATTTGCCGTTCTCGCACACCGACGGCGGTGGCATCGAGAACCGGATCGCCGAAGTCTTCGGCAAGTCCATGGGCTTGCCGGTGACCTACTACTCGTTCCCGAACCGGCTGGCCTTCATCCGCAACACCCTGCGCTTCAAGCTGCCAGGACAGGACTACCCCTGCGACATTGTGATGGGCGTGCCGGACGGGTTCGACCAGGTGTCGGTCACCAAACCCTACTACCGGTCGACTTATGCGCTGGTGTTCGCGCAGGGCAAGGGGCTGGACGATGTCAAGAGCGGCGCTGATTTCCTGGCGCTGGACCGCTCGGTGCTGTCGAAGCTGCGCATCGGCGTGTACGACCGCTCGCCGGCGGCGGTCTGGCTGAGCAAGCACGACCTGCTCGACAGCGGCGTGCCGTATGCCATCATGAGCCCAGACCCGCAGCAGTATCCGGGCGAGATCATCGAGAAGGATCTGGCACAGGGCAAGATCGACGCCGCGGTGGTGTGGGGCCCGATCGCAGGCTACTTCGCGCAACGCGTCAAGCAGCCGGCCCTGACCGTGGTGCCGCTGCGCTCCGAGCCCGGCGTCCGCTTCGACTACCAGATGGCGATGGGCGTGCGCTACGGCGAGCCCAAGTGGAAGGCCGAGGTCGAACAATTGATCGAGAGCAACCAGGCTGCGATCGACAGCATCCTGAAGGAATTCGGCGTGCCGCTGGTCGACGCGTCCTACAGTGCGCCGCGCTGAGGCGGCATGCCAGGTCGGTGATGCGCTGGCTGCAAACCCTGTTGGCATTGTCCTGGACGGGGCTGCCCGCGATGACGATGGGGGCCGCGCTGGACCAGGAGAGCTATGTTCGCGTGGGTGCCAGCGTGCTGCGCATCGAGGCGCCACGGGTGCAGGGCGGGTTCGCCCTGGGCTCGGGGGTCGCCGTGGCAAGCGACAAGGTCGTGACCAACTGCCATGTCACGCACGATGCACGCGCGATCCATGTGCTGCGCGGCGGACTGCGCTTCGCCGCGTCGGCACAGGCGAGCGACATCGAGCATGACATCTGCCTGCTCGATGTGCCGGGGCTGGATGCGGCAGCCGTGCCCTTGGGCAGCGGCGCCACGCTGTCGGTCGGCCAACCGCTCAGTGCGCTCGGCTACACCGGCGGCCTCGGGCTGCAGAACAGCCCGGGCGAGGTCTTGGCGCTGCATCGCTTCGAAGGCGGGCGCGTGATCCAGACCAGCAGCTTCTTCACGTCCGGGGCCAGCGGCGGCGGCCTGTTCGACGCCGAAGGACGGCTGGTGGGCATCCTGACTTTCCGCCTGCGCGGCGGGGTCGGCCACTACTTCTCTGGGCCGGTCGAGTGGGTGCGTGGGCTGCTCGACGGCAGTTCGGCGGTGCGATTCGAGCCAGTCGGCCCGGCGCCGGCAGGCCCGCGGCGGCCATACTGGCAGGCCTTGAGCGACGCGCTGCCCCGGTTCCTGCGCGCCGCCGTGCTGCTGCGCGAAGACCGCTGGAGCGACCTGGAAGTGCTCGCTGCCGATTGGGTCCGCGACAGTCCGGAGGATGGCGAGCCCTGGTACCTGCGCGGCGCGGCGCTCGAACATCTGGGCCGCCTGCCCGAGGCCCGAGACGCCCTGGAATGTGCACTGCAGGTGGACCCGGGCCGCACACCCGCCCTGGCTCGCCTGGCCTCCATGGAGCAGGAGCCTGGCCCGTCGCCGCTCCGGGTTCCCAGCGACCCCGTATGCCGATGAGACTGTCCACCCTCCCGCTGGTGCTGGCGCTTGCGCTCGGGCAGATCGGCACCGGTGCCCGCGCCGCCGACGACCTCTCCGCGGCGGAGCAAGCCATCTTCATGGACAAGCACCTGTCCGGGCTGAAGGCACCCGTCACGCTCCAGTACAGCTATCGGCGCAGCGGCACCGACGAAACGGCCTTCGAGGACCGGGTGGCCCTGCGGCTTCGCGCGGGTCCGGGAGGCGCCTGCTGCGCCGCCGAGGCCGACTTCCTCAGCGGGGAGCAGCGTCTCGAGCTCCCTGCCATCGAACTGGCGGAAGCCAACCCGGTCGTCCTGTACTTCCTCGAGCGCGAAGTGCGCGAGATGCAGCGGCTGACCCACGGCCAGCAGAACTACTTCCGCAAGCGCATCCGCATGGCGGTGTATCAGGACGCCCAGTTGAACGACCGCGAGGTGTATTACAGGGGCCGGCCCGTGGCCGCACGCGAGATCGTCATCAGACCCTACAGCCAGGACCCGCTGCGCGCACGCTACGAGTCGCTGGCCGACAAGCACTTTGTATTCACGCTGTCCGCTGCCGTGCCGGGCGGCGTGGTGGCCTTGCGCAGCGAGGTTGACGCGCCGCGCCGCCCTGCCCCACCGACCCACCTCGAAGAGCTGATGCTCGATGGCGTCAGCTTCGACCCTCCCGCCCGCTGAGCATACGAACCGGTTCCCTGCACATGTCCATCCTGCGCCAACTCTCCCGCCCCTTGATTCTGTCCGCCATGGGGGTCGCGCCACTGGCGCCCGCGCTGGCAAACGACTTCCCCACCGTGGAGCGCGTGCTGTACGTGCAGGAATGCATGCGCAACAATCCGGGGCCGGGATTCGAGATGACCAACAAGTGCTCGTGCGCGCTCGACGCGATTGCGGGCGAGGTCAGCTACGATGACTACGTGACCATGACCACTGCCGTCAAGGCCGTCACGATCGGCGGCGAGCGGGGCGGTGAATTGCGTGACAACCCCACCATCCGCCCGCAGATCAAGCGTTGGCGCGAGCTCGAGGGCAAGGCCTACGGCGGGTGTTTCATCGTCAGGAGGTAGACGACCGTGCATCGCATCCTCATGAGCGCCGCGGCGCTGCTGATCTGGCTCGGACAAGGCGCTGTCGCCGCGCAACTCCAGCCGACCGACGACCCGGCGACGAGCCCGGTGTGGCTCAAAGTCAAAGCCAGCTTCTTCGACGGCCGCACCGTCGAGCCGGCGCCAGCGGGCATGCTGACGCTGGAGATCCCGCGGCGGGCGGTGGACGCCGCCGTCGTGCCGGTCGCGATCCGCGCCAGCTTCGCCCATACCCCGGCCAGCTATGTGAAGGCACTCTACCTGGTCATCGACGCCAACCCGTCGCCTCTGTCCGCGGTCTTTCAGTTCACCCCGGAAAGCGGCAGCGCGGACGTCGAGACCCGCGTTCGCATCGACGCCTATTCGCATGTGCGCGCGATCGCCGAAACCAGCGACGGCCGCTTGTACGGTGTCACGCATTTCGTGAAGGCATCCGGCGGTTGCTCGGCCCCGGCCGGCGCGGATGCGCAGGCGGCCCAGGCCCGGATGGGCCAGATGCACCTCCGGGTGGACGGTTCGCTGGACGGCCCGGCGCCGGTGCTCGCGCAACTGGCCATCGAGCATCCCAACCACTCCGGGCTGGCGATGGACCAGGCCACGCGGCAGTTCACGCCGGCGCACTTCGTGCGCAAGGTCGAGGTCACCTACGACGGCAAGCCCGTGTTCGCCGCCGACGTCGACTTCTCCATCGCCGAGAACCCGAACTTCCGCTTCCACTTCGTGCCGCACGGCGGCGGCGTGCTGAAGGCCACCGTGGTCGACTCGCAGGACCTGCGCTTCGTGTCCACCCAGGTGCTGGGCGCAGCCGCTCGATGAGGCACGGTCCGCCACTGCTGGGTGGCCTGGTCGGCGCCTGGGTCCTGGCGTCGGTGCCGGCCGACGCAGCACCCTACGCCTACATCACGAACCAGGGCAGCCATGACGTGTCGGTCATCGATCTGGCGACGCAGGCGGTGGTCGCCACGGTCGGCGTCGGTCGTTCCCCGGCCGGGGTCGTCGCCTCCAGCGCCGCGGGCAAGGCCTTCGTGTCCAACCCCGACAGCCGCGATGTGTCGGTGATCGACATGCGCACGCAGACCGTGGTCGGCACCCTGCCGGCCGGCAGCGGGCCGGTCGGGATCGACGCCGCCCCCGACGGGCGCCGGCTCTTCGTGGCCGATTGGTTCCGCAACCGCCTGCTCGTCATCGACCCGGCGCAGCCCGGGGCGCCGGCGGTCGAGATCCCGGTCGGCCGCGCGCCGGCCGGCGTGGCGGCGTCTGCCGACGGACACAGCGTCTACGTGGCCGAGCGCGACGACGACAGCGTGGCAGTGGTCGACCTGGCGCACGCACGCGTGCGCGGCCGGGTCTCGGTCGGCACCCACCCCTTCGCCGTGCTGGAGGATGCGCCGCGCAGCCGGCTGTACGTGCTCAACGTCCTGAGCGACGACCTCACCGTCGTGGACACCCAGACGCTGCAGGTGCTTGCCACCGTCGGCGTCGGCCACGCACCCTACGGCGCGGCACTCGCCGACGGCGGCCGCCTGATCTACGTCACCAACCAGCACGACGACAGTGTCAGCGTCATCGACGCCGACACGCTCGCGCTGCGCCAGACCCTGCACGGCTTCGGCTATCCCGAAGGGGTGGCTGCGCATGCCGACCGGGTGTACGTCGTCAACTGGATGGACGACGCGGTGAGCGTGCTCGACGCGGCCAGCGGCCGCGAGATCCGCCGCATCGACACCGGCCGCAACAGCCGCGGCTTCGGCGCCTTCATCGGCGCGCCAGCGGCCCATTGAACGGGTCGATATCGAGGAGACGCCACGTGATGCATGCCTTGTCCCTGCGCAGGTTCGCCGCCATCGCCCTCACGCTCGGCCTGTCGCTGCCGGCCGCAGCGCACGGGCCGACGCGCCAGAAGGTCGTCGAGGAGGTCAGCGTCAACGCGCCGGCGGCCAAGGTCTGGGCGCTGATCGGGAACTTCGATGCCCTGGCCCAGTGGCATCCGGCCGTCGAGGCCAGCCCGGCCGACAAGGGCAACGAAGTCGGGGCCGTGCGCGAGGTCAAACTCAAGGGCGGCGGCAGCCTGACCGAGACGCTGCAGGGCCATGACGATGCGGGCATGACGTACAAGTACCGCGCCAAGGACGGCGGCGCGCTGCCGGTCACCAACTACACGTCGTCGATCGCCGTACGCGACGAAGGCGGGCATGCGGTCGTCGTGTGGCGCGGAGCCTTCTACCGTGGCTACCCGAACAACGACCCGCCGCCCGAGCTGAACGACGAGGCGGCCATCGCCGCCATCACCAACGTCTACAAGACCGGCCTGGCGCAGATCAAGACGCTGGCCGAGCGCCCCTGACCGCGATCCGACGATGGCGAAGCTGTCGCGCCGACTGCTGCTGGCCGCGGGCCTGACCGGCGCGTGCGTTGCCGGCGGCTGCGCCAGCCCGGCGCCGGCCAGTCCGACGCCCAGGCCGGCAGCGCAGCCTCTCGCGCTGGCGCCCGGCGCGTACATGTTCCGCGGCCAGGCGGGCACGGCCGATGCCCGGAACCAGGGTCGCATCGGCAATGCGGGGTTCATCGTCGGCGAAAGCGGCGTCATCGCCATCGACACCGGCACGTCCTATCGCCACGGCCAGGCCCTGCTGGCGGCCATCGCCGAGACCACGAGCCTGCCGGTCCGGCTGGCCTTGGTGACCCACACACGACCCGAGTTCCTGTTCGGCGGCGCAGCGTTTCGCGAGCGCGGGATCCCGGTGGCCATGCACACGCGCACGGCGCAACTGATGCGCGCGCGCTGCCAGGGCTGCCTGGACACCCTGCGTCAGGTCGTGGGCGACGGACCGATGCAGGGCACCGAGATGTACTCGCCCGATCAGACCTTCGATGGCACGCACACGCTGGCCCAGATCGGCCGCCCGGTTCAGGTGCATCACTTCGGCCACTCGAGCGGCCCCGGCGACATCGCCGTGCTGGACGAAGCCAGCGGCGTGCTCTTCGCCGGCGGGCTGCTGGATGCCGGCCGCATACCCGACATCCAGGACAGTGACCTGGCCGGCTGGCAAGCGGCGCTGGCCGCGCTGCGCGCACTGCCCGTCAAGACCATCGTGCCCGGGCACGGGCCCGCCTCGGCGCCCGCCCTGGTCGATGAGAACGGGCGTTATCTCGCCCAGCTTGGCGAACGCCTGCGACGATTTGTCGCGGCAGGCGGGTCCTTGCTCGGCGCGCCGGAGGCGGCCGAGCTGCCCGAATTTGCGCGCTGGGACCAGTACGACCTGATCCACCCCCGCAACGCCTCCATTGCGTACCTGCGCTTCGAACGCGAGCTGATGTTCAAATAGGCCGGCAAGGAGTTTTGCCCATGAGTCCACTGCAACCGGCGCGCCGCCGTGCCATCCAGTCGCTGGCAGCGCTGACCCTGGCCCCTGGCTTGGCCCGCGCGGCCGTTGGCGGCCTGCCCGCAGCCGAGCACGACGCCGGCTCGCCCGAGTGGGACCGGCTGCGCGAGCAGTTGTTCCAGGGCCGCCAGGTGCGCCAGGGCCAGGACGTCGTGCAACTGACCGTTCCGCTGCGCGCCGCCTACGGCGCCTCGGTCCCGGTGAAGTTCGTGTCCAAGCTGCCGCAGCGGCCTGAGCTCTTCGTGCGGCGCGTGCACGTCATCGTGGACAAGAATCCATCGCAGCTGGCGGCCGTGCTGAACCTGACGACGGAAATCGGCCAGGCCGACTTCGAGACCCGACTGCGCGTCGACGAGTACAGCCACGTGCGCGTGGTCAGCGAGCTGTCCAACGGCGAGCTGCACACTGATTCGCGCTACGTGAAGACTTCGGGCGGCTGTTCCGCCCCGCCCAACCGGGACCGGCCGGACCTGATCGGCAAGACCATCCTGAAGCTGCCGGACGGCCTGCACATTGACCGGCCGACCCCCGCGGACGTGACCGTGGTGCATCCCAACGACTCCGGATTCGAACTGGACCAGGTGACGGTCCGGTACATCCCGTCGTACTTCGTGCGCAGCATCGCCGTCAGCTACGCCGGTCGGGCGATCTTCGATGCGGACATGGACTTCTCCGTCAGCGAGAACCCGACGTTGCGGTTCAACTTCGTGCCGCACGGCCCGGGTGAACTGCGCGCCGAAGTCACCGATTCGAAGGACCGCCACTATGTCGGCCAGCTGGACCTGGCCGCGTAGCCCGCTGGTCGCGGGCGCCCTGGCGCTGGGGCTGGCAACGGCCGCGGCCGCCCCGCACGGCTTCCCGCCCGCCTATGGCCCCGTCGTCGTGCTGCCGCAGGGCGCGCCGCAGCGCTACGAGTTCGACCTCAGCGCCGCACTGCAACGCGCCCAGCGCGAACGCAAGCGGCTCTACGTCTACCTGGGTGCCGATGACTGCCCGTTCTGTCGCAAGTACGAACTCTTCCTGGCGCGCAACGCGACCGCGCTGGTGCCCGAGTTCGCGAAGGACTACATCGTCTACGACCTGCGCAGCAGCCTCTCGGTGCAGGCCGACCGGCTGTGGTTCCGGATCGGCGACAAGTCGCTGCCCTACGCCGACTTCATGCGCGCGATCGGCGACGAGCGGGTGCGTCAGCTCGTCTACCCGAGCGTGTGGCTTTTCGATGCCCAGGCCAAGCCCCTGATGCAGATGCCGGCCGGCACAGGCACCTTCGAGACCGTCGACGAACAATTGGAGATCCTGCACCTGGTGCAGTAACCACGCGACATGACCACCCGCAACTCGGCCGCCTGCCGGTCGACCGCCACGACGCTTGCGATCTTGTGGGCCGGCGTGGCGGCTGCCGCCACACCGTCCGAGCCTGCTGCCGGCGACGCCTGGACGGTCGCGGGGCGTCAGGGCCTGATCCGCTTCGTCATCGTCCCGACGGCGCTGGCGCGCGACCGCGAGGCCTACATCGGCCAGATCCAGCGGCTTTGCGAGCCCGGCCTCAGTTGCTTCATCAACTTCTACACCAATTCCACCGGGGCGCCGGTGGCCGTGCCCCTGCCGGATGCGATCGATCACGAGGCGACGGCGGTGTTCCGGCGTTCGTCCAAGCGCGGCAGCGAGGGGCTGCGATGGAGCTGCCGCCTGCAGACGGACGCACCCGACTGCTTCTAGCGGGGTGCGCTCGAAGCATTGAACCTATCGGCGCGGGGCAATGACGGCTTCAGCGGGTGTCGAAGGGATACTCCCGGCCAGTCCAGACGTCCGCGACAGACCGGTATCGGGCCGGCAATTCCCGACACTTCTGCACCTTCGACGGCAACCAGAACGCCAGCGGCAAGAACTTTGGGTTGCATGCCGTGGCTGTGCGCCCCGGCGATGTGGCCGCCTCTGTGCCGGAGCCACAGACGCTGGCGTTGATACTGCTGGCGTTGGGCGCGACGGTGGCGGCGCGCAGAAGGCGGTCACCTTGAGGCTTTGATGCTTCGAGCCCTTTAAAGCCTTGGCCAATCCGCCCTGGCCTGAACCCCTGTCATCGAGTGCGTGCAAGCGCCTGCAGGTGCAGGGTCGCTACACTTGGACGATGCATCCGCTGATTGAAGCCCACCGCGCTGAACTGCTGGCCCTGGCCCGCAGGCGGGGCGTGTCGGCTGTTCGGGTCTTCGGTTCGATGAGCCGTGGCGACGACAGCGACGACAGCGACGTCGATCTTCTGGTGAACCTGGCGCCGGGGATCAGCGCCCTCGCCTTGGGCGGCTTGTTGCTGGATGCGCAGGAACTGCTGGGGCGCCGGGTGGACGTCGTCACCGAAGCGAGCCTGCACCCGGCGCTGCGTGCGCGCGTCATGGCCGATGCGGTGCCGCTGTGAATCCGGGCCCGGCGTCAGACCGCGTGTTGCTGGCGCACATGCGCGACTGCCTGGACCGGATCGCCGAATACACCCACGCTGAACGCACCCGCTTCGACGCCTCGCGTCTGGTGCAGGACGCCGTGATTCGCAACCTGCAGACCTTGGCTGAGTCGAGCCAGCGCCTGTCTAGCGAGGTCAAGGACACGGAGCCGCAGATCCCTTGGCGGGATCTCGCGGGGTTCCGCAACGTGATCGTGCATGGCTACCTGGGCGTCGACCTCGGGGCGGTCTGGCTGGTCGTCGAACAGGACTTGCCGGCGCTGGCCGAGGCTGTGAACCGCATGGCCACGCGCCTCGGCCCTCCAGGCTGATCCGAACGGCGGCTTGGCCGCTGGACGACCGGCCTCCGGCTCCATGGGTCCAACCCGCGCAAACGCCGCTCAGGTGCGCCCGAAGCCGCGTGCCTGGAGGCAGCAAGGGCAGCTGACGGGGCGGGTTGCACCGCTCATGAGGTCGGCAACGATCCGGCCACAATGCCGTTTCTCGTCCGGACCAGCTGCATCAGACCCAATCCATGCCTGAACGACGCGACTGCCTGATGAGCGGTGCATCGCTTGCCGCCACGCTGCTGCTGCCAGGCCGATCCGCCGCCGCGCCGACGCCGCAGACGGGCGAGCACGCACAGACCTTCTCGGGCGTCGTGCGCAAGCGCGTGCGGCTGCGCTTCCTGATCTGGACGCCGCGCCAGGCAGGCCGGCCGGCAGGGGGATGGCCGCTGCTGTTCTTTCTGCACGGCTCGGGCCAGCGCGGTGACGACTTGTCTCGGGTGAAGGTCCACGGTCCGCCGAAGTACGCCACGGCGGGCGCCGACTACCCCTTCGTGCTTGTGGCGCCTCAGGTGCCCGAAGGTCTGGCCTGGGACAGTGACGCTCTCGAAGCGCTACGCGCGCACCTGTTGCAGCGGCTGCCCATCGACGCCGACCGGGTGCTGATGACAGGCCTCAGCATGGGCGGCATCGGCACCTGGAACTACGCGGTCGACTACCCCGATCGGCTCGCCGGCATCGCGCCCGTCAGCGGCATCGGCGACATCGACCGCGCAGCCCGCGTCGCCCAGTTGCCTATCTGGGCTTTTCACGGCGCGCGCGACGACGCGGTGCCGCTCGCCGGCGAACAGGAGATGGTCGAGGCGGTGCGCGCGGCAGGCGGGAAAGTGAGATTCACCGTCTACCCGGACATCGGTCACAACGCCTGGGAACAGGCCTATGCCGATCCGCAGCTCTATGAATGGCTGCTCGCGCAGAGGCGCGGCGCGCCACGCTGAGGCGGCGGCGCAGCCTTCGCTAGCATCAGCGTCGATTGACGGCTCTGCGCTGCTCCAATGAGTGTCTCCTCATCGGGTCGAGCCGCCACGGGGTTTGCATAGCTCGCCGGAGACCTGCCCCTCAACGCTGCTCCACGATCAGATTTCCCA
>Ga0316188_10000071_pt1 | contig 30687 bp, 22 predicted proteins | sample Phiworburrow1_MG_FD_204933 | JGI IMG/M metagenome (GOLD analysis project Ga0316188, IMG submission 204933) | Coastal sediment microbial communities from Maine, United States - Phippsburg worm burrow 1 | ecosystem: Environmental > Aquatic > Marine > Coastal > Sediment | place: USA: Maine... | reverse complement strand
TAGAATAATTAATGGTAAACCCGATTTCCTCGGAAACCATATCGACCGCATTAAAAAAGGTTTAGCTGTTTTTCAGATCACTGAACCAGATATCCTTTTAGAAGATCACTTAGAAAAGGCAATCATTGAACTAAGTAAAAAAAATGGAATTGAAAAAGGAGGCTATTGCAGATTGTTTGTTTGGCGTGATTCTGAAGGAAGATACATGCCCGAAACAGATAATTCGAGCTTCATTATTGAAATTAATGCTTATCCAAACAATCTTTTTTTATTAAGCAGATCAGGCAAAAGCATTGATATTTATCAAGATATGCGAAAGCAGATCAATTTAACATGCCAGTTTAAGACCTTAAGTTCTCAGCTAAATGTTTTTGCAGCAATTCACGCCAGAAACAAAGGAGTGGATGATAATTTGGTTACCAATGAAGATGGAATGATCATAGAATCGACAAACTCGAATCTATTTATTGTAAGTAATGGAACGATCTATACGCCTCCATTAAGTGATGGCTGTGTTGGAGGAACCATGAGAATGAATGTGATCAATGCGGCGCTTGAAATTAATGTTAGAGTATACGAGTCAAGTCTTAATCAACAGCATTTATTAATGGCAAATGAAATTTTACTGAGTAATTCAATCGTTGGTATCGAATGGGTAAATGCATTTAAACATAAACGCTATTATTCTACCGTAGCTTCAAAACTTGTTGATCAGTTAAACAGGGATGCTTTAAAACTTTAATTCTATTAATTAAAGTTAGGGTCGATTGGAAAGTTAGCTAACAGAGCGTATTCATCTCCCATTATTCGTAAGGATTGCGACCATAAATTATCATATTTAGTATCCATGATCTGATTTGTAGTTGCATCCGAAACGATCCAGCTTTTTTCCTTTAATTCCCAAGCGAGTTGATCTTTGCCCCAACCGGAATATCCGACGAAGAAACGAATGCTTTTAGCAGGGACCAATCCTTGATTCATTAATTCTTTTATCTCATCAAAATCTCCTCCCATATAAATATTCTCAAACACATGTAAACTCCCGGAAACTTTATCTCCCAGTGTATGTAAATAGAATACAGAATCTTTCTGAACAGGTCCGCCAATACTCACTTTTGCCTTAGTATCGACGATATCTTTTATGACATCGGATAATTTGATCTTAATATAATTATTCAATACAAATCCAAATGTTCCATGTTCATTATGGTCACAAAGAAGGATTACGGTCCTTTTAAAATGAGGATCACTTAAAAAAGGTTCTGAGATTAACAGTCGACCTTTTGCAGGAGCTAGTATTTTATTCTTATCTGAATCCATAAGACCTTTAGTATGCTTAACGTAAATTAGCTAAAATAGTTGTCCTATAATAGCTTCTCATCGGTTTTTTTTTAAGTTAAAACTGTTAATTATTCATTTGTTTTAATTAAAAATCCATTAATCTTGCAAAAGCAAATTAAAGCCTTGAAACTTTGAAATATATCTTCTTATTATTGAGCATCATTATAGTACTGTCTTGTAATAGCAATAATGATTTAGTCCAAAAAGATCATTTTAAGGACAAATTAGACAGTCTTCATACTGGTTTTAATAATATCGAATTAACGAAAGAGTTTATTCAATTGAATAAAGATACGATCACTTTGGTGACTTTTGGACATGTATATGGCTTACTCTATCACGAGGATGTTTTTGATTCAATGATCGAATCAATAAATGCTCAATCGCCTGATTATGTTTGGATTCTGGGCGACATCGTATACAATAATAGCGATGAAGAATGGGCATATCTTCAGGAAAAATATAAAGGGATCAATGGAAGGCGATTTCATGCAGGAGGAAATCATGATATGAATTATCATTATGAACGTTACTACGGAATTACAGATAATCAATGGGAAGCAGAAAGTCGTTTTTTAAAGAACATAGGATATCGTTATATTACTATCGAAGATGATTTTGCAAATTATATGATAATAAATATGAACGATTCACTAAATAGAATCGAGGAGTATTTAAAGGAAATGAAACCTCAATTGAATCCCGATAAACCTTCTATTTTATTTACACACCATTGTGTATGGCACAAGACAATAAGTAATCCTGAAGATTCGAAAACATGGGTAAAGAAAAGTTTCGACAGAGATTCACTTTTACCTGAAATAAAAGAATTCGATTATTGGATTCATGGTGACTGGGCTCAGGAGTATTACTCTTCAACCTTTTCTTTTCAGGGGGTTAATCACAATGTGATAGGAGTAGGGAACCTAAAAGAAGGAGACCCCCTTTATATTACAACGATCAAAATAACGAAAGACAGTTTATGGTCTTATCCTGTATTTGTTACGATTCCTGATACAACAACATGGAAAGCAAAAAGTCCTTAATTTCTTAAGGACTTTGCTAAGTTTTATAATTTATTCATTCACAATTTCAGATTCTTTTGCTTTAGGGTGCGCTTCATTTTTGAATAGCACTTTACCATTTTTGAAATCTAAAATGATCTTAGTATCAGAAGATACTACACTTGCTAAAATATCTTTCGAAAGTTTATTCAAGATCTCTTTTTGAATCACCCGTTTTATTGGTCTTGCACCATATTGCGGATCAAATCCCACTTCTGCTATATAGTATAAAGCGCTGTCTGTCCATTGTAATTCAATATCCGATTTTTTAAGCCTTTTAGCTACCGACTGAAGATTCAATTCAACAATATCCTTAATGTTTTCCCTACTTAATGGAGTAAACATAATAACATCATCGATGCGATTTAGAAATTCTGGACGAACATGTTTTTTCAATTCTTCAAATACCAATTCGCTTGTTTGCTCCATGATCTCCTCTTCATTCACATCATTTAAGCGTTCAAATTGTTCTTGAATGATATAAGAACCAATATTCGATGTCATAATGATGATGGTATTTTTAAAATTCACCAATCGTCCTTTATTATCAGTTAGTCTCCCGTCATCTAATACCTGTAATAATATATTAAATACATCGGGATGTGCTTTTTCGATCTCATCAAGAAGAACTACGGAATAAGGTTTTCTCCTGACCGCCTCAGTCAATTGTCCACCTTCTTCATAACCCACATAACCCGGAGGTGCTCCGACTAATCGACTTACAGAATGCTTTTCCTGATATTCACTCATGTCTATTCGAGTCATAGCAGTATCATCATTGAACATAAAATCACTCAATGCTTTTGCTAATTCGGTTTTACCGACTCCTGTTGTGCCCAGAAAGATAAACGACCCAATTGGACGGTTGGCATCCTGTAAGCCTGCTCTCGATCTTCTAACAGCATCTGAAACAGCTTCAACTGCTTTGTATTGTCCAACTACTCGCTTATGTAATTCATCTTCAAGACGAAGTAATTTTTGTCTTTCGCTTTCTAACATTCGATTAACCGGAATGCCGGTCAATTTCGAGATCACCTGTGCAATTTCTTCAGAATCGACTTCTTCTTTGATCATTTTACTTTTAGATTGTTCAATCGCAAGTTGTTTTTTGAGTTGATCTAATTCTTCTTGCGCTTGCTTCATCTTACCATATCTGATCTCAGCTACTTCACCATAATTTCCTTCTCTTTCAGCTCTTTCTGCTTTTGTTTTCAATTCATCACCTTGAGATTTAAGTTGTTGAATCCGATCTATCAATTCTTTTTCTGCCTTCCATTTAGCTAAATAATCCGATCGTGTATCATTTAAATTAGCCAGGTCTGCATCCAGTCCTTTTAGTTTTTTATGATCTTTTTCCCTTTTAATGGCTTCTCTTTCAATTTCGATCTGCATGATCTTACGTTCGATCTCATCCAATTCCTCAGGCTTTGAATTCATCTCCATACGGATCTTGGAAGCTGCCTCATCGATCAGGTCGATCGCTTTATCAGGTAGAAAACGATCACTTATGTAACGTTGAGATAGTTCCACCGCTGAAATAATTGCCGAATCTTTTATGAGCACTTTATGATGCACTTCATATTTCTCTTTGATTCCTCTTAAAATAGAGATAGCATCTTCAGTAGAAGGTTCATCTACCAGTACCTTTTGAAATCTGCGTTCAAGTGCTTTATCCTTTTCAAAGTATTTCTGATACTCATCAAGTGTAGTTGCACCTATAGCTCTTAGTTCACCTCGCGCAAGTGCAGGCTTTAATATATTTGCCGCATCCATTGCTCCTTCACCTTTTCCTGCACCAACCAGGGTGTGTATTTCGTCGATAAACAAAATAATTGAACCTTCAGCTCCGATTACCTCCTTTACAACTGATTTAAGACGTTCTTCAAATTCTCCCTTATATTTTGCCCCGGCGATCAATGCTCCCATATCAAGAGAATACACCTTTTTGGATTGCAAATTTTCCGGAACATCTCCATTGATGATTCGATGAGCAATTCCTTCAACGATCGCAGTTTTACCAACCCCGGGCTCTCCAATTAATACAGGGTTGTTTTTTGTTCTTCTGGATAAGATCTGAAGCACTCTGCGGATCTCATCATCTCGCCCGATAACGGGGTCTAATTTTCCTTTTTCCGCTTCCAAATTAAGGTTAATAGCATATTTGCTTAAAGCATTATAAGTTTCTTCCTGACTTTGAGATGTAACTCGATCCCCTTTTCTTAAGTCATGCATTGCTTTAACCAATCCTTTACGTGTAATTCCATTATCGTTCATTAATCGCGATATCTGGTCATTACTATCCGTAAAAGCGAGTAAGAGATGCTCGATAGAAACGAATTCATCATTAAATTCTTTTAAATAAGTGAAGCTTTTATTGATCGTAGTACTTAATGATCGGGATAATTGAACGTCACCTCCGCTGACACGAGGGAAAGTACTTATGATACTTTCTAAGGCTTCAGTGAATCGCTCCATATTCACTCCTAATTTTTTAAATAAAAAAGGAGTTACATTTTCATCTACTTCAAGGATACCTTTTAATAAGTGAGCATTTTCTACAATTTGCTGTCCATTACTAAGTGTAATTTGCTGTGCTTGTTGTAAGGCTTCCTGCGACTTAATTGTTAATTTATTTATATCCATAACTTTAATTCTTTACAAAGGCCTATTACAATTAATAAACCATATGGAATTCTCTTAAAGATACAGAAAAAATGGCAGATTTGAAAGAATCAAAGCTGCCATTTTTACAATTTTAAAATGCTGATATTTATATAACTACATATTTTAATTCAATTTATAGTTTAAGTAAAAGATGTATACATTTAATACTTATTCACTTGGGGAATATTTCTTTACAAATTGGTCGATTTTACCAAAAATAGAATGACCATTTTTATCTTTCATTTCAATTTCTATATTGTCACCAAATTTCATAAATGGGGTAGAAGCTTTTCCATCCTTGATAATTTCAAGGCATCTTACTTCTGCTAAACAACTCGATCCATTTGGACTTCCCTGATTTGCTACGGTACCTGATCCTATGACTGTTCCCGCCATAAGAGCTCTTGATTTAGCAGCATGTGCGATCAACTGACCGAAATCGAAAGTCATATCTACTCCCGCATTAGGCGAACCGATTAATTGACCATTAAGAATAGAAATTAATGGTAGATGTAATTTGGCATCTTTCCATTGTCCATCCAGTTCATCCGGTGTTACGGCAACAGGGCTAAAGCTTGTCCATGGTTTAGATTGATAAAACCCAAATTGCTTCCCTAATTCTCCGGGTATTAAATTTCGAAGTGAGACATCATTTACTAAAGCGATCAATTTAATATGCTTTCTTGCATTTTCAGGACTGATCCCTGCAGGAACATCATCCGTAATTACAACTACTTCCGATTCGAAATCAATACCCCATTCTTCTTTCTCGATCAGGATATCATCCTTAGCACCAATAAAAGCATCAGACGCGCCCATATACATCAAAGGATCCGTCCAAAAGGATTCCGGTAATTCTGCGCCACGTGCCTTGCGTACAAGCTCTACGTGAGTTACATAGGCGCTGCCGTCTGCCCAATGAAAGGAGCGAGGGATAGGAGCCATTGCCAAAGAAGAATCAAAATCGATCGAATTACTGATTGAACCTGAATTTAAGTTTTTATAGATCTCTTCAAGAAGAGGGGAGACATCTTTCCAGTTATCTAAAGCATCTTGCATCGTTCCGGCAATATCTTTAACGACAACAGCCTTTGATAAATTTTTGTTTACTACAACTAATTGCCCGTCTCGTGTTGAATTTTTAATCGTTGCTAATTTCATTATAAATTATTTCTTAATTATAAGTTGAGTATATCTGTTTCCATTGCTATCAGTTAGTTGAAGCATATAACTTCCTTTCGATAGATCAGAGGGTATGTGAATGTGCGTCAAATCATTATTTTCGATGCGTAGTGACCAAATGATGTTACCTGATAATGTATATAATGTAAGTTCTTTAACGTTTTGCTTAAATCCACTAATACTAAATTCATCAATAAATGGGTTAGGGGAGATCAAAAATTTCGAATCCTGTTTTTCTTCAATATCCAGATAAGTCAAGTCGATCTCATTACTTTGGATCATACAAGCATATTCATTTTCCACGATACAATAATAAGTTCCAAATTCATCAGGAACATAAAAATTTTCATTTGAATTCTCAATTTCTTCTCCGTTGAAAAACCAATGATAATTTACAGCATTAGTAACGATCAAACTATCATTAGTATAATTTATAATTGGAATTTGACTATGACATGGGTCGACAATCTTATAAATGATCCCATTTGATTTAGCGAGATACATTTCGCCATTGTCATCTTGTCCAAAAGCAGTAAAACCAAATCCATTTGTTCCGAAATTATAACTTTCAATTTCATTGTTTTCAAGCCTTCGGATCCCAAATAAATATCCACTACAATAATCGATTCCAAGATATACTCCGTTTAACAATTCAGAATCATCCCCTCTATAAACAAATCCGCCTGTAATAGAACAGTTATTACCGCTATGATCATACTCGAAAATTGGATCATCATAATCAGAAGCAGGTCCGCAACCACTAGTATTAAAAGGATGTAAGCCTTCATAACAGCGCCACCCCCAATTTTGACCCCCTGAGGACGATGCTTCCTGAAAATCGACTTCTTCATAATCGTATTGTCCAACATCTCCGATCCAGAGGTCACCTGTTTCCATATCAAAACTAAAACGCCATGGATTTCTCATTCCTAAAGCCCAGATCTCGTCTAATGTACCGCTGTCATCAACAAAGGGATTATCAATTGGTATAGAATAAGAATCGGCTGTGACATCAATTCGGAGCATTTTGCCTAGTAATTCAAGCGGATCTTGCGACCGGTCGCCGGGATCACCTGCTGAGCCTCCATCACCCATTCCAATATATAAATATCCATCAGGACCAAATTTTATTTGTCCACCGTTATGATTAGCAAAAGGTTGATCTATGGTAAGTAAAATAGTTCCTGTGCCGGGATCTCCCATCAGACTATCATCGTATGTTTGGTATGAAGCGATAATAGTATTTCCTGAATTATTAGTATAGTTTACATAAAATGTTCTATTCGTATCAAAACCAGGATCGAATGCTAAACCCAGTAAACCTCTTTCATTTGTGAACTGAACTATGGAGGTAATATTTAGAAATGGATCAGAAAGTTCTGTTCCGTCTATTGCCATATTTATTATTCCATCCTGATCTACAATGAACATAGTATCGTTGTAAAAAACAATATCGACCGGATTAGAAAGCCCTGTCATATAACTTTCAATAGTTACATCTAATGGCGTGGGTTCAACTTGAGCAAATGATGATTCTGCAATAAATACTATAAGATAAAGTAGAAACAGGTTTTTAATCATTTTATAATTTTTAAGATAGAAAACTAAATTAAATAAAAAGGCCAGCAATTGCCGGCCTTTTCTATTTTAAAATAGTTTTTACCTATTGCCATTTAGTAATTCCTTCACCTTCATATTCTCCTCGAGAAAGTTTTTCCTGTATAGTTTTAAAGGTTTTTATGGTATACTCAACGTCCTCCATTGTATGGATAGCCGTTGGAATTAATCGAAGCATAATAACGTCTTTTGGAACAACAGGATAAACAACGATAGAACAGAAAATATTATATTTTTCTCTCAGCTCCAAGGTGATATTTGTAGCCTCACCAAGACTTCCTTTTAAAATAACGGGAGTAACCTGAGTGTTTGTCTCTCCAAGGTTAAAACCTGCTTCTCTCAATCCTTTTTGAAGAGCATTGGCAATTTTCCATAAGTTTTCTCTTAGTTCGGGTTTCGTTCTAAGCAACTCTAGTCTTTTTAGAGCTCCAATTACCAAAGGCATTGGTAATGATTTTGCAAAGGTTTGTGATCTTAAATTGTATCTTAAATAATCGATCACATTTTCATCTCCCGAGAGAAAAGCTCCTATAGAAGCCATTGATTTTGCAAAGGTTCCGAAATAGATATCGATCTGATCATGAACTCCTTGTTCTTCTCCGGTACCCATACCGGTTGCTCCGATCGTTCCAAAACCATGTGCATCATCAACAAATAGTCTGAATTCAAATTTATCTTTTAATGCAAGGATTCCTTTTAGATCTCCTTGATCACCAGCCATTCCAAATACACCTTCGGTGATCACTAAAATTCCACCTCCGGATTTTTCCGTAAGTCTAGTCGCTCTTTCTAATTGCTTTTCTAGGTTCTCCAGATTATTGTGTGGAAAAACAAAACGTTTACCTTGATGAAGTCTAACCCCATCTAAAATACAAGCATGTGATTCGCTATCATATACAATAACGTCATGTCGATCGACTAGAGCATCAATGGCAGAAAGCATTCCCTGATAACCAAAGTTTAAAAGATAGGTATCTTCTTTTTGCATAAAACTAGAAAGTTCACTTTCTAATTGCTCATGATACTTTGTTTGTCCGGTCATCATTCGCGCACCCATTGGATATGCCAAACCCCATTCTGCTGCAGCATCCGCATCAGCCTTTCTAACTTCAGGATGATTCGCCAATCCTAAGTAATTATTTACACTCCAAACGAGCATTTCTTTTCCACGAAACATCATGTGATTAGAAATTTCACCTTCCAATTTTGGAAATATAAAATACCCCTGAGCGGCTTTACTATGTTGGCCTAGGGGGCCACGATTTTTCTTTATTTTCTCAAAAATATCCACCTATATTATTTTTAAAATTTGGCTGCGAAATTAGAACTAATTAATGAGAGGAAAAAATATTGAATGAAAGCTTTCCACATCTAAGCGTTAATTAGTTATGTGATTTATTATACGATAATTAAGAATTCGAATCCTTATTTTCGCCGCTTTAAAAATCAATTCATCAAATGATCAAAATATTTTCTATAGTACTAAGTTCATTTATCATCCTTTCGGCTAATGCACAAGTTAAGGATAGCAGTAATTATTATATCTATAAAGAGGTACAGGGGCAGCTTAAACAGGGGAAAAAAGCCTTGAGTTTTAACTATATAAATGATAAAGGTGAATATGTCTCACTTCAGTCGTTTAAAGGGAAGGTGGTGTTTATTGATTTCTGGGCATCTTACTGTTCTTATTGTGTAAGTCAAATTCCGGAGATTACAAAATTGCAGAAGAAGTACCCTCAAATAGCAGTAGTTCGAATTTCCGTCGACGATAAAGAAGCTGCATGGAAAGGAGCAAGCAATCGACATAAGTTAGATGGTTATAATTTATGGGCAAAAGGAATGAGTTATCCTGCTAACAAGTATACATTGGATCTGTTCTATTTTGATGCAAATAAAAATAATAATACACCTGCAAGTTTTGAACTTTCTAATCCCATTCCGGGTTATGTGCTTATCGATCAGGAAGGGCGTATAGTTGAGAATTGGGCGCCTGAACCCGGAACTGAAGAACTGGATAAATTAATACTTCAATTACTGGATTAAACAATCTAATATTTCATTTCACGTTATTGCCTTATTATCTCTCGCTTTATATTATATTTGCACGATTTTTAAGAATGGACTTTTATCGCAAACTACATATTCAGACCTTTATAGTTCTGTTACTATTAGCTTTCGTTTCATGTAAGAACAGTTACAATCGGGTACTGAAGAGTACGGATCCTGACATGAAATACGACAAGGCTATGGAGTATTATGATGCGAAACGTTATAAAATGGCAGCGCCTTTATTTGAAGAGCTGATATCTTTATACAGAGGAACTACGAAAAGTGAGAAGATCTATTTTTACTATGCATATAGCAATTATTATATGTCAAATTTCATTCTTTCCGGTTATTATTTTTCAAATTTCACGAAGACCTATCCGAATAGTGAATTTACAGAAGAAGCCCTTTTTATGAGTGCATATTCTGATTATAAAAGCTCTCCAACATATACTTTAGATCAGGAGGACACCTACAGGGCGCTAACAAATCTCGACCTTTTTCTGGATACTTACCCTTTATCTCCTTTAAAGGATTCATGCAATACCATCATCTTTAAATTAAGAGCAAAACTTGAAAAAAAGGCATTCGAAAGTGCTTTCCTCTATTTTCAAACAATGGAATATCAGGCAGCACTTATCGCTTTTAAAGAAGTTCTAAAAGATTTTCCTGAATCGGTATATAAAGAAGATGTGCTATATTGGATGTTGGTTACTAATTATGAGGTAGCTACAAAAAGTGTAAAAAGCAAAAAGAAAGAGCGCTTCGAAGATACTATCAATTCTTATTATAAATTTGTGGATTCATATCCTCAAAGCAGGAAAATTAATCAGGCCGAAAAATACTTTAAGAATACAATTAAACAATTAGAGAATCTTAATTCATAAATATGCCAGTAAATTTTAAAACCTCAGACGCTGCAAGAACTACAATCACCAGAGATACGGTGGAATTAGAACAAGTAACAGGTAACATTTACGAAAGTGTTGTTGTTATTAGCAAAAGATCTGAACAGATTAACGCAGAATTAGTTGAAGAACTTACAAGGAAATTAGAAGAATTTTCTTCAACTACTGATAATTTAGAAGAGATTTTCGAAAACAGAGAACAAATTGAGATTTCTCGTTTTTATGAAAAACTTCCAAAACCGAATGCAATTGCTATCAAAGAATTATTAGATGATAAAATCTATATCCGTAGAATGGATGAGGAAAATGAATTAGGTAGTAAATCTGATAAGAAAGCATAAAACATGTTCTATAATGCACTTAAATGGTAAAAAGATTCTTCTTGGAGTTACAGGTAGTATAGCTGCTTACAAAAGTGCATTCTTAATACGTTTACTTATTAAAGCGGGAGCCGATGTCAAAGTTATCATGACAGATGCTGCCGCTTCTTTTATTTCTCCACTTACCCTTTCTGTTTTAAGTAAAAATCCGGTTTATACTGATTTTAGTAAAAGTAACGGAAGCGGAGAATGGAATAATCATGTAGAATTTGGTATCTGGGCAGATATTATGATCATTGCTCCTGCAACTGCGAATACCCTGGCAAAAATGGCTAATGGGATTTGTGATAATTTATTGTTAGCTACCTACTTATCTGCTCGATGTCCGGTTTATTTTGCCCCTGCAATGGATCTGGATATGTACATTCATCCGTCTACAACTCGAAATATTCAGCGATTAATCGAATATGGGAATCATATCATTCATCCGGAGGATGGAGAATTAGCTAGTGGACTGGTAGGTGAGGGAAGAATGGCAGAACCTGATCATATTGTCCAGGAAATATATCGATCGCTTAATGGTTCGACGGATTTTTCCGGTAAATTTTTTCTCGTTACTGCGGGACCCACTTTTGAAGCGATAGATCCGGTTCGCTATATCGGAAATCGTTCTTCAGGTAAAATGGGTTTTGAAATAGCAGAAGCGATTGCAAATAATGGGGGAGAGGTGACTCTGATTTCCGGGCCAAGCAGACTTAGAACGAATCACCCCAACGTCAGAATGCACTTTGTTGAAAATGCAGCTGAAATGTATCAACTGTCACTCGAACATTTTAGCGATGTGGATGTTGCTATTTTAAGTGCTGCTGTTGCTGATTATCGTCCAATAAAATCAAGTGATAGTAAAATAAAGAAAAAAGATCAGGATCTTATTTTACATTTAGAAGCAACACAGGATATCTTAGCTAGCTTGGGTAAGATAAAAGAAAATCAATTGCTGATAGGATTCGCCTTAGAAACGGATAACGAGATCCCGAATGCAAGAAAAAAACTGAAAAGTAAGAATGCAGACCTGATCATCCTGAATTCGTTAAATGACAAAGGGGCAGGATTCGATCACGACACTAATAAAATCTACTTCATAGAAAAAGATTCTGAAACAGAATTTGATTTGATGCAAAAATCTGAAGTAGCAAACCTTATAGTAAATAAAATTAAAGAACTTATTTAATTATAAATTGTTGAAAAATTGAAATTTTCAAATTGAAAAAAAATGAATTTCCAATTCCAATAATTGTAGTTTAATTGCCTAATAATTGAAGATTAACTATTTTATGAATATTCGAATTCTCGTCATCTTATTCTTAATTGCTTCCTCTGCTGGAAATAATCTTTCATCACAAGAACTTAATTGTCAGGTTCAGGTTAATGCTTCTCAAATACAGGGAAGTGTAACGCGAGTGTATGAATCGATGCAGTCCGATATCAGGGATTTTATTAATAGTACGCAATGGACCTCCGATGAATTTAAACCTGAGGAAAGGATTCGATGTAATATGCTTATTACGATCAATAGTAAAGAGGGAAGTGATTATTACAAAGCAACTATTCAAGTAACTTCAAGCAGACCGGTCTTCAATAGCGATTATCAAAGCCCTATGCTCAATATCAATGATCAGAATTTAGAATTCCGATATATTGAAAATACTCCCCTTATATTCTCACCCGATCAATTTAGAAGTAATCTTACCTCTGTGCTAGCGTTTTATGCTTATCTCATTATTGGTTATGATTATGATTCTTTTAGTTTAAAAGGCGGTGATCAGTACTTTAATATTTGTCAGCAAATTATAAATAGTGCTCAAAATTCGGCAGGTTCAGGTTGGAGAGCAAATGATTCGGACAAAAATAGATATTGGATTATTGAAAATTTATTAGCAGGTAATTTTTTATCCTTAAGAGAGGCAATCTATACTTATCACCGCTTAGGAATGGATAAGATGTACGAAAGTGTAATCAATGGGAGAGCACAAATTTTCTCGAGTCTGGAGTTAATTAAAAAAGTTCATCAGTCTAAACCTTTAGCTTATGCTACTCAGGTCTTTTTCCAGGCAAAGGCAGACGAACTTGTAAATATCTTTGGAGCTTCGTCCCCACAGGAAAAAAACAGAGCTTTTACGCTTCTGCAAACAATGGATCCTGGTAATTTGAATAAGTACAATAAGCTGAAGAGTTAATATGCTTAGCCGACTATTCATAAGTAACTATGAATTAATAGATCTGATCGATCAAAAATTCTATCCGGGGTTAAATGTAATCACAGGTGAAACAGGAACAGGTAAATCCATGATTTTATCTGCACTTAATTTACTTATCGGGAGCAGAGGAAGTGATAAAATTGTAAAGGACGATTCAAAAAAGTGCATACTGGAAGCTACATTTAAAGCGAATCCATCATTAAAAAGCACCTTTGAAGAACTCTCTTTAGATTGGGATGAGCAACTCATATTGCGGAGAGAATATAACGCTCAGGGACGATCAAGAGCATTTATAAACGATACTCCGGTAAATGTTGACCTTCTTAAAAAGATCTCTTCACAGATCATTGATATTCATTCTCAAAATCAGACAAATAATATAAATCAGAAAGAATATCAATTAGAACTTTTAGATATCTATTGTTATTCTGCCCCGATCCTTTTAGATTATCAGGAGACCTTTAAGCGCTATGAGCTCCTTTCAATTGAATTGAAGGTGAGAAAAGACCAGGCTAGAAAAGATAAAGAAGAACAGGATTTTATTCAATTCCAATTTGATGAATTGGAGAAAATGAAAATGTTCGAAGGTGAAATGGATGATTTGGAGAGTGAAAAAGAACTATTAAGTAAGCAGGAGGAAATAGTAAATGCTTTGTCAATCGGAAGTTTAACTATTAGTGAAGAAGAGCAAAGTATTTTGGATCAACTCTATAGTCTGAAGCAAAAATATTTACCTCTTGAAAAAGTGAGTCCTTGGCTTTCGGAAATCAGCAGACGATTAAATGAAATTTATAATGAACTGAAAGATCTTGGTTCTGAGATGAGTTCCAGAAAGGATAATTTAGAAGCAAGCCCTAAAAGATTATTAGAAATAGAAGAACGTTTACATTCTTATTACAGCCTCGAGAATAAATTTAAAGTACATGGAGTAAACGAACTGATCGACTTAATGAATTCATACAGTAATCGTCTTCTGTCAATTCAGAATATCGATACTGAAATTGAAGATCTGGAGAATGAGTTGAAAATCATATATAATGAATTATTATCCAAGGGGAAAAAACTCAGTGACCTAAGATCCTCAAAGGCGATTCCATTTGGAAATGAAATTGAATCAAGACTAAGGCAATTAGGGATAAGCCATCCAAAATCCATTTTCGAAATAAGATCCTTATCTAATCCTTCATTGAATGGATTAGACGATATTCAGTTCTTATTTTCTTCAAACAAAGATCAAAAAGCGAGAGCTATTGAAGAAGTAGCTTCAGGTGGAGAGAAATCGAGGGTAATGCTCGCTATAAAATCAATTATTGGCAGCAAAAGAGAAATTAATTCGATGGTATTTGATGAGATCGATACCGGAATATCAGGCGAAGTGGCAATTAAAACCGGAGAATTACTTTCCGAAATAGGAAAGAACAATCAGGTGATCAGTATAACGCATCTTCCGCAAGTTGCCAGCAAAGGTGAGTTCCACTTTAAAGTGAGCAAGAAAATAGTTGAAGAAAGAACGGATGTAAGTATGCAGCAATTAAATACAAAGGAACGTGTTGAAGAGTTGGCGGAAATGCTGGGAGGTAAGAACATTAGCGAATCTGCTAGAAAAATCGCTCAGCAATTATTAGATTAACCTGTCTTTTGATAATATCTCAGCCTTTTTCGATATAGAAAACTGAATATGATAATGAGTTCCTTTATCGATAAGCACTTCTATTGTCCCATCTAATTGATTTGTAAGACTTCCAATTAATTCTATCCCCAAATTATTCGTTGGCTCTGAAAATTTCTCCTTATTGAAACCAACACCATTGTCACCCATTTTTAAATGATGAACACCATTTTCGATATAAAATTTGAGGTATATTTTTGCTACCCCTGAATTTTCATTAAAGGCATGTTTTAATGAGTTTGAAATGATCTCATTTATCAATAGCCCCAGAGGATGAAGTGTATCGAGATCCAGATTTTCAATTTCAATTTGACGATCTATGAAAATAGGATGTTCTTTATTATAGGCAGAACTTAAATTGTTTAGCAAGAGTTCTAAGTAATCTTTCACATTGATCTTCGTGAAATCCTTATTCATATATAATTGCTCGTGTAATAGAGACATTGCCGTTATTCTTGATTGAAGCTCTAAAATAAGCTCACGTGACTCTTCACTTCCCTTTAAAGCCTGAAATCTCAATAATGAATTTATGATCTGAAGATTGTTTTTAACTCTGTGATGGATCTCCTGAAGTAAGATTTCTTTTTCCTCTTTTGAAATAAGGGTTTGTTTATATTCTTCATTAATTCTGCTAAGCTCACTATTTGTTGCTTCTAATTCTTTTTTAATCGCATTTGTCGAATTGTATTTTAAAAATTGAAATGCTAAAAGGACGAAGATAATGACTAGAGATATGATTAAAATCAAAGTAAACTCCTGGTTATTCTTCAGTAAAGTTTTAGAGTTTTTTAATTCCAGTTCTTTAATAGCCATCCTTTGTTTATTAGCTTCTTCCCGATAATACTCATCAAGTTTATGAAATCTCTCTTCATCAATTTCTGATTTATATTCTTCCTCTAATTGGAATGCCATTGATAAATAGAAGAAAGCTTTAGCATAATCTTCTGTCGAACTATAATGTTCTGCTAATATTTTTGTGGTGCTGATTTCACTATCGATCAGATTTTCTGATTTTGTTAAATCCAATGCTTTTAATAAATAGCTTTCGGCCAGGTCCTTCTCTTCTATTTTAGAGTAATAATTACCATAATTGATTAGTACAGAGCATATACCAACCGAATCTTGCATTTCGCTATATACCTTATAGGCTGCATCTAAGGTCGGTTTAACACTGTCTATTTCATTTAATATTAGAAATATATTCCCTAAATTATTTAGAGAAGTAGCCATTGGTTTAAGTCGTTCCAGCTTTTTGAACATTTGATAAGACAGCTTGTAGGATTTAAGCGCTTCATCATAATCACCTATTAACTCATTAATTAAACCCAGATTATGGGTAGCAGTCGCTAATCCAAATTCATTATTTAAATTTAAATAGGTATTTCGAGCATTAGTATAGTATTCTTTAGATTTATGAATATCCCGTTGCGCATTATATAAATTTCCAATATTCATATAGGTATTAGCGATCTGAATACTGTCATTTATTGAACTTCTAATAGACAAAGCGACCTGGAAACTTACAAGAGCTGCAGCATAGCGTCCTTGTTTTTTATTAATGATTCCAAGGTTATTATATGCATTTGCCTCATTAAGTTTTACTCTATATGTTTTTTCACCATCTGCGATCCTTAAGTATTTATCAATGGCCATTTGAAAATAATCTTGCGCTTGAATATAATTACCAAAATAATACTCATTTGTTCCTTTATGGAGATATAAGAATGCGATAGATGTATCAGCCTTTAATTTATTAGCAATTTCAAATCCTCTGTTAAACAGAAAATCAACAGTCTCAGTATTTCTTGATCTGATTATTTCAGGAAGTGTATCCTCAATTGTATACAAACAAAGATTTAAATCATTAATAGAATTGATTTTTGATATTAAGGAATCATTCTTTTCAAAAGCCAGTGATGCGATACTTGATATTGCAAAAATTAAAGCGAATAAGAAAATTACTAAAACCTTACGCATTATAAAAGTGTATCTTTTTACCTTAAAAAAACAAAAAATATATTTTATTCAAAATATATTTACCAGAAAATCTAAATTGTAATTGACTGTTAAAATAATTTATTTTTAAAGATTAACCTATATTTAAGAATAGTTTTCAGCTTGAATACAAAGACTATTTTTGTAGAAATTAAATTTTATGGAAGTAAATAAGCGAAATCAATTAAGAGAGTTATTAGATTACCATCATGAATGGCCGGATGCTTTCACTTTTAAGTTTATTTATAAAAAGGATCCTGAAACGGAATTAAAATTGAAAAAGCTATTTATTACAGAATCTAAGATCACAATAAAATCATCATCTAAAAACAATTTCAAAAGTATGTCTGTTGTGCATATTTGTTTTAATGCAGATGACATCATGAATATTTATCTGAAAGCCTCCGAAATTGAAGGTGTAATGTCCTTATAATTTACTATGATAGAAATAGCAAGCAAAGCGCTTTGGATTACCTTTTCGGCCTACCTGGTTTATGTAATTGGAAAATGGATCTATAGCAAGTATATAAAACAGGATGTGGAATCTTATTTTTATTTTTTAAGTTTAAATATGGACGAACAGGGAATTTGGTTTTTAAGAATTGATGCCCCAAAGAATGATTTTGATATTGAAATAGGGGTAATGATGAACGATAAAATAGTTTATAAAAAAAATGCCTGCTTAAAAGCAGGCATTAACCGTATTTTGATTCCAATAGATCTATTAGATAACAAAGATTTAATACTTAAAATAGAATCTGAAAAACAAAAAATTGAAAGGCCATTTGTTGAATCTCAAATTTAATCTTTCTGCTTTTTCTTTTCTACGTTTACTTTCATAGTGTCTGTTTTTTCGATATAGTCTATTTTGATAGTATCACCTTCATTTAATTCCATATCAACGATTTGTTCCGCTACCGGATCTTCTATATAACGTTGAATGGCTCTTTTTAGAGGTCGTGCACCATATTTAGGATCGTATCCTTTGGAGGCTACATAATCTTTTGCTCTCTTAGTAAGTTTAAGATTATAACCCAGTTCTTTAGTCCTGGTAAATAATTTATTCAATTCGATATCAATAATCTTGTGAAGATCCTCTTTATCAAGTGATTTGAATAAGACCAGATCATCAATTCGATTTAAAAATTCGGGAGCAAAAGATCTTTTAAGTGCACTTTCTATTACTTTTTTCTCATTCTTTTCTTTATCATCAATTTTAGATTGGGTAGCAAAACCAACTCCACCTCCGAAATCGGATAGCTGTCGAGCTCCAAGATTTGAAGTCATTATGATGATAGTGTTTTTAAAATCAATCTTACGACCAAGAGAATCAGTCATTTGACCATCATCTAGGGCTTGTAATAATAAATTAAAAACATCCGGATGCGCTTTCTCAATCTCATCCAATAAAATAATGGAGTAGGGGCGTCTGCGAACTTTCTCTGTTAATTGACCACCTTCTTCATATCCCACATATCCAGGAGGAGCTCCTATCAATCGTGATACTGCAAATTTCTCCATGTATTCACTCATATCAACACGAATCAAGGCATCTGCAGAATCAAACATATACTGAGCTAATTCTTTTGCTAATTGTGTTTTACCAACTCCTGTTGGACCAAGAAAAATAAATGATCCAATCGGTTTATCAGGATCTTTTAAGCCGGTGCGATTTCTTTTGATCGCCCTAACCACTTTTTGAATTGCTTCTTCCTGTCCAATAACCTTACCTGCAAGATCCTCAGCCATTCTGGATAACTTTCCGGATTCTTTTTCGGCAATTCGCATAACGGGAATCCCTGTCATCATGGCTACAGTTTCCGCAACATGAGATTCTGTAACCGTTATTCTATTGGTCTTGGCATCTTCTTCCCATATTTTTTTGGCGCGGTCCAGCTCAAAATTCAATTGTTTTTCAGTATCTCGAAGTTGCGCAGCTTTTTCATATTGTTGACTCTGAACGACTTCATTCTTTTGATTTTTTATCTCTTCTATCTTTCGTTCAATTTCAATGATCTCTTTAGGGACATTAACGTATTTTATATGAACCCTTGAGCCTGCTTCATCCAATGCATCGATTGCTTTATCGGGTAAATTCCTATCCGAAACATATCTGTTTGTAAGTCTAACACATGCTTCGATCGCTTCAGGTGTATAGGTTACAGAATGATGATCTTCGTATTTATCTTTTATATTGTTTAAAATTTCGATGGTTTCATCAATATCGGTAGGTTCGATCACTACTTTTTGAAATCTCCTTTCCAGTGCTCCGTCTTTTTCGATGTATTGTCTGTATTCATCGAGGGTTGTTGCACCAATACATTGTATTTCTCCTCTTGAAAGAGCGGGTTTAAACATGTTTGAAGCATCCAATGAACCTGAAGCTCCTCCGGCACCAACGATAGTATGTATTTCATCAATAAATAAAATAACATCAGGAGATTTTTCTAATTCATTCATTACCGCTTTCATCCTTTCTTCAAATTGGCCGCGGTATTTTGTCCCGGCAACCATTGAAGCCATGTCTAAAGCAATGATTCTTTTATTAAATAAGACACGAGCCACTTTTCGCTGGATTATTCGAAGAGCAAGACCTTCAGCTATTGCTGATTTCCCAACTCCGGGATCACCTATTAGTACAGGATTATTCTTTTTACGACGGCTTAAAATCTGTGATACCCGTTCTATTTCCAATTCTCTTCCTACAATTGGATCTAATTTTCCTTCTTCAGCAATTTTAGTAAGGTCTCTGCCAAAATTATCAAGAACAGGAGTAGATGATTTAGACTCTTTTACTTTTCGCTGACTTCCTGAATATTCACTTCCTGATGATTCAAATGGATTATCCTCAGGAGGGAAGTTCGATTGACTGGTAATATCATTTTCTTCCATATTCATTATTAAGTATTCGTTTTTAGCATCAATATATTGAACTCCCATGCGTTCCATGGTTCCGGTGATCATATTGTTTCTGTCTTTCAGAATGGCTAAAAGAAGATGCCCGGTATCGATCACACTGCTTTTAAATTCTTTGGCAACTAAATATGTTATTTTCAACACCCTTTCTGCTTGCTTTACCATTGGGATATTATTTTGGTTTCGAAGCTTATTATCTCCTGATGGAATTGAATTCTCAATGGATGAGCGCAAACGCAATAAATCAACATCCAAACTTTGAAGGATTTTTACTGCAGTACCTTTGCCTTCTCTGATCAAACCAAGCATTAAATGCTCTAAACCCACATAATCGTGTCCAAGTCGAAGCGCTTCTTCACGACTAAAATTAATAACTTCCTTTACTCTTGGTGAAAAATTTACTTCCATGTTTCTTATGCTTTTTCCTGACGGTATTATTGTTCTAAATTATAGTATTAGCAATTACTTTCAAATATAAAATTGAATAAAGTAATATTTACTTTACACAATGAAGATTATTCACATCCCATCGCGTTAAATTGTGAATAAAATTCGCTTTTATAAGCTAATATATTGAGTAATTTCACGACCTTGAATTTGCAATAATTATGCAAAAAAATATATAGGAATTTATGGCAGAGAACGAAAAAATAATACCGATCAACATTGAAGATGAAATGAAATCGGCTTATATCGACTATTCAATGTCGGTGATCGTATCAAGAGCACTACCAGATGTAAGAGACGGCTTTAAACCCGTACATAGAAGAGTGTTATATGGAATGTTGGATCTAGGAGTTTATTCAAACCGTCCATATAAAAAGTCCGCTCGTATTGTTGGGGAGGTTTTAGGAAAGTATCATCCTCACGGGGATTCTTCGGTTTATGACACAATGGTCAGAATGGCACAACATTGGTCGCTGCGCTATCCAATGGTCGATGGACAGGGAAACTTTGGTTCAGTTGATGGAGATAGTCCGGCAGCGATGCGTTATACTGAGGCAAGACTTAGGAAAATTGCTGAAGAAATGCTTTCAGATCTTGAAAAAGATACCGTTGATTTTAGACCGAACTTCGATGATTCCTTAACAGAGCCTTCTGTATTACCGGCTAAAATCCCAAACCTATTGGTAAATGGATCTAGTGGAATTGCAGTTGGAATGGCAACGAACATGGCGCCTCATAATCTTTCTGAGGTTATCGACGGCACGATCGCTTATATCGATAATAATGAAATCACAATAGAAGAACTGATTCAATATATTAAAGCCCCTGATTTTCCAACAGGAGGTATCATTTATGGATATGATGGAGTAAAACAAGCTTTTGAGACGGGGAGAGGACGTGTTGTAATGCGTGCCAAAACGGCATTTGAAGAAATTCGCGAAGGAAAAGAAGCGATCATTATTACGGAAATTCCCTATCAGGTGAATAAAGCTGAAATGATCAAGAAGACTGCTGATCTGGTTAATGATAAAAAAATTGATGGAATAAGTGATATAAGAGATGAATCAGACAGAAATGGAATGCGGATCGTTTATGAATTAAAGCGAGATGCCATTCCGAATGTCGTATTAAATAAATTATTCAAGTATACAGGTCTTCAAACTTCCTTTTCGGTAAATAATATTGCTTTAGTTAAAGGAAAACCGGAGGCATTGAACTTGAAGGATATGATCAAGCATTTTGTTAATCATAGACATGAAGTAATTGTTCGTCGTACTAAATTTGAATTAAAAAAGGCAGAAGAAAGAGCACATATTCTCGATGGATTATTAATAGCTCTGGATAATCTGGATGAAGTGATTGCTCTTATTCGTTCATCACAAACTCCCGAAGAGGCTAGAATAGGATTAATTGAGCGCTTTGAATTAAGTGAAATTCAGGCCCGTGCAATCTTAGATATGCGACTTCAGAAATTAACCGGTCTTGAGCGTGGTAAAATAAAAGAAGAACATGCCGAATTAATGGAACTTATCAAAAATTTGCTTTTAATTCTTGATAATGAAGAAATGAGGATGGGGATCATTAAAGATGAATTATTGGAGATCAAGAACAAATATGGAGATGAACGAAGAACTCAAATAGAATATGCTTCTGCTGATTTCCGTATGGAAGATATGATCGCAGATGAAATGGTAGTGGTTACAATATCGCATTTAGGTTATATGAAACGTACATCTCTTGCTGAATACAAACTGCAGCATAGAGGAGGAGTGGGTTCAAAAGGAACCAATACCCGAGATGAAGACTTCCTTGAACATATGTTTATCGCAACCAATCATAATTATTTATTGATCTTCACTCAAAAAGGACGTTGTTTCTGGATGAGGGTATTCGAAATTCCTGAAGGTTCTAAATCAAGTAAAGGAAGAGCAATTCAAAATCTTGTAAATATTGAACCAGATGATAAGGTAATGGCATACATTAATGTATTGGATCTTAAAGATCAGGATTACATTAATAACAATTATCTGATCATGTGTACAAGCAAAGGAGTTATTAAGAAAACAACACTTGAGGCTTATTCACGACCAAGAACTAATGGTATTAATGCGATCAGTATTAGAGAAGGAGATCAACTTCTTGAAGCAAAACTTACTTCAGGAAAAGACGAGATCTTACTGGGCTTGAAATCAGGACGCGCTATTCGATTTAATGAAAGCAAAGTAAGACCAATGGGTCGTAATGCTGCCGGAGTAAAAGGGATCACCCTTAGCAATGATAAAGACTTTGTTATTGGTATGGTATGTGTAAATGACAATGAGTCTGATATCTTAGTTGTTTCAGAGAAAGGATATGGAAAAAGATCCAGTCTTGAAGATTACAGAATAACTAATCGTGGTGGAAAAGGAGTTAAAACGCTTTCTATTACTGAAAAAACAGGTAATCTTATTGCAATTAAAAATGTTACCGACGATAACGAGTTAATGATTATTAACAAAGCAGGTGTAGTAATACGTTTAGATGTTGGTAATTTGAGAACGATGGGAAGAGCAACGCAAGGAGTTCGATTGATCAACCTAAAAGGAAATGATGAAATTGCAGCTGTTGCAAAAGTAGAAAAAGAAGAAGAGAGTAATGAACCCTTAACTGATTCGGATGATTTAGATACAAATGATTCTCCTCCAAAAAGTGATGAAAATCAAGATTTAAATGATGAATAAATGATAGTTTTGCATAAATTAAAATAGATCAAAATGAAAAAAGTAATATTCTCGACTTTATTATTCATGTTTGCTGTAGTCCTTTACGGACAATCATCTAAAGTGAATACTGCATATGCCAATTATACACATGCAGCTGATGATTTAAGAAACAATGAATTAAATAAAGCAATAGAAAGTCTTAATGAAGCAGTTGAAAATATAGAACCTGCAATTTTAGACTCTAAAACATCTGTTAAATCAAAGACCTGGAAGTATCGTGGGAATATTTATTCTATGATCTCCGGTATTGAAACAATGAGAGAGAAATATCCGGATGCCGTTAAAACAGCAGTAGATTCTTACGTAAAAGCGATGGAATTAGACACTAAAGGTTCGGATAAAAATGAAATAATGAAACAATTAAAAACGATCCATGATTCTGAGTTTCAAAATGGGAACGACGCATTTGGAGAGCAAAAATTTGATATAGCCATTAATTTCTATAAGAATAGCATCTTAATTTTTGAATCAATGGGTCTGGTCGATTCAGTTTCCTATTTCAATGGGGCACTGGCAGCCGATAATGGGAAGTTTTACGATGTTGCTTTAGAAAATTATCTTGGAGCGGCTCGAATTGGATATCAGGATGTATATTGTTATAATAGAGCAATGATCATTTTAAAGGATCAGGAAAAGTATGATGAAGCAATCGCTATTTCTAATGAAGCAATTGCATTGTATCCTCAAAACAATGATCTTATCATTGCTCAGTTAAATATATTTTTAGCTGCTGATATGTTTGAAGATGCAGAACCGGAAATGGAACAAGCAGTGCTTGATAAACCGGATGATCCTACCATGTGGTTTGCACTTGCAGTTGTGAAAGATAATCTTAATAAGGTTGATGAAGCAAAAGCAGCTTATGAAAAATCATTGGAAATTGATCCGCAGTTTTTTAATTCAAATTTGAACTTAGCGATTCTGTATTTTAATAAAGCTTCAAAAATGATAGAGGCAGCTAATGAAATTCCTGCTAAAGAAGTTGATAAATATAATGCAGCTATAAAAGAAGCAAAAGCACAACTTTCCAAGGCAGTCCCTTATTTTGAAGCTGCATATGCCGTTACTCCCAATCGATCGATTTTGATGGATCTAAAAGAGGCTTACGGCCAATTGGGCGATTCAGCAAACTACAAAAGAGTTAAAGAAATACTTGATAGTGAGTAATTCTATATTAATATTATAATATTAAAGTCCTGTTCTGCAGGACTTTTTTTATTTTAGATACTATGTTAGCCAAACGAAATCTGTTTTTCTTTATTCTTATTGGAATTCTGACTACTTCATGTAGCATTGATGAAAAATTTCAGTTCAACTCTGACTTAAGCGGACATTATTCCTTTGAATTTGATTATGGTGCCATCTTAGCATTGGATTCAAGTGGCTCTGCTAATATGGAGATGGACAAAGGATATATAGAGATGGAAGAAGAATTAAAAGGAATTGATGGCTTGAGCAATATCGTTGTACTAAGTGATAATATAAACGGAAAGGTCCTGGTTTCTTACGACTTTAGCACCATTGATGCACTGAATCAGGCAAATTATAATAAGGAATCAAAAAGATATAATAAATTCTTTTCTGCAAATAAAAATAAACTCCAATTCACTTCCGATTTTTCTGATGAACTAGAAGAATTCAAGGATCCAAAGATGGATGATGAAGAATTATTAGAAAATATTGAAAGCTTTATCGACTATAAAATGACCTTTAATTTTGAAAATAAATTTAAGATCATTCAACTAAATAATTACACTCAAGTGGATGACCACACTTTGCTTTTTACATTAACAAAAGAAAGTGTTTTGAAAGCAAATGGTTTTGAAATAAAAATGAAATAAATTATCAGCTTCGTTTATAAAACCAGGCGCTTTTTGTACCCTGACCATTATTGGTCACCCTTTCAGAATCACCATTTACCTCATGATTGTATATTGCTCCAATGATAGCAGCAACTTCTTTTTCAGTTGGATCAGATTTTAGAACGGAGACATCATTAAAGAAATCGCGTACAAAGTGTGTATTGAAATTACCACTTCTAAATGACTCATGGTTTAGTGCATAACGACAAAATGGTAAAATAGTAGCTACTCCATTTATTTCGTAATGATCTATTGCGCTTATCATTTTATCAATCGCTTCCGCTCTTGTTGGTGCATGTACGATCAATTTCGATAACATAGGATCATAGTAGATCGGAATAACATCACCTTCTTCGAAACCATCATCAACCCGTATACCTTCACCTTCAGGAATTCGATATCGAATCAACTTTCCAATGTCAGGTAAAAAACCCTTTTGTGCGTCCTCAGCATATACCCTTATTTCAATTGCATGCCCATTAATTTTAACATCCTTCTGAGCAAAAGAAAGCTTTTCTCCCCGTGCGATCCTGATTTGTTCTTTAACAAGATCATATCCAGTGGTCATTTCAGTAACAGGATGCTCCACCTGCAAACGCGTATTCATTTCTAAGAAGTAGTAATTGTGATCTTCGTCCATTAAAAATTCGACGGTACCTGCGCCTACATAATTACATGATCTAGCTACATTTACAGCGTCTTCCCCCATTTTCTTTCTAATTTCGGGTGTAACAATGGCACAAGGAGCTTCTTCAATCACTTTTTGGTGACGCCTTTGAATTGAACATTCACGCTCATTAACATATACAATGTTCCCATGACTATCCGCCATGATTTGAATTTCGACGTGTCGTGGAGAAGAAACATATCTTTCGATAAAAACAGAACCATCGCCAAATGCAGATTGAGCCTCAGATATCGCACGATCCATGTTTTCTACGAAGTCTTTTGGTTCTTCTACTATTCTCATTCCTTTTCCACCACCACCAGCAGATGCTTTTATTAAAATCGGGTAGCCAATTTGATCCGCCAGATCCTTAGCTTTTTGAATATCCTTGATCGCTTCATCAGTACCCGGTACCATTGGAATATTGTACTTTTTAACCGCTGCTTTTGCTGCTAATTTAGACCCCATCATTTCCATCGCTTCCGGTGAAGGCCCAATAAGGATCAATCCGGCCGCCTTTACTTTTCTTGCAAAGCCGGCATTTTCAGACAAGAATCCATATCCGGGATGGATCGCTTCTGCGCCACAATTTTTAGCTATTTCGATGATCTTGTCGCCACGCAAATAAGATTCAGAAGATGGGGAAGGGCCGAGAAGATAAGCTTCATCAGCAAACTTTACGAATAATGAATTTTTATCGATCTCAGAATAAACAGCAACCACTGCAATTCCCATTTCTTTAACAGATCGCATGATCCTTAAAGCAATTTCCCCTCGATTAGCAATTAGTACTTTTTTCATTTTATATTAAAAAAAGCCGCATCTTAATTGAAAAATCAAGACACAGCTTATTAAAAAAATCGACTTATAATTAAGAAAGAATTTCTCTTACTCTGTCTGCTGCTTCTTGTAAGGTAATAGCTGAACTCACTTTTAATCCTGATTCATCAATTATTTTCTTCCCTTCAATTGCATTTGTACCCTGAAGTCTAACAACGATTGGAATATTGATCGTTCCTAAATTTTTATATGCATCAACTATACCTTGTGCAACTCGATCACATCTCACAATACCTCCAAAAATATTGATCAAGATCGCCTTAACATTTTCTTCTTTTAAAATGATACGGAATCCTTTTTCAACCCTTTCAGCATCGGCAGTTCCACCAACATCAAGGAAATTGGCTGGATCTCCACCAGATAACTTAATAATATCCATCGTTGCCATAGCAAGTCCGGCTCCGTTTACCATGCAACCCACATTACCATCCATTTTAATGAAATTAAGATCCACTTTTTTTGCTTCTACTTCAATAGGATCTTCTTCACTAACATCTCTCATTGCCAAATAATCCGGATGGCGATATAATGCATTATCATCCAGACTTACTTTACAATCGACTGCTATAATTTTATCATCAGATGTTTTTAATACCGGATTGATCTCAAATAAAACAGCATCTGTTTTTGCATAAGCCTCATAGAGTGCAGTAACAAAATTCACCATCCCTTTAAATGCCATTCCACTTAAACCCAGATTAAAGGCTATTTTTCTAGCTTGAAAAGGAAGTAAACCTGCTAATGGATCAATTTCTTCTTTAAAAATTAAATGAGGGGTCTTTTCAGCAACCGCTTCTATATCCATTCCTCCTTCAGTTGAATAAACAATCACATTTCTCCCTAATTCTCTATTCATAAGAACAGACATATAGAACTCTTTAAGTTCGCTCTCGCCAGGATAATAAACATCTTGGGCTACTAATACCTTCTTAACCAACTTACCTTCTTTCGAGGTTTGTGGTGTAACAAGGTGCATCCCGATAATTTTTTCAGTTATTTCCTTAACATCTTTTAAACTCTTTGCGATTTTTACTCCTCCACCTTTACCGCGTCCTCCTGCATGTATTTGAGCTTTAATTACATACCAATCCGTTCCTGTGGTAGAATGTAGTAGTTTAGCAGCTTCAACTGCCATCTCCGGAGATTCAGCTACAATCCCTTCTTGGATTGCGACACCGAAACTTTGTAAGATAGATTTACCTTGATATTCGTGAATATTCATTGTTAAATTTTAGGTTTCAAATGTACATTCTTTAGTCAATAAAAACAATGTGTTTTAATCTATTAATAAGGATTTATTAGCTTGATATAAAGGAGTGTTTCAAATCATTGAAAAAGTGTATGTTGACAATTATTTCAACTGTTTTTTGTTGGATATGTTTTACCAAAATCATCAATATTTCAGTTATAATATTAATATTATATTGCAACTATGAAAATTATTCAAAACCATATGAAAAATCGATTACTAGCACTTGCATTAACATTAATAAGTTTTAACCTCTTTTCTCAAATAAGTTTTACTAATGGTACCGATCTTTTGCCTATCTCTTCTCTTTATGGAACACATCCAATATCAGTGGCAGATATAAATGGAGATGGCTATGATGATCTGGTGGTATTAGATAATTACAAAATCTTTTTTCAAAATCCTCAAGGGGGTGATTTCACAGAATTAGATTTGGATTATGATGGAGCTTCAAGCGCATGGGGCATTTGTACAGGTGACATAAATAATGATGGATATAGCGATGTGCTTTATGGAGGTTATTTTGATGGTTTGAATATTGTTTCTCATTCCCCTTTCATCGATTTATATTTTAAGACAAATCATGGAGATGATGATTTCATGGTTTTTTTACAAGGAGTGAATTTTGCAGATCTCGATAATGATGGAAACCTTGATATTTTTGCATGTCATGATGTTGGTCCAAGCCGAATTTATTTAGGTGATGGTTTAGGAGGGTTTACAATGAACACTACTATTATAGACACGCATCTTAATGGAGGTGGTGAAAATGATTCCGGAAACTATGGTTCTTTGTTTACTGATATCAATAATGATGGATTGATCGATCTTTATATTGCAAAATGCAGGCAGGGTGTTTCAGATCCTACAGATCCAAGAAGAATTAATATTCTTTTTATTAATAATGGAGACGGAAGCTTTAGTGAAGTTGCCGAAGATTGGGATCTTGATATAGGTGAACAATCCTGGTCTGCCGATTTTGGGGATATCGATAATGATGGAGATATGGATATGCTCCTGGGTAATCATACCGGTGAATATGTTCAGGTTTACATCAATAATGGTGATGAGACTTTTTCGGATATAACAACCGATGCAGGGTTAAGCAGTTCTTTCGATTATCATGTAATTCAAAGCAAGTTTGCTGATTTTGATAATGACGGATATTTAGATATTATCATTTCAGGATCATCTCATATTATGTTTGCTCAAAATAATGGGGATAATACTTTTGAAATTGTTGAAGGAAGCAATGTGTTTAGCACTACTAATTCTTTTGCCCTTGGAGATCTAAACCATGATGGGTATACCGATTTTTATTCAACACCCGGAGGGTATGGCGCCTGGGGATCTTCAGGAACAGATTCACTTTATTTAAATAGTGGAGGTGAAAATAATTTTATCACATTCAATCTGGAAGGTACCATTTCAAATAGGGATGGAATAGGAGCAAGAGTGGTCATTTATGGCTCTTTTGGTCAGCAGATGCGGGAAATTCGTTCAGGAGAAAGTTATGGTATTCAAAATTCATTGACCGCCAATTTCGGATTAGGTTTAGCTACGTCGATCGATTCGGCTATCGTCCATTGGCCATCAGGCTTAATAGATAAACTTCTTAGTACTGAAGCAAACCAGTTCATTACTGTAACTGAAGGAGCATCTCCGGTAGGCATAAACAATGAATTTAAGCTTGATTTTGGAATTTCGCTTTATCCAAACCCCGCATCAGATCATATTAACATTGTATTTGAAAACACTATTGATAAGCAGATCGATCTACAAATTCTCAATCAATTAGGTAAAGAAGTATATAATGAATCTTCCATTAGAACTTCAATGGAGGTAGAACTTAGTCGATTTGAAGCAGGAATTTATATTTTCAATTTCTGGGTGAATAGCGAATTGGTCGAAAGTCAGAAGATAACGATAAAGTAAATGCATAAGAAGTTTTGGAATCTTGCTTTTATACTAGTGGCAGTGATACTCATCATTTCTCTAAGTGCCTCAAATAAGGGCTATTATCAAGGTTTAAAAAGTGTCAATGGGATCTCTGATTTCCCCGACACAGTAAATACATTATTTGCCGGTTCCGGTAAGTGTGCAGGCTGTCATGGATTTGATCCCGCAGGATTAAGTAGCAGAGATGATGATGGAAATGATGTTAATGTTGTGAATGCCTGGGCAGCCAGCATGATGGCAAATGCCGCAAAAGATCCCTTTTGGAGAGCAAAGGTGAGTCATGAAGTGGCTGTTAATCCAAATCATCAGGAAGACCTTGAAAGTACATGTACAAAATGCCATGCACCATTAGGTCGATTTAATGCTATGCATAATGGTCAGGATCATTATTCTATTCAGGAAATGACCATTGATTCTATTGCTTTGGATGGCGTTTCATGCAGCGCTTGTCATCAATTGGATACAAATTTTGTAGGATTGAATTTCAGCGGAAATCTTATTTATGACACTACACATACTATTTTTGGTCCTTTTTCTAATCCTTTTTCTCAGCCTATGGTTGGTTTAGTTGGATTCGATGTTGTTTATAACCCCAAGATAAGTCAGTCGTTAACTTGTGCCACTTGCCATACTTTAATAACGCAATCAAGCGATTTAGATGGAGAGTATACCGGTACTGAGTTTGTTGAGCAGGCTACCTATCATGAATGGCTTAATTCGATCTACAACCAGGACCTGACGCGTCAAGAATGCCAGGCTTGTCATGTGCCTAGAATAGACGACGAAGTGGCTTTAGCCTTAGACTATAGTTTTATAGGAGGAAGAAGTCCATTTGGAAAGCATGAATTAACCGGAGCCAATGTATTTATGCTGAAATTAATGAGCAATAATATTGCGGCATTAGGAATAAATGCAAGTAGT
>Ga0316188_10000070_pt1 | contig 30788 bp, 32 predicted proteins | sample Phiworburrow1_MG_FD_204933 | JGI IMG/M metagenome (GOLD analysis project Ga0316188, IMG submission 204933) | Coastal sediment microbial communities from Maine, United States - Phippsburg worm burrow 1 | ecosystem: Environmental > Aquatic > Marine > Coastal > Sediment | place: USA: Maine... | reverse complement strand
TGATTATGGCGGCAATGCACGCGTTACCGCGAACTCTGGTCACAGGGTTTATTGCAAATGGCCTGCCGCAGCGCGCAACCGTCTTTGCGGCTTGTCGCTGGCGAATAACCTGTCGTGGACGGTGAATTTATTCCAGTAGCTGTTTCAATGCGGCGACTTCGGACTCGAGCGCCTGCACGCGTTCTTCCAGCTGTGCCAGGCTGGAACGTGGTGAGTCGCTCGCGGGTTTCGCGGCGGCAGCCTGCTGCGCATACTCCTCGGCATCGATTTCGCCGCCCAGCAAATGCATGTACTCCGAATCCTTGCGACCAGGCGAGCGCGGCAGTTGCACCACCAGCGCATCGCCGGGGCGTTCGATCAGGCTGACCAGCGTCGCCACAACCGCCTCGTTATCCTCGAATTCGTGCAGCCTGCCGCTGCGCGCGCGCAACTCGCCGGGGGTCTGTGGGCCGCGCAGCAACAGCAGGCAGATCACGGCAAACTGGGCTTCGTCAAACTGCAGCTCGCTGAACGACGAGTTACACAGGCGTTGCGTGTACTTTTCCACGCCGCTTTTGAAATTTTCCTCGACGCGCAGCAGGTGCCGCTGTTCCAGCACCCGCACCGTATGCTGCACCGTGCCCTGCGATAGCGCCATGACCGGGGTGCGCGCGGATTTCTGATTGCAGGCATTGGTCAGCGCATTCAGGGTGAGCGGATATTGATCGGGGGTGGTGATGGACTTTTCCATCAGGCAGCCGATAACTCGACATTCATTTTCGGAAAGGTTCAACGGTATCATCGGCTTCTCTGGCGCTTCAGGGGGATATGATTATATTCGCCTGGCGACGGAATATCTCGTCACCCGGGTGTTTTTAGCCGCGAAGGATCGATGGCGATGTTCGCGCCGGCGCTGCGGATTCGGATTAGAACCTCGACAAAAACACTGGTAGCATTGCGACGACAGCAACGCTCAATCTTGAGGATGTTCATGTTATCGATATCTCGACTGCCCTGGCTAATCGCGGCCCTGGTTGCCATCATGCCCGTTTTCGCTGCGGCCGACCAGAACGATCAACGCCTCGACGAGCTGTTCGTGGTGCTGCAAACCAGCCAGGATGCGAATGAACTCGTCGAAGTCGAATCCAGCATCTGGGAAATCTGGTACGAAAGTGGCAAAGCGGATGTCGACGACATGATGCTGGAGGCGGCTGAACTGGTGAGAGTTGGCGACCTGATCGCTGCCGAGTCAATCTACGCACGCATCATCACGGCCGCGCCGATGTTTTCGGAAGGCTGGAATCGGCGTGCAACGGTGCGCTTCTACCAGGGTGACTACGAGGGTTCACTGGCCGATATCGAGCAGACGCTGAAGCTGGAGCCCCGGCATTTTGGCGCCATCTGGGGCCTGGGTATGATCCTGGGATTGCAGCAGGACTACGAGCGCGCAATCAGCGCCTTTGAAAAACTGCTTGAAATCAAGCCTAATTCTCAGGACGCGCGGCCTCGAATCGAGTCGCTCAAACAGGCGCTGGCGAAGCAGGCCGTGTGACTTCCCCCGGGTTGCCTGTTGCGGCAATCAATATTCATCCCATTCCGGTCTTTCACCGAAATAGTTCGCCATGAAATCGACGAAACTGCGCACCCTGGCCGACAGGTAGCGGCGCGACGGGAATACCGCGTGGATGTAAATCAGGGGCGGACTGTAGTCGGCCATGACCTGGCGCAGTCGCCCGGCGCGCAGATCGGCGCCGACGATGAAGGAAGGCAGCAGCGTGACTCCGAGGCCGGCAACGGCCGCCGCTCGCAGGATGTCGCCGTTATCCGCGCAAAACGGCCCGTTGACGCGCACCGTTTCCTCGCCGGCAGGACCTTGCAGGCGCCAGCTATCCGGGCGCAGTTCGTTGGAGTAGACCAGGCATCGGTGCAGGGCGAGGTCTTGCGGCACCATCGGTGTGCCGTGTTCATCGAGATATTGCGGCGCAGCGCATAACAGGCGCCGACAGGGTGCAAGCCGGCGCGCAACCAGGCTGGAATCCTCCAGTTCGGCAATGCGAATCGCCAGGTCGAAGCCTTCGTCGACAACGTCGATGAAACGATCCGCCAGGCTCAGGGAAATCTGGACCTGCGGGTGTTGCTGCAAATAGGCCGGAATCGCCTGTTGCAAATGCAGGATCGCAAATGACGTCGGCGCGCTCAGCGTCAGGCGCCCGCGCGCCTGCTGCGTCTGTTCCCCGGCAATGGCTTCGGTTTCGGCGATGTCCTCGAGTATCTCGACGCAACGCGCGAGATAGACGCGACCCACTTCGGTGAGGCTGATGCGGCGCGTGGTGCGGTTGAACAGGCGTGTTCCCAGGTGTTGTTCGAGTTGCATCACCGACTTGCTGACCTGCGCGCGCGATAGCCCGATGCGCCTTGCCGCCGCGGTAAAGCCCTCGGCCCTGGCGACTTCGACGAAGACTTCCATGCTGTTGAGTCGGTCCATATTGTCAACCAGAAAGAAACAAATAAGCCATGAATTGAATGTTTATAGCATAAAACCGATCATATAAGCTCGCCTTTAATCGATGATCCTTGAACAGGAGCAAGACAATGATTGCAGTAAGACCCAGTGAAGCACGCGGACCGGCTGACCACGGCTGGTTGCAAAGTCGTCACAGTTTTTCCTTTGGCAGTTATTACGATCCCGGGCACATGGGCGTGTCCGCGCTGCGCGTCATCAACGACGACAAGGTTGCCCCGGGAGCCGGATTCGCGCCGCATTCGCACCAGGACATGGAAATCATCAGCTACGTCAAGAAAGGCATGATCGAACACAAGGACAGCATGGGTAATACCGAGCGCCTGCCACCGGGTGAATTTCAGCTGATGACGGCCGGCACCGGTGTGACGCACAGCGAGTACAACCCGTCGAACACCGAGGGGCTGGAATTTCTGCAAATCTGGATTCAACCGAATGTGCTCGGCATCGAGCCCGGCTACCAGCAAAAGCGCTTCGACCCGCAGCCAGGGCTGCAGCTCATTGCCTCGCCGGATGCTCGTGACGGCTCGTTGCGGTTGCACCAGGACGCGAGTCTATACAGGCTCTGGCTGCAAACGGATGAGGCTGCAGGCCATGCGCTGGCCGCGCAACGCACAGCCTACCTGCACGTGGTCTCCGGTGCGATCGAGGTGAACGGGGAAACGCTCGGGGAAGGCGATGGCGCGACCGTCAGCGATGTGGCTGAAATCCATTTTTCCGCACTGCAGGAGAGCGAAGCCCTGCTGTTTGATTTGCCCTGACGCCGGCTCCATGGCGCCGGCATTTACCACCAATCCTGCCCGGGGTTCGATTCCGGGCAGGGTGACTGCTGCCGGTTACAGCTGGCTTTTGTTTAACAGGCTTTTGCCCTGTTCGTCGATGATCTGCTGCGCCTTGCTAATGGCGTGATTTACCGCGGAACCCGGATCGGAGCTCTGGTCCGCACGAATGAAGCGTACGCGCCTGACCTCACCATCGACCTCGCCGCTGATAAAGCCGGCGGTGCGATATTTGCCATCTTCGTGGATTGGCGCCGCCTCGATTGAAAAGCCCTTGTAATCGACTGGTTCGGCCGGCTGTGGTTGCCCGCCGCCCAGGTCACCGAGCAGTGATTTGAAGAATTTGCCGAGCCCCATAGTGCTTTCCTGTTTATTGCCGCGGGCCGGTATCATAGCAAAGCTATGCAGGTGATGACCAAGTATGACGCATAAATTAATGGCTATTGCAGGTGCTGATCCTGCCATATCTGGTAGATCCGGTCGGGCCATTTCGACTGGAAATAGGCAATCAGCGCGAGCACCTGCTGGTCGTCGAGCCGGTCGCCGAAGCCCGGCATGACGCCGCCCAGCTGCTGTCCGCCCTGCTTGATCGAACGCGCCAGTTGCGCAATGGAGTGATGCCAGGCGTGGGCGCTACCGTCGAGCGGGGGCGGTGGATAGTTCCCGTTTGCGTCGGTTTTCTTCCACTCGCGGGTGCCTTCGGCGTTAGCGCCATGGCAGACCGCGCAGTGTTGCTGGAACAGGCCGGCACCGGTGCTGACCAGCTTGTCGTCGAACCAGCGATCCGCGGCATTCGCCGGCAGGCCGGGCAACCAGGCCAGTAATAGCATTGCAGTCAGCGCTGATCTCATGGTTCAACCATTTTTTAAATACGCTATGTTATCGGTTGTAGCAGCTACAGGGTCAATATTCCGATGCCATTTTCGCATAGACTCTGTAATAATTACAGGGTTTAGCCTGTGGCCAATGCTGCAGGCGCTTCGTCTGGAGGTATTGCACATGTTGACCCGGGGTAAGCTGGCCGCGCAAACCGGCTGTAACATCGAAACCATTCGCTACTATGAGACAACCGGACTGCTGCCAGCCCCGGCGCGCACCGCCGCGGGTTATCGCTCCTACAGCGACGACCACCTGCGTCGCCTGCATTTCATTCAGCGCGCCAGATCGCTTGGTTTCGCCAACGACCAGATTCGCGAATTGCTCGACCTGAGCAACAGCGGTACAGACCACACGCGGGCCGAGGTGAAGGCGCTAACCGAGGCCCATATCGATGCCATTTCGCACAAGATCGCGGATCTGCAACGCATCAAGCGCAGCCTCAGCCAGATTTCCTCGTCCTGTGACGGTTCCGAGCGCGGCGCCGACACCTGCCCGATTATCGTATCTTTGTTCGATGAAGACTGAGCCGGGCCGGTAGGGCTCAGACCGTGGCAGGTGGGTTGCCGCTGAAGTTCTCGATTCGCTGTACGCGGCTGACGACACGGCCATCGGCGTGCAGTTCGAGTTCGCGATAGCCCGGCGCCAGCGCGTCCAGCGCAAATGTTTTGCTGCCCGGTTTGAACTGGATGCAGGTGGAAGGCGTTGACATCCAGTGGATGCCGTCGATGCACTGATCCAACTGCTGGTGAACGTGTCCCCACAGGACCGCCCTGACACTGGACCTGGATTTGACGATATCGGCAAGTTGCTGCGCAGGTTGCAGGCCGAGCTGATCGATCCACTCGCTGCCGGCCGGCAGCGCCTGGTGATGCAGGCAAACCAGCGCGTGAGGCTGCCGCTGTGCTGCCAGCGAGGTTTCGAGGAAATCTATCTGCCCGGGTGCAAGCCTGCCACCGGTCTCACCCGGTATGGTCGAGTCCAGCAGTATGATCAGCCAGTTTCCGATCTCAATCTGTTTCGCCGGCGAAATCATTTCGCCGCGCAGTAACTCCTGCATCAGGCCGGGATCGTCGTGATTGCCCGGTAGCCAGAACACCGGCAGCCGCATGCTGTCGAGGCGGTCCGCCAGGTACTGGTAAGACGTGGCCGATCCGTCCTGCGACAGGTCACCGGTCGCCAGCAACAGATCGAACTCTTTCCGGCTGCTATCGATAGCGTGGCACACGGCTTCGAAACTGCTGCGCGTATTCATGCCGCGCAGGCAGTCGTCGGCGTTGGCCAGGATATGGCAGTCGGTCACCTGCGCCAGGCGCAGAATCGAGTCGTTCCCCGGCTGTAGTACCACGCGCCCGGTTTCGGTGCCTGGTTGCATGCTGTTGTTCCTCAGAGTTGTCGTTGAATCGCTGCGCTCTGCGCAGAAGTGGGGCTGACCATAGCAATTATGGCCTTGTCGAACAATCCCGGTATTGCCGGTAGAGGCGGCAATCGAGCCGTTGCGAAGCAGGCCTCGGACTCGCGGCCGGTTGTCGCTATAATCGCGTTACCTGCCAGGCCCTAACGATGCCTGTGCAAAACGCACAGGCGGGCCTGCAACCAACCCGGGGAAATCAGTGACTGACAGCGCTACCAGGTTTCGCTTTATTCCGTTTCGCCGCCAGGACGTCGTCGAAATGTGCCTGCGCGACAAAAAGTCGAGCCTGGTGGAGGCGGACTTCCGCCAACTCGCGCATATGCTCGCGCAGATTTTTCACTTCGAGTTTCACCGTGTGATCGAAGCGCTGAAGCACAGCTATGCCGGACTGGATCCGGACAGCGACACGCGCCGCCTCGATCTCGACGGCGACCAGGACCAGCAAGCTTTCGTCGACCTGCTCGATAAACTGCTGGAAAAGGCGAACTACGAGCGCGTCAGTGAAGCCGAACTGAACCAGGCGCTGAATGAATCCTCGCTGTTCAAGATTCGCCTGCAGGTGGATTTCGACGATTTTGCCGAGGTTTCGTTGTTTGCGCGCGGCCAGTCACAGCGCAGCGAACAGCTGCCGGTCTGGTTTGGCCTGGGTTCGCGCCGCGTCGATTTTATCAACTACGAGCGCGTCGTGGTTTACCTTAAATTCCGCGACGATTACGAACCAGCAAGCCGGGAACAGAACCATTGTCGCGCCGGCGCGACCCTGCTCAAGCTGTTTCGCAACGTGCCGCGCGCGGATCTGGAGATGCTTTTTCCGAACACGCGCGTGCGCATGCGCCTGGTCGATAAATTCCTGATCGGCGTGCCGGCGCTGGTCAGCGGGGGCGTCATACTGACCACGAAGCTGGGTGCGTCACTGGTGTTGCTGGGCTCCCTGTTCGGCTACTGGCTTGGCTTGCACAGCCAGCCAACCGAGCTCAACCAGGCGCGTATCATGGTATTGCTGGCCGGCGCCGTGGCGCTTGGTGGCTACCTGTGGAAGCAGTTCAGCAATTTCAAGAATCGCAAAATTCGCTTCATGCAGGCGCTTACATTGAACCTGTATTTCAAAAACCTGGATAACAACGCGGGCGTTTTTCATCGGCTTGCCGACGATGCCGAAGAGGAGGAAACCAAGGAAGCCTTGCTCGCCTACTACTTCCTGCTGATGAGTCCTACGCCGATCGAACCGGCCGAACTCGATCGACGCATCGAATCCTGGTTTGCCGAGCAATGGGATTGCGCGGTCGATTTCGAAATCCCGGATGCGCTGCAAAAGTTGCATGCGTTGGGACTGGTCGAGGAAAATGACGGGCTTGTCAGCGCTGTCGCTATCAAGCAGGCTATCGCGGCGCTGGATCAGCGCTGGGATAATTATTTCGTCCCTGAAAATTAAATTGGGATAACATCGCGGGCATGGAGTGTGGGGAGGTGGCATGTACATTCGAGTAGCGGCGGACGGGGAATTGTCATTGCAGGAAAGCGATAACCTGCGCGCCTTCTCGATTCGCGAGGACAGTCGTGGTGACGCGGCCAGGCGGCTCGCACATATCGCGAGCCTGGCGGAGGATAATCATTACTGGCTGGATGCCGATGCCGTGCTGGAACTGTCCGGGCGCAAGCTTGACCAAAGCTGGGTGAGCGCCTACTGGGATATGCTCGCAAGCGTGGCGGCATTTGGTTACTACGACGAGGCAAACAAGCGAGTGAAAGCGCACGTGGAACACAATGACAAGGGCTAGCCTGTTACTGCTGTGCCTGTTGCTGTCGACGGGTTGTGCCAGCATGGTCAGTTCGGCGACCGCGCAGATGGCGGACAATATCACCCTGGCGATTCAGAACCAGGATGACCCGGAAACGGTGCGTGAGGGCGCCCCGGCCTACCTGTTGATGATCGACGGCCTGATCGAAGGCGATCCGGAGAGCGAGGATTTGCTGCTCGCCGGTTCCAGGCTCTACGGCTCCTACGCCTCTGCTTTCATCGAGGACGAAGCGCGTGCGCAACGCCTGTCGAACAAATCGCTGGACTACGCCCGCCGCGCCCTGTGTATCGACGTAGTCAGCGTTTGCGAAGCCAGCTCCGGCAAGCTGGATCAGTTTGAAGCCAGCCTTGCGGCGACTTCAGCTGGCGATTTGAAGGCCATCTACGCCTACGCCGTGGCCTGGGCTGGCTGGATCCAGGTCAATCCCGGCGACTGGAATGCCGTCGCTGACCTGAGCAAGGTAACCGCCCTGTTCGAGCGCTGCCTGCAGCTCGATGAAAGCTATGACGGCGGCGGCGCGCATTTGTATCTTGGCGTGATCAAGTCGTTGCTGCCCGCGGCGCTCGGCGGTAAGCCGGAACAGGCGCGGGCGCATTTCGAGCGTGCTCGTGAGCTGTCCGCAGGTGAAAACCTGATGGTCAACGTGTTGATGGCCAGGCACTACGCGCGCGCGGTCTATGACCAGGAACTTCACGACCAGTTGCTGACCGAAGTACAGAGTGCCAGGGCCGACTATACGGGCTACACGTTGATAAATACCCTGGCGAAGATTCAGGCGAAGCAGTTGCTCGCAGAATCGGCCGAATTCTTTTGAGCGAAACTAAACTGCCAGCGCCGGTTCCAAGTACTGATATCGAGACATAATCAATGAATAACGCAGTAAAGATCATCGCCATCGCCTTGCTGTCGCTGCTCCTCAGCAGTCCCGCCAGCGCGAAGACCTTGAAGTTCGCCACACTGGCGCCGGCCGGCACTACCTGGATGAAAGAGATGCAGGAAGGTGCGGACCGGGTAGAGCAGCGCAGCGACGGTCGCGTCAAGCTCAAGTTTTATCCGGGCGGCGTCATGGGTAACGATCAGAGTGTGCATCGCAAGATCAAGATCGGGCAACTTCACGGTGGCGCCTTTACCCAGGCAGGCCTGGCGCATGCCAGTACCACCAGTATCCAGGCCCTGGGTCTGCCGATGCTGTTCCGCTCGCTGGCAGAGGTCAGCTATGTTCGCGAGCGCATGGATCCCGTGTTGAAGCGGGAAGTGGAAGCGAGTGGTTTCGTCGTGCTGGGTATCTCCGAAGGCGGTTTTGCACGTATCCTGTCGAAGCAGCCGATGCAGGACCTGGATGCGTTGCGTGCCAGCAAGGTGTGGGTGCCGGAGGGTGACGATGTCGGCCTGACGGTATTCAAGGACCTCGGAATCACGCCGATATCGCTGCCGATATCCGATGTTTTCACCGGCTTGCAGACCGGGCTGATCGAGACGGTGCCGGTGAACCCGACCTCCGCCATCGCCTTTCAGTGGCACTCCAGCACGTCCTATATGACCGACGTGCCGATTACCTTCCTGGTGGGCATACTGGCGATCGAGAAAGCCGTGTTTGACAAGTTGGCGCCGCAGGACCAGGCCGTCCTGCGCGAGGAAATGGGCGCGGTGTTCAAGCGCCTCGACGAGCTGAACCGGGCGGATAACGAGGCCGCGTTGGCCGCCTTGCAGCAACAGGGTATTGAATTTGTCACGCCGAAACCCGGCGAAGTCGAGCGTTGGCGGGAAATATCGGATCGCTCGATCGACACGATGGTCGAATCCGGGGTAATTTCGGCGGGTATCGTCGAGCAGCTCAGATCCCTGCTGCGAGAGTTTCGCAACAAGCCCTGAACGATGCGGCAGTGGATCCACAGACTGCATCGCCTCGAGGACGGATTGCTGGCGTTGTTACTGGCGACGATGATCGTTCTCGCCGGCACGCAGATCCTGCTGCGCAACCTGTTCGATTCGGGTTTTGTCTGGATTGATCCGCTGCTGCGGGTAATGCTGCTGTGGCTGGGTCTGCTTGGCGCGACCGTGGCTGCGCGCTACAACAAGCACATCCGTATCGACCTGCTGGCGAGGCGCTTCAAGCGCAATACGGACCGCCTGCTGCAGGCGGTCGTCGGCCAGGTCAGCGCCTGGACCTGCCTGGTCATCGCCTGGTTCGGTATGGACTGGATTCGGCTCGACTACGAAGATGGCATCAGCAGTATGGTCGGTGTACCGGCCTGGTCGCTGGAAATTGCCGTACCGCTGGCATTCGCCCTGATCGGGTTCCGCTACCTGCTGCTGTCCTGTACCTGGGCGCGCCGTTACCGCCTGCACAGATTAGTCGAGCGCAGACGCGCAACATGAGCCTGGCCGCACCCCTGCTATTGTTGCTGGCGATCCTGCGCACGCCGCTGTTTGTGGTCATCGCGCTCAGCGCCATGTTCGGCTTTTACAGTCAGGAAGTGCCCCTGTCGGTGATCAGTATCGAGGTCTACCGGCTTGCGGAAATGCCGGTGTTGATCGCCATCCCGTTGTTTACCTTCGCCGGTTACCTGCTCGGTGAGGGCAATGCCTCGACGCGGCTGGTGAACCTGACCAATAGCCTGCTTGGCTGGATGCCGGGCGGTCTCGCCATTGTCGCTATCTTTGCCTGCGCGTTGTTTACCGCGTTTACCGGCGCCTCCGGCATTACCATCGTCGCGCTCGGCGGGCTGCTGTACCCGGCCCTGAAGCAGGCTGGCTACCTGGAGAACTTCAATCTCGGCCTGCTCACCAGTTCCGGCAGCCTCGGCCTGTTGTTCGCGCCGTCGCTGCCGTTGATCCTGTATGGCGTCGTTGCCCAGCAAATGGATATCGGTCAGTCCATCAGCATCAGCGACCTGTTTCTCGCCGGCATCTTGCCCGGCCTGCTGATGCTGGTGATCCTGTCGGCCTATTCGATGCTGCAGCCGCGAGACCGCTCGCGCCGCGAATCTTTCGATAAGGCGGCCGCGCTCGTGGCAATTCGCGCTGCGAAATGGGACATACCGCTGCCCTTCCTGGTGCTCGGAGGTATCTACGGCGGATATTTTGCGGTTTCCGAGGCCGCCGCGGTGACGGCGATTTACGTGCTCGTGGTAGAAATGCTGATCATCCGCGACCTGAAGTTTGTCGATCTGCCCCGTATCATGCGTGAAGCGATGATGCTGGTCGGCGGCATCATGATCATCGTCGGTGTGTCACTGGCCTCGACCAACTACCTGATCGACGCGGAAGTGCCGACGCGGATGTTTGCCTTCATCCAGTCGCACATCGATGAAAAGCTGACCTTCCTGATCTTGCTGAACCTGTTCCTGCTCGCGCTTGGCATGATGCTCGACATCTTTTCCGCGATTGTCATCATCGTGCCCATCATCCTGCCGATTGCGGTTGGCTACGGCGTGCACCCGGTACATCTCGGCATTATTTTTCTGGCCAACATGCAGCTTGGCTACTTCACGCCGCCTGTGGGCATGAACCTGTTCATCGCCAGCTACCGTTTCGACAAGCCGGTCATGACCCTGTACCGGGCGACTATTCCATTTTTCCTGGTGTTGCTGGTGGCGGTAATTGTCATTACCTACTGGCCTGCGCTCAGCCTGTCACTGCTGCCTGATTGAGCGTATTTCCGGCTCAGCCGCCGATGTCGATGACGATCTTGCCGCAGCTGCTGCCGGCATCGAGATGCTGGTGCGCTGCGCAGATGTCGTCGAGATCGAAGCGGCTGTCGATACATACCTGTAACTTCCCCTGTGCCAGCAGCTGCAGGCCCTGCGCCACGATCCCGGCCTGGTGATCGAGTCGCTGTTGCATGGCCAGTATCATGGGCGTCAGCATCATGACATTGTGGATGGTCAGGTTGTTGACGTAGGCGGTCTCGTCGGCGTCGTCCCCGGGCGTACCCATCAGTGTCACCAGTCGGCCATAGGGCGCCATGGCGGCAATCGTCTGCTTGAATATTTCCGGCCCCAGGTTGTCGAGCGCCACGTCGATACCGCGGTCGTGCGTCCACCCGCGCGTAACCTCGACGAAGTCTTCGCCGCGATAGGCTATCGCCCGATCCGCGCCAAGCCGGGTCACCAGGTCGATTTTTGCTTCGCTGCTCACGGTCGTCGCGACCCGGGCGCCCAGCTCGACAGCCAGCTGCACGGCGATATGCCCGGTACCACCGGCGCCGGCATGGATCAGCACGGAATCGCCGCTAGCCACCCCGGCCCTTTCCTGTAGCGACTCCCAGGCGGTAATGAACACCAGCGGCAGGGCCGCGGCCGTGGCATCGTCGACCGCGTCGGGCACGAGCGCCAGCTGCGTTTCCGGCACCACGGCGAATTCGGCATAGGTGCCGAAGCGGCCACCGATGCCGCCGTTGCAGAAACACACCCGCTGGCCCGGTTTTACGCGGCTGACACTGGCGCCAACCTGTTCGACGACGCCGGCGCCATCATGGCCGAGGATGACCTCCGCGCCATCGTCGATGTAAGGTCCGAAGGCGCGAAAGTAAGCATCGGCAGGGTTCAGCGCCGCCGCCCGCAGGCGCACCAGCACATCGCCTTCGCCGGCGGGCCAGGGCATGTCGACCTGGCGAAATTGCAGCGCTTCGGGGCCGCCAGGTTGTTGCAGCACGACGGCTTTCATCTTTTTACTCATGACTGGATTCCTGCTCTGCAGATAGCTTTGGTTGTGTTGGTAGCGTCATAGTTTACCCCTCCTGCCGCGACGATACGAAACCTTTCGCGGGCGCAAAATGGAGTCCCGTCACGCGATCAGCCAGGGCGTGCCGCATTACCTCAGGGGCGAAAGTAGCGGAAGCAGTCGGGTTTGATGATTTCCCAGCCGCGCTCGAGTATGTCGAGAATGGTTTGCGGCAATGGCGAGCTTGCGCAGGCCGCCATGTTCTGATCCAGATGGTCGATCGAGCTTGCGCCAAGAATAATGCCGTCGCCGTGCTCGGCCTGCATGCATGAGTGATGCGTCAGCCAGCCCATTGCGACTTCGACCGGTGTTACCGCGCTGCTGTCACAGGCCCGCTGCAATTCGCGCAGCACGTCGAAGTATTCCCGTTTCCAGTAGCGCTCGACATAGCCGCGTTCAGGCTTAAAGCGACCGGCGTCGGGCAGCTGATCGAGCGAGCGGTGCTTGCCGGTGAGCAGCCCGCCGGCGAGCGGGTTGTAGGCATAAAAACGCATGCCGTAGTTGCGCAGGCAGGGAAACAGCTCGCGCTCGACGTCACGCGTCAGCGCGTTGTACATGCCCTGGTAGACCTCGGGCTCCATCCAGCCGTGGCGGCGGCACAGTTCGACCACTTCCGCCACTTGCCAGGAGGCGTAGTTGCTGAGGCCAAAGTGGCGGAACTTGCCCTGTTGATACAATTCGAAACAGGCTTGCAGGGTCGCTTCGATGGGGGTGTCGAGGTCGGGCGAGTGCAGGTACAGCAGGTCGATACTGTCGCGGCCGAGGCGCTGCAGAATCTCACCGAACTGGCGTTGCACTTCGGCAGGTTGCAGCCCGCCGTCGTTCCACGGGTTGACCTTGGAAGCAACAAACCAGTCGGGGTTGTTCGTATCCCGGAAAATTCGCCCCAGCATTTCCTCGGTTCGACCCTTGCAATAGGTGTGCGCGGTGTCGAGCTCGTGATGTCCGGCCTCGTGAAAGCGGTTCAGCAGTATTTCCGCGCTGGCCTGGTCGACCTGGTCGCCAAACGTCATGGTGCCGAGGATTTGTTTCATGGTGAGTCCTGTTGCTGTAATCGGGTGATATCCACCAGCGTGGTGTGCGCGCTGCTGCCCTGGCCGATGCGCGATGTGCCGATATCGCGTGTCAGGATGTTCGGGTTGCCCTGAGCATCGGTGCCGTCGTCACCGGGTTGCAACCAGGCGCCGGTCGGCAGCGATACCACCCCGGGCATGATATCGCTGCTCACGTGGGCCCGCGCACGGCAGGCGCCGCGCTCGTTGTAGACCCTGACCAGGTCACCATCCTGGAGATCGCGCGCCGCCGCGTCGGCCGGGTTGATTTCGATCGCCCCGGGGCGATTTCCGGGCAGGTCGGCGAGCGCCGGTTCCATCTGGCTGTGCAGCTTGTCTCCCGGCTGTGGCGATACCAGGTGCAGCGGATAGCGCTTTGCCAGCTCCGCACCCAAAAACTCTTCGGGAGGGATCCAGCAGGGATGGCCCGGGCACTCGGGGTAGCCGAAACCGGCGATGGTTTCGGAAAAGATCTCGATGCGGCCGGAGGGTGTCGCCAGCGGCGCTGCCCGCGGATCCATACGAAACTCGGCAAAGGGCACTTCAGCATGTTGCGCGCCACGCAACGGCAGGTCGATCCAGTTGCGCCGGCGCAATTCGTCGAAATCAGGCAACTCGATTCCCTGTACGGTTGAATGCTCGCAGAATTCGTTGTACATGTGCCGCAACCATTGCTCGGTATTGCGCCCCAGGGAATATTCTGGCTCGAGGCCCATGCGTTGGGCGAGATCGGTAAAGATGTCGAAATCGTCACGCGCTGCGCCAACCGGATCGATCAGTTTCGGCATGTGAAACAGGTAGGAGTCTCCCATCGCACGCCCGAGGTCCTCGCGTTCATAGGGCGTTGTCGCCGGCAAGACGATATCGGCGCGTTGCGCGGTCGCGGTCCACCAGGGTTCATGCACGATGATGGTTTCCGGCTGTTGAAACGCCTGCTGCAGGCGGTTCAGGTCCTGGTGGTGGTGGAACGGATTGCCGCCACACCAGTACACCAGGCGAATATCGGGGTAATGCCGATGCTCGCCATTGAAGTCGTAGGGCGCGCCCGGATTCAGCAGCATATCGGCGATGCGCGCGACCGGAATGGAATCCTTGACCGGGTTTTCGCCCTGCGGAAAAGTCAGTCCCTCGAGTCGTTTCACCGCAACCCCGACCGCACCGATGGCGCCGTAGCCGTAGCCAATGCCGCCACCGGGCAGGCCGATCTGCCCCAGCATGGCCGCCAGCGTGGCGGCCATCCAGTAAGGCTGTTCGCCGTGTTGCCCGCGCTGTAGAGACCAGGCTACCGTGATCAGGGTTCGCGTGGCCGCCATACTGCGCGCGAGCTGGCGCAGGGTAACCGCGTCGATACCGCAGATTGCGGCCGCCCAGTCGACCGACTTGGCGACGCCGTCGGTCTCGCCCAGCAGGTAGGCGCGAAAACGGTCGTAGCCGGTGCTGCAGCGCGCGATGAAGTCGACATCGACCAGGCTTTCCGTTTCCAGCGTATGCGCGAGGCCGAGCATCAGCGCGGTATCGGTACCTGGAATTACCGGGAGCCATTCCGCGCCCGCAGGCGAATCGGTGATTTGCGGGCTGATGTTGATGCGGCGCATGCCGCTGCGCTCGAATTCGCGAAACCAGCCGTCGGTCTCGTGATGGGTCACGCCACCCATGCTGACCTGCGAGTTCTTCGGGTTGATGCCGCCGAACATCACCAGGGTCTGCGTGTGCGCGGCGATGGTTGGCCAGCTGTTCTGTACGGAGCGATACATCTTCAGGAAGTTGATGCCGAACACGTGTGGAATGATCGCCTGTGCAGCGGCGGTACTGTAACTGGCTACCGAGGATACATAGCCACCACCGACATTGAGGAAACGGTGCAGTTGACCGAGCGCGTGATGAAACCGGCCGGCACTCGCCCAGCCGTAGGAACCGCCGAAGATCGAGCCATTGCCGTGCTCGGCGATGACTCTTTGCAATTCGGCCGCGGTAATGTCGAGCGCTTCGTCCCAGGGAAGCTCGACAAATTCGTCGGCGCCGCGGCGCGAGCGCGCGCGCTCGCCGCCATCGAGCCAGCCGCGTCGAAACGATGGCCGCGCGACGCGGGTTTTGTGATGCACGGCCGCGGGCAGGGCCGAGGCAATCGACGACGGGTAGGGGTCGTCCTCGAACACCTCGGTCGCGACAATACGGTTGCCTTCCGTAATAACGCGGAACGCGCCCCAGTGGCTGGTGGTTACACGGCTTTTCGAGCGTGATGTCATGGCTGGCGCAGCCCCTGGCGGCAATTTCAGTGACCCGGAATAGTACCCGATTCCGCGCCTTGATTAGAGTTAAATCTGGAGTCGGCTGCTGATACAGCGGCTGTGTCAGCGTGCAGGCCCAACCGCTGCGGGATTAAGGCTACCCGCGTGATCCGGACTGCTTCAGCACCGTGGGAAAGCCGCTGGGTTTTTTATGATGTGCCGGCTTCGGGCCCTGGTGGCCGTGCCGGTAGCCGCGCCGATGATGCCTACGCTTGTAGTAGATGCCCACGTAGCGCTTCGATTCCGCTTCGACCTGCACCGGCCTTTTGCTGTTTTCTATGGAAGCGCTGATCGCGGCACGCTGCAGCTCGAACTGGCGCCGCTGCAGGCCCTCCTGGCTCATTCGCTGCCATTGGTTGGCGATCGAATAGTAATCGTCGGGCTTGCTGGCGGAGCTGGCCGTGCCGTCTCGGCCCGTGTCGATATCGAGTTGCGTAGTCTGAATTGTCGCGCTGGCGGGTGGTCGATCGGAGTAATGCGTGACACCCCTCGCGTCAACCCACTTGTGAATGGCATCCGCCTGCGCGCAACTGAAAGCGGCGCTCGCCAGTAGTACCGCGGTCACTAGTATTGGCAGTGGGTTCATGGTTTCTCCGTGGTCCTGCAATTGGACCCTGTGTGCTTGTTTCCCAGTTTCTGTGTCGTTAACAGGCTGGCCGGCCCCGGTATCTAATTACTCCAGGTCGCTAGCGCAACTGGCTATCCTTGCTACCGCGCCGATTGATGCCGCCTCGCGCTGCCTGCGCTTCATCGAAAGCCTGCTGGCAGTTGATACAGCGGCTGACGCCGGCGATTGCCGCGCGCCGCGCTTGCGGGATCGCTTCGCCGCACTCCTCGCAATGGCTCAGGCTCTCGCCTTTCGGCAGGCGGCCACGTGCCTTTTCCACCGCGTCCGCCACGCTGGCGTCGATCTGATCCTGTACGGCGCCGTCGCGCGCCCAGCCGGTTGCCATCGTTTGCTCCTGGTTTACCAATGGATTCCTATTTTGCACGCATGCCGGGTGCGATTCAAATCGGCTCGGCAATCTCGATTGCTGCGTTGCGCGCCTCGATGTCGGCACCTGCCGCGAGCAGGATGTCTTCGCGAAATCGCGCCGCGACCAGTTGTACGCCCATCGGTGAGTTGCCGGTCGAGGTTGCCACGGACATGCCGGGCATGCCCATCAGTGGCAGCGCGATCTGCGTCATTTGCGCTTCCAGCACGCGTTTGAACGATTGCGCCGATTCCACGTCGAGCAGGTCGGGAAACGGCGCTTCGGCTGAAACCGGACACAGCAGTAGCGGGTATTCGCTCAGGAAAATCTGCCATTCGCGTGCCAGTCGCAGGCGCTGCTGCAAGGCGTCCATGAGACTTTTGAGGCTGGGGACAGGGCAGTTCTCCCGCAGTTGAGCGTAGACGAAGTTGGCGTCCGGGTCGTCTTCCTGGCGCACCGCGGCGCCACCGTTGTAATGGTACTCGGACATCCACAGCAACAGCTGTAGCGACATGGCCTCGCGCATGGGCGGGGGGTCACGTTCGACGACTTCCCAGCCGGCGTCGCGTAACTGGTTTGCCGCGAGCTGCAGCGCGGCTTCGACCTCGCTGCTGATGGCGAGACCGTCGGGCGCCATGCACAGCGCCACGCGCCTGTCATATGCGCCCTGGTCGAAGGCTACCGGCACCCACCAGGGGTCCAGGTTACTGGCCGCGGACATTGCCTCGAGACCGAGTTGCAGGTCAGCGATGCTGCGCGCAATCGGGCCGGACACCGCAGTCAATTGCGCGCCGATGTGGCGGTCGGGCAGGGAGAGATTGACCGCGGGCACCCGCCCGAGCGTAGGTCGCAAGCCGTGCAGGCCGCAGGCGTAGGCGGGGTAGCGAATGGAACCGGCGATGTCGGTGCCGTGACCAATGGCGCAAATACCGGCCGCGACTGCCGCAGCCGCGCCACCCGAAGATCCGCCGGGGGTGAGCGCGGAGTTGCGCGGATTCAGGGTATGACCGTGCAGTGAATTGCGTGTGAACCAGCGCATCGAGAAAGCCGGGGTGTTGCTGCGACCGACGATAATGGCGCCGGCGTTGCGCAGGTTGCTGACGACGGGGCTGTCCTGTCGGGCGATATGATCCCGCTGTATGCGGATGCCGTTGGTATTCGGCCAGCCCTGCTGATCGATATTGACCTTGATGGTTACCGGCACACCGGCGAGCGCTCCCACGGGTTTGCCCGCGGCGATGCGTTTGTCGACGGCGCCCGCCGCCGCCAGTGCCTCGTCCCCCAGGTCCTGCACGACCGCGTTGAGCGCTGGATTGACCGCCTGCATTCGCTGCAGGCTGGCCTCGGTGACGCTGCTTGCCGACAGCTCGCCGGCGGCAACGCGTGTTGCGATTTCGGTTGCGTTCAAACGCCACAGTTCAGTCATGTCTTGTCCCCGCTGGTCAGGCGCCAGTATAAATCAGTTATATTCGGCTCGCGGCTATATTATGCTTGGTCGCACCATGCTGCAAAATCCTCATACACACGCGCCGCTTCCCGGGGTACTGGAAAAGCTGCGCAAAGCGGCCGCGATCGACTTCGAACGGGCCCATCCGATACCGGCGGAGGTCAACCATTCGCTCGCCTTTCACGCTCTCGAGCAGGCGGCTATCTTTCAGCAGGAATGGATCTGTGTCGGCCGCGCCGACGAGATTCCCGCGGTCGGTGATTTCCTCACCCATGAAATTGCGGCGGTGCCGGTATTGGTGGTGCGCCAGGCCGACGGCGAAGTTCGCGCCTTCGTGAACGCCTGTGCCCATCGTTTTGCCTGCCTGGTACCTGCGACCAGGGGTTCCGCAAAGCGCTTCACCTGTCGTTACCATGCCTGGAGTTACGATTGCACGGGCGAGTTGCTGCGTGCTCCGCACATGCAGATGCAGCCGGATTTCGATCCGGCCGAGCATCGATTGTGCGCCTTAAAGGTGGCGTGCTGGGAAGGATTCGTTTACGTCACGCTGGCGCAACAACCAGCCAAATCCCTGCCCGAGGCACTGGCGCCGCTGCGCGAAAACGTCGTTGGCCGTTACGACATGGCCTGCTACCAGACCCTGCTGCGGGAAACCATGGAATGGGATGCCAACTGGAAGAACCTGATCGAGAATTTCACCGAGAGTTATCACGTGCCGGTGGCGCATGGCAAAACGTTTGCGCAGCACTTGAAGCAGCCCGGGGATTACCTGTGTGGCGAGGACAGCGAACATTACTGCTACCACCGCGCCGCGCAGGCCGCGGACAGCGGTCGGGGCGCGGCCCATCCCGACAATGATCGACTCGCGGGTGACTGGCGCCGCATGATGATCGATTTCTGCGTCTTTCCCAACCACCTGGTGACGCTGATGCCGGATTACCTCTGGTATATCTCGGTGCAGCCGCTCGGAACCGGGCGCATGCGGGCAACCTGGGGCCTCGCGGTACCACCCGAAGTGCTGGCTGATATTGCCCCGGCCAGCCGCGCCGTCTGGTTGGCCGAATTTCGGCAGTATTTGCAGGTCGCCAACAACGAGGACAAGGCCCTGGTCGAGGCCCTGCATATTGGCAGCAGGTCGCCGCTGCTGCCGCAAGGCGCCTACCATCCAATCGAACGCAACCTGTGGCAATTCATGCGCTATCTGGCGCAGCGCTGTGCCGGCGTCGAGCAACAGGCGGGCTAGCGCCGTACCTGGCAGGTGATTTCAACCTTACTGCCGCCGAACAGATGCGGGGATTCGGTGGTGGTGCGGGCGGGATAAAGCTCGCCGGGAAAAAACTCGCGATAGGCCGCGTCCATGGCGTCGAAATCGCCGAGACTCGACAGATGGACTTCGACCTTGACCATGTTTTCCCGACGCAACTGCAGTTCATCGAGGATTTGGCCGATGGTATCGAGTACGGCCCGGGTCTCGGCGGCGACATCGCCGAGCACCTTTTCGCCGGCGGGGAAATCAGCCGCCACCAGACCGGCCAGGAATGCGTACCGGTCGTCCATGACGACCTGGCTGAAAGGCGCCCGCGATGCCGGAACGGCCGCAGGCTGGATACGGGTGATGATACCTTTAGCCGATGATGTTCGCGCCGATGATCAGGAAAATGCCAAGCGCGATGAACAGCAGAAAGGTGATCACCATGTGCCTGGTGGTGGTTTTATCGTCTTGATTCGGGTTCATGTTATGGTCCCCCTCAGGGATTTTATAAAGTAGTATATATTGCCGAAGCTCGAGTCAAATTGCCACCACGTATGAATACAGATAACTACGAAACCTTGCTGCTGGATAGCCCGGCTACGTTTGTGCTGCAAATCACCCTGAACCGGCCCGAAGTTGCCAACGCCTTCAATACGCAAATGGCGACCGAACTAATGCACTGCTTCGAGCAACTGGCACTCGAGCAGGTCGACTATCGCTGCGCCATCCTGACCGGTGCGGGCGACAGGGCGTTTTGTGCCGGCGGAGATCTGAAGGAACGCGACGGCATGAGCAATGCCGCGTGGACAGCACAGCATTTGATATACGAACGCATGATCCGTGCCGTGATCGATTGCCCGGTGCCCGTGATCGGCGCGGTCAACGGCGCGGCCTACGGTGGTGGCTGCGAGCTTGCCGCCGGGCTTGATTTCACCTACGCCGCAGAGCGCGCAAGATTCGCCATGACCGAAACCAGCCTCGGCATCATTCCGGGCGCTGGTGGCACCCAGACCCTGGCGCGGGCGCTGGGAGAACGCCGCGCCAAGGAACTGATCCTGTCGGCGCGGCCCTTCAGCGCCGACGAAGCGCTGCAGTGGGGTCTGGTCAACGCGGTATTTCCCGCTGACGAATTACTCGCGGAAACACTGAAGACCGCGCAGGCGATTGCCGCCAATGCACCGGTCGCGGTGCGCCAGGCCCGCCAGGCGATACATCGTGGCCTGCAGATGTCGATCGCTGACGGCCTGGCCTTCGAGATCGAAGCCTATCATCGCACCATTCCAACCGATGACCGGCTCGAGGGCGTCAGGGCATTCGTGGAAAAGCGCAAGCCTGAATTCAAGGGAGAATAAACAGCATGGCAGACGAAGTCATTCTTACCTGTGCCGTCAGCGGTGGACACAATAACCAGGGCCGGCACCCGGACTATCCGATTACGCCCGAGCACATCGCGCGTGACTGTATCGAAGCCGCCAAAGCGGGAGCTGCGATCGCGCACATACACGTGCGTGATCCTGAAACTGGCATGCGCTCGGGCGATCCCGCACTGTTTCGTGAAGTCGTCGAGCGCATTCGCGATTCCGGTAGCGAGGTGTTGATCAACCTGACCACCAGCGAAGGGGCACGCTTTGCGCCGGGCGAGGAGGACGCCGCCGTGGGCGGGCCGGGGACGACGCTGGTGCAACCGCTCGAGCGCTTGCGCCACGTCGAGGCACTGCGTCCCGATATCTGCACGCTGGACGTCGGCACGTTCAATTTCGGTGAGACCATTTTCGTGAATACACCGGCGCATCTGCGCATCATGGCAAAGCGTATCGGCGAACTCGGGGTCAAGCCGGAAATCGAAGTCTTCGAGCCCGGCCACATCATGTTCGCGCATCGCCTCATCGAGGAAGGCCTGATCGACTCGCCGCCAATGTTCCAGCTCTGCCTTGGCATTCCCCACGCGGCGCCGGCGACACCCGAGGTGTTCAACGTAATGAAAGGTTTACTTCCGGCGGGTGCCAACTGGAGCGCGTTCGGTATTTCGCGCATGGAGTTCGCCATCGTTGCCCAGGCCGCGAGCACCGGTGGTAATTGCCGCGTCGGCCTCGAGGACAACCTGTATCTCGACAAGGGCGAGTTCGCCACCAATGTACAACTGGTGGAGCGCGCGGTTCGCATCATTCGAGAAGTAGGTCGGGAACCGGCGACGCCTGCGCAGGCTGCCGCGAGGCTCGGCATAAAGCGTTGAAGCAGCGGGTTTAAGGAGGCGAGATGGCGAAGTTGTACCTGATCCGGCACGCACAGTCGGAGAATAATGCTATCTTCGATGGTAGCGGCAACGGCCAGCCCGGACGCGTGCCCGACCCGGAAATAACCGCCACCGGCCATCGGCAGGCAGAAGCCCTGGCGGCGCATCTGGCGCATCCCTCCGCGGAACCGCGCCAGCATCCGTTCCGGGCCAGCGACTCTGCGCAATTTGGCCTGACCCAGGTTTATTGCAGCCTGATGACGCGCTCGATCCTGACGGCGAATTATATCGCCGATGCCTGTGGACTCCGCCTGCAGGCGCTGGCCGATGTCTTCGAGAAGCACGGCATCTACGATGTGGATGCACAGGGTAACCTGCGGGGATTGCCGGGCCCGGGGCGGGATTATTTCGTCGACCGATTTCCGCAGCTTGGTCTGCCCGCTGAATTAAACGACGGCGGTTGGTGGAGTCGGCCGGCGGAGGACGAGTCTGCCTTTCTGCAGCGCATGCGCCAGGTGGTTGCCGACATGCGCCGGCGCCTGCAGGACAGCGACGACAACGTCGCGCTGGTGGCGCACGGCGATTTCATCGACCAGTTCATGAACGAATTGATGGGGGTGGTGCGCCACCAGCCGAATTACGACAATCACTGGGTGGCGAACTGGACTTTTCACAATACCTCGATCTCGCGGGTCGATTTCGTTGACGGCGCCCACAACGTGGTTTACCTGAACCGCATCGATCATTTGCCTAACGAACTGGTGACCTGGTGATTGCTTCGGGCCTTGCTCGAGACCAGGTGGAGAGCTAGCGTCGCGACGGTTACCTGTTTCCGCTCGCGGTCTTCAATACCGTCGATCTCGAATTATATGGGCGTATTCGCGAGGACCAGAGCCAGGCGCTCGGCGCCGGCGCCGCAAATGCACGCGGCTTATCGCGACTGAGCGCCCGCATCCAGCCAGGCGTCGAAAACCTGTTGCGGGCTGATGTTGCCGATATCGGCTTCGCCTGCCCGCGCCGCATCAGCGTAGCCCTGGATAATCCGCACCGGGGCGTGATCCGCAACCGGGCGAAATCGCTCCGGGCTCGCCTTGCCGAACAACACCACCAGGGGACAGTTCAGTGCCGCCGCGGCGTGCGCCGGGCCGGTATCCACGGAGATGCAGCTGTGCGCCAGGGTCAGCAGCGCCAGCAGACGTCGCAGCGGCAGTTCGTCGGCGACATTGTGCACGCGTTCGGGACTGGCACACAGCGATTTGATGGCGAGACACATGTCACTTTCGGCGGGGACGCCGCACAGCAGCACCGTGCTGTTCGGCAAATGCGCCGTGACCTGGTCGATCAGGCCCGCCCAGTTGCGCTCGTGCCAGTACTTGCTGTTGCTGGCGCGGTCGACGCGCCCGCGGCGGGTGGTGCGCTTGCTGCCGGCCTGGATACAGACCAGCTCCGAGCTGCCGCCCAGTCCGCGTTCGCGCAGCCAGTGGCGACACTCATCGACTTCGGCAGCGCTGACGAAAAGTTCGGTCGCCGGGGAAGGGTCGGCCAACGGTGCATGTGCAAAACCGGGCGGGCTCAGGTTGCCGAGACGCAGCCACCGGTCACAATAATGCTCTCCCGCCAGGGGCTCCAGGTCGAGTTCGTTGATGCTGTTGGCGCGCGTAATACCGGCGCGCTGCAGCAGGCGATAGGATTTCGGGCTGGTTTCGCAGATCCAGGTGAAGCGATGCTGCCGGTGTCGCAGGGTCCGCACCAGTTCGCGCTGGCTGCGATTGAACCAGTAAGGCGCGGAGCGCGAGTCGATGCTGTAGACGTCACGCACGTAGGGCATCTGCGCGAACAGTTTATGGTTCCAGCCACCGATGCCAACAACGTCACAGGGCAACCCGCTGCGCTGGTAGAGCTGCCGCAGCAGGGGCGTCAGCAACACCATGTCGCCGAGTGCGCCGAAGCGGCAAACCAGTGGATGCGAGTCAGGCATACCCGGTCCTTGCGGGAACGAACTTTGAGACTGTCATTGCCCGGTCAGCGGTCGAGGTCAGGTTAACGGTAATCCTGGTAGGACTTTTCTTCGACAATGTTCGACTTGAGGTGCAGGTTGACCTTCTTCTTGGCGTTGGCGCGCTCGTCGTTGGTCACGTAGACCGCCCGCGCCAGCTCGATGAAGCGTTCACCAAACCGCCGGTTGCGCTCCTCGTCACGAATGTCATCCTCGATTTCCCACAGCGCTTCGTTGATCGCTTTCAACTCGGCGCCCAGCGCACGAATTTCGGCGTCGTCGGCCACGGCTTCACGCCAAACCTTTTCCAGCATGTCGAGCTCGGTTTTCACATTGGCAACCTTCGTCGGATCGGCAATGCGTTCCGCCTTGATCTGCAGGATGGTGATCTTGTCGAGTAGCTCGCCCGGGGATATCGGTATCAGGATCTCGTTCATGTTCGGTCGGGTGCAGTTGGGAGGCCGGCCATATTAACCGTAGCGTGGCGCGGGCTCAACCAGAAACGTGCCTCAGTCCGGCGCGGTAACGGACTCCTGAACCTGCTTTCCGGGACCCAGTGGTTTCAGTTTTGCCAGCAGTACCGGCAACAGCGTCATGTCGGCCAGCAGTGCGACCACCATCGAGAAACCGGTGAGTATGCCAAAGTAAATGGTGGGTATGAAATTGGATAACGCCAGTATGGTGAAGCCCAGTGTGATGGTGATCGTGGTGTAGTACATGGCGCGGCCGATGCTGTCATGGCAGCGTCTCACGGTGGCCCAGTAGTCGCCGTCCGTGTTGAATTCTTCGATGAAGCGGTGGGTATAGTGAATGGTGTCATCTACCGCTATGCCGATGACGATGGCGGCGATGGTGATGGTCATGATATCGAGCGGGATGCCGAGCCAGCCCATCAGGCCGAGTACCTGCACCGCGGCGACGAGATTCGGCACAATGGCGATGCTGGCTATTTTAATGCTGCGGAAGGTCACGACAAACATCAGCATGATCACGATAAACACCACGCCCAGCGTCAGGATTTGCGAGCGGAACAGGCTTTGCAGCAGGTTGTTGTACAGCACCGCCATACCCGACACGGTAACCTGTTCGGGGTCGAGGTCGTAATCCTGGGTCAGGTCCGTGTAGATCCGCTCGATCAGTTGCTGGCGGCGCAGGTTCTTGTCCGATTCATAGAGCCGAATGCTGAAGCGCAGCTGGTTGCCGTCGGGTGACAGATAAGGCTCGATCAGGGCCTTCCTGACGTCTTCCGGCAGGCGCTTGTAGACCACCGCGAGCTTGAAGTCGGTGTAAGGCTTGCCATCGTTGAGCGATTCCAGCATGCGCATGCCGCTGTGCAGCGACAGTACCTTGCCGGTCTCGGGCAGGTCGTCGAGGTACTGGTGAAAGCGCGCCACGTCGCGCAGGCCGTCGCTGTTGAACCAGTAGCTGTTGGTGGTGATGTCGCCGTCCTCGAGCAGTTCTTCGTCCAGCAGTATCTCGTCCCTGGGTGCGTCGATAATGACATCCATCGGCGTGGTGCCGCCGAGCCGCTTGTCGATCAGCGTCATGCCCTGGTAGATCTCGGTGTTTTCCTTGTAGTAATCGATAAAGCGGTTCTCCACCGATAATTGCGGTATGCCGGTCAGGGCAGCGATCACCAGTGCCACGAAAATCGCCAGCGTGGCGCGGCTGTATCGCTGGATAAACGTCGCGATCGACGAGGTCAGGGTGCCGGTGACGTCGTGTTTGATACGGGTGTCCAGGCGCGGTAACAACATCAGCGCCGCCGGGAACAGCGTGAACGCGAGCACGAAGGAAACGCAGAGCCCGATCACCATCATCCAGCCGAAATCGATTACCGGCCGAATCCCGCTAACCAGTAACGAGCCAAAGGCGACCATGGTCGTAATCGCGGTGTAAAACCCCGGTGCGATCTTGCTGCGCACTGTTTCCCTGACCAGCTCGTACTGGTTGGCGTCGGGGAGCAGCGTGGCCACTTCGCGGTAGCGCACCACCAGGTGGATGATCAGCGACAATGTAATGATCAACAGCAGCGAAACGAAATTCGACGACACCACCGTGACCGGCCATTGCGCCCAGCCGAGGTAGCCCGTCATCGACAGCGCGCTGGTGATGCAGACCGCGAACGGCAGGATGACCCAGCGCGGATGCTGGAAGGACACCAGCAGGATGATCAGGATGAAAACAATCACACCGACGCCGAACACCTTCAGGTCGCTGCGGATGAAGTCGATCGAGTCGGAAGCGATCATCGGTACGCCGCCGAGATATAGCGTGGCCTCGCCGCGATGGCCATCCATGACCTTGCGCACCGCCGCGATGGTCTTTTCGACCTTTTCCTTCTCGGCCAGATTCTCGACCTTGATGCGCTCCGACAATTCAGCCAGGCGCTTGCTCGCATCCGGTACGGTTTTCACCTTGTCGTAGAGCTTGTCGCGGTTGTCGATCAGGTCGCGCAGGGTCTGGTTGACGACCAGGTTGACCTGTATCGCGGTGGTATCGCCCTGGCTGTTGACCACCAGGTTGCGGTACAACGGGCTTGAGCGAAACTCGCGTTCGGCCATCTGCAAGTTGACGTCGTCGCTTTCCAGCGTGCGCGCCTGGCGTGAAATCTCGGCCAGGGTCATCGGCGGGCTGTCGACCAGCGGCACGTCGAGCAGACTGACGACCGAATCGACCTGCTCGAGCTGGCTCAATTCCTCGCGCAGGCGCTTGATGTCGGCCAGTACCTCGGCGCTGAACAGCTCTTTTACCGGGCTGTAGGTGACGATCAGAAAGTCGTCGGAGCCGTAGCGCTCGCGCACGCCGCGGTAGTATTTCAGGCTGCTGTCGTTTTCCAGCACCAGCGAATCAGCGGACGCGTCCAGTTCGAAATCGGGGATATACAGCAGGAAGTAGACGATGACGATGCAAAGTGCGATCAGCGTCGCCAGCGGTTGCCGCAGTACTACGAAATTATAGGCCGATGAAAAGCTGGATAGCATGGTGCTACTCCCGGTTGGCGGATTCGTAGACGTGATTACTGAAACGACGATATCCCCAGTTGTACTGCTCCGGGAAACGTCGCACCCATTGCTCGATCTGCTCGTTCATGTAGCGCGCGCTTTCCTGTCGGTCGCCGGCCAGGCGGGTACGATCCAGCGACTCCAGGCGAAGGCCGAAGTTCCCCAGCGGCGAAGTGCGATAGACGATGGCGATGAACACCTCACAGTCTAGCTTGGCGCAAAGATTTTGCACCAGGGTCGATGTCGGTGCGCTCAAACCGAAGAAAGTGGACTCGGTTCGTACCTTGTTTTCCCGTGGCCTCTGATCGGGCAGGATTACGGCGCTGCCGCCGCGCTTGAGGCCGGTCAGCAACTGGCGCAGACCGTGTTTCTCGGTAGGCACCGGTATGCCACCGGTACGGGCGCGCGCCTGCTTGACGAAGGCATCGATGGACTTGTTTTTATGCTGCTTATACAGGTACATGACATTGATACGTTGACCCAGCCACACGGCCAGGGTTTCCCAGCTGCCCAGGTGCGGCAATAAAATAATGCGGCCACGCGTGCACGCGTCGAAACTGTCGCAGATCTCTACCTCGGTAATATGCCGCTGGATTTTTTCCATCGGCCAGCACCACACCGCCGCGACTTCGACCGCGCTGTAGCAGGTATGTCGTATCGAGCGGCGATACAGGCGGCGCTGCGCGGTCGAATCGAGTTCGGGAAAACACAGTGCAATATTCTGGCGCGTGGTGCGCGACAGCCGGTTAGGGGTATTGCCGGCCACAAACGCGAGCATGTCACCCAGCCGGTAGAGCGTGCGCAGCGACGCGTGCGACAGCAGCTCGAGGAAGTGCTGGACCAGCGGTTTACTCAAGTTAGCCCGACTTTTCGATCTTGGCCCAGCTGTCGCGCAGGGTCATGGTGCGATTGAAGACAGGGCTCTCCGCGGTCGAGTCGTAATCGCTGATGAAATAGCCAAGACGCTCGAACTGGTAGGCGATGGTGTTATCGGTTAATTCGATCGCGGCTTCGAGCTTCGCGGCGGGCATGACGATCAGCGAATCCGGGTTGATCACCTGGTGAATATCGGCCGCGGCGCCCGGGTTGGTCGTGGTGAACAGTCGATCGTAAAGGTTGACTGTTGCGTCGACGGCGTGACGCGCACTGACCCAGTGGATGGTGCCCTTGACCTTACGCCCGTCGGGGCTACTGCCGCCACGGCTTTCCGGATCGTAGCTGCAGATCAGGCTTTCGATTTCGCCGGCGTCGTTGCGAATGACTTCCTTGCAGGTGATGTAATAGGCGAAGCGCAGCCGCACCTCGCGGCCCGGGCTCAGGCGAAAGAACTTGCGTGGCGCGTCTTCCATGAAGTCGTCGCGCTCGATGTAGATCTCGCGCGAAAACGGTACCTCGCGCGTACCGTAATCCGGGTTTTGCGGGTGGTTTGCGCCGCTAAAAAATTCCTGCTGGTCTTCGGGGTAGTTCTCGATGACGACCTTGATGGGATCGATTACCGCCATGCGTCGCACCGCGCGCGCGTTCAGGTCGTCGCGCAGGGCGGTTTCGAGCACGCCCATCTCGATGGTGCTGTACTTCTTGGTGACGCCGATCATGTCGCAGAAGTTGACGATGGACTCGGGCGTGAAGCCGCGCCGGCGCATGCCGGATATGGTCAGCATGCGCGGATCGTCCCAGCCGTCGACCAGGCCTTCGCTCACCAGTTGGTTGAGTTTGCGCTTGCTGGTCAGCGAGAACTCGAGCTGCAGACGCGCGAACTCGGTTTGCTCCGGGCGCGAAGGGGTCTCGAGGTTGTCGAGTATCCAGTCGTACAGCGGGCGATGATCTTCGAATTCGAGCGTGCACAGGGAATGAGTGATGCCTTCGATCGCATCCGACAGCCCGTGCGTGAAATCGTACAGCGGGTAGATGCACCACTTGTCGCCGGTGTTGTGATGGGTGACGTGACGGATGCGATACAGTACCGGGTCGCGCATGTTGATGTTCGGCGATTGCATGTCGATTTTAGCGCGCAGCACGTGCTCGCCATCGGCGAATTCGTCGTTCTTCATCGCCTCGAACAACTGCAGGTTTTCCTCGATGCTGCGATTACGGTATGGACTGTCCACCCCGGGCTGTTTCAGTGTGCCGCGGTTCTCGCGCATCGCCTCGGCGTCCTGGCTGTCGACGTAAGCCTTGCCCTGCTTGATCAGGTCGATGGCGTAACCGTACAGCTGGTCGAAATAGTCTGAAGCGAACGGGTTGCTGTGCCAGCGAAACCCCAGCCACTCGACGTCGCGCCGAATCGAGTTGATGTACTCGACGCTTTCCTTTTCCGGGTTGGTGTCGTCGAAGCGCAGGTTGCAATCGCCGTCGTAGTCGCGGGCGATGCCGAAGTTGAGGCAAATCGACTTGGCGTGACCGATGTGCAGGTAACCGTTCGGCTCGGGCGGAAAGCGAGTGACGACGCGGGAAACCTTGCCGCTGGCGAGATCGGCATCGATCATGTCGCGGATAAAATTGGAGCTTTCGCCGTGATCGGCGCTGGGGTCGGACATGGGTTGGGTCTTTGCTGCAATCGAATCGGTCGATTTTACCCGATCACAGCTCAAAGCTGAATTGATTTACGGTATCCGCAAACCCGTGTTGCAAAGCGCCTCCTCGCCGACGCGCCAATCCCGGCCCGCCAATCCCGTCATTCCCGGCCCGGCATTCCCGGCCGCCCCGCCAATTGCGTCATTCCCGGCTCGCCAATGCCGGTTGGCCTGCCCGCCAATCCCGTCATTCCCGCGCAAGCGGGAATCTCACAACGAGCTGTCATGGAGCGGTCGGCGCCGGGTTTCTATGGTGGATCATCCAGCATCCACGATGTTCGGTCAGCGATGGAGTATTTGTAAGATTCCCGCTAGTGCGCGCTACTGTCCGGAATAAATTATTGTAAGGGTTTCACCGGCTGTCTCGGGTTAAGCAGCACAAAAGCCGCTACCAAACGGCGCAGGCGCCGCTTGGCACATCCTTGTGTTCGCTTGGGCGGCGGCATCCCTGCCGCCTTACACTTTTGCGCTGTTTAACCCGAGACTGCCGCCAACTTTGGCTGCTAATCGTCGAGATATCTTCGCATTCTGGATGGACCAGTCCGGACAGATTGGTCATCACGATTGAAAGACCTCTAAATCCAGGTCTACACAGCGTAAAAAAGCAGAGGCGCCAGCGGTGATCAAGGCTATCAGCTAAAGCTGAGGTCTCTTATTCCGGACAGTAATACGCTTGCGCGGGAATGACGGAATAATCTGGCGGGGCGTCGTTACTGCGGCGGTAGATGCGATACAATTGCCCGAGTTTATTCTTATCGGGAGCCAGCCATGCCACGTTTCAATCGTCTGTTAATCACCGGTGCCGCCGGTAACCTCGGCCGCGTCATGCGCGCGGGCCTGGCGCCGCTGGCGACGACCTTGAGAATTACCGACCGCGGTGACATGTCGCCGGTAGCCGATAACGAAGAAGCAATGACCTGCGAGCTGGGAGACTTTGACGGCGTGATGCAGGTGGTCGAGGGTTGTGACGCGATCGTACACTTCGGCGCGGCGCCGGTGGAGCGTCCCTGGGAGGAGATTCTCGACAGTTCCATCAAGGGTGGCTACAACGTCTACGAGGCCGCGCGCCGTCACGGCGTCAAGCGCATCGTTTACGCAAGTTCCATCCACGCGGTCGGTTACGAGCGCCGCGAGGTCGGCGCCGATACCGATACGCCGCACAACCCGGATACGCTCTACGGTGTGTCCAAGTGCTTCGTCGAAGACCTGGCGAAACTGTATTTCAACAAGTTCGGCATCGAGTCGGCGTTGCTGCGCATCAATTCCTGCTACGAAAAACCGGCCGATCGCCGCCACCTGGCAACCTGGCTGAGCTTTGACGATCTGAACCAGCTGGTGGAGCGCTGTCTCGTGTCGGAGCGCATCGGCCATACCGTGGTTTACGGTATATCCAATAATCGTGAGGCGTTTTTCTCCAACCACAAGGTCGCGCACCTTGGCTACCGGCCGAAGGACAACGCCGAGGATTTCCGGGCAGAGGTCGAAGCGAAGGTTGGGGTGGGCGATCCGTTTGATCCGGCGATCGAGTTTGTTGGCGGGTTTTTGTGTGCTTATGGGCATCCCGACGAAGAAGAACGCATCGAAATCTGAAACCGCCTCAGTGGGCGCGATACCGCGTTGGAAATCGCCTCGAAATGCTCACGTACTTTCGTGTACGCTGCGCTTTCGATGCGATTTCCGCCTTGTCTCGCACCCACTGAGGCGGTTTCAGTCATCCATTGAACGAAACTTTCCGGGTGTGTTGGAGTTGGCGCGATACGGCGTTGGAAATCGCCTCGAAATGCTCACGTACGTTCGTGTACGCTGCGGAAATCTGCAACGCGCCGTTATTGCAGGATCCCCGCTTGCGCGGGGATGACAGCTAATTACGTCATT